>JAEEGJ010009773.1_pt1 | contig 25385 bp, 18 predicted proteins | sample 8958761 | NCBI WGS metagenome assembly JAEEGJ01 (sample SAMN16246546, study PRJNA631951) | gut metagenome | biome: gut microbiome; feature: rumen; material: RS-attached | host: Bos | place: Iran: Karaj | collected 2018-10 | reverse complement strand
TCCTGTTCGCTTTTGTCTACATTCTTCTTCAAAGGTTCAAGCAGGCGTTTGGCCTTTTCAGTGTCTCGTCTTATGCCATAAGAACCTTTTGCATAGAAATACCCCAATGTATATGCCGCATCCCAGTTGCCGTTCTCCGAAGCCTTTGTCAACCACTCAATGCCAGTATTTATATCATTTGTCACGTGATTTGCATCGATATAAAGCCGCCCCAGTAGGTACTGGGCAGCTGCCACGCAAGATGCACCGTCCAGTGCAAGTGCGTCCCACAGGTCGTCAGAATAAATGGGACCAAGCAGCTTCTTTAACTTATCTTCGTGGTATTCCTCTTGGACCATATTAAGATAGCACTGGTATGCCAAAAATCTGTCTCGCACTTCGGAGCAATTCTCATAGCAACATCCTAATGCAAGCCACGAAGCAGTGCAACCACATTCTGCACTTGTATATAAATATAACGATGCTTTGAAACCAGTACTATAGAATCCCAAGGCATGAGATGCCAGTGCGAATCCTTGTTTGGCCGATTCTTCAAACCAGTACATTGCCCTCTCCTTGTCATTATCTACAAGGTGGTATCCATATCCGAATTGGCAGAGTGCATCCCCATTCTCGGCCCCCTCTTTCAGCAACCTGATTTTCTCCTCTTCAGGGGCTTGTTCGTATTTGTTCCAATTTATTACAGTAGACATAATTGTTAGATTTTTTCTGCAAAGATACACCTAATAACATTACCAATTCCGATTATAGACAATTATAGAAAAAGTTGGTTTCTTCGCGCCCCTCGTTTTCTCGCCTCTGGATCGTGCAAACACTCCGTGATTTGCCATCTCCGCTCGTCTTATCGAAAACGTTCTAAAATCCAGATAATAGGAATTTGATTCTATTTCTATTTTTTTGTAAAAGTACAACAAATTCCGAATAAAACAAAATTCTATTCGGAATTTACTGCAAATTTACAATAAATTCGGAACATGCATTACCATTTGTTCTTATGCTTGTGTAAAGATAGGCCTAATATCGTCACCAATTCCGATTGTAGACAATTATAGTAATAGTTGGTTTCTTCGCAACCGTCGTTTTCTCGCCTCGGCATACAAGCAAGCTTGTCTGCGCTCGGCTTATCGAAAACGTTCCGCGTCGCTGCACATGCTGTAGACTTGGGTGGAAATCCAGTCGGAAAGATTTGTCTCATCGCGTTTGTTGTTGCCTATGTTGAGGGTATTGAGGGGTGAAGGAAAGGTCCAGTGGACCTTTCCGATAGCGGTAGCGGAGAAGCACCCCCCCGCGGTTGCCTTTTGCCAAAAGCCCGCCGATTCGAACACAGCGGGCAAAAACATTGCAAATCCGACACAACAAACCACGACTGGAACATCCGCAGCGACGGGATTCGAACACGGCTCAGGGTGAGAGTCCGAGGGCTGGTACAATCATACCCTAAAATTATGAGGAAACTACATAAATACAGCAAAAACATTTTGAGATTTCTACATATTTTAAACAAAAACATTTTGAGATTTCTACAAAAAGGTGTATTTTTGCAATTGGAACCAACAAACATTTTGAGAATATGAATATTGGCAATCGCATCTTTAAGAGGAAGATATATGAACGTATGCTGCATTGGAAACGCACCAAAAACGGCCAAACCGCACTATTAATAAAAGGGGCACGACGTGTAGGCAAGTCGACCATTGCCGAAGAGTTTGCCAAAAAGGAGTATTCTTCATACATTATGGTAGACTTTGCAAATGCTCCAAAGGGTGTATGGGAGGCTGTTGACAATATAGCGGACTTGGATAATTTCTTTTTCCAACTTCAGTTTATCTATAAGGTAAAATTAGAAGAACGCAAATCTGTAGTAATTTTCGACGAAATTCAAAAAGCCCCGCTAGTACGGCAGGCTATCAAGTATATGGTAAAAGACCGCCGCTACGACTTTATCGAAACTGGATCGCTTTTGTCTATCAAGAAGAACACACTGGACATCACCCTTCCCAGCGAAGAGACTCGCCTGACGATGTATCCGATGGATTACGAAGAATTCCGTTGGGCATTAGGTGACACCGTAACCGTTCCATTGCTGCAGGAGGCTTTCGAAAAACGTCGTTCCGTGGGTGACCAGGTAGCAAGGAAGCTACTGCGCGACTTCCGACTATACATGCTGGTGGGAGGAATGCCTCAGGCAGTGAACACATATATAGACACCAACAATCTTAGTGAAGTAGACCAAACAAAGCGCGAAATCATAGAATTATACACCGACGATTTCCGCAAGATTGACTCCTCGGGGAAAGCGTCACGCCTGTTTCGTGCCATCCCAGCTGAGTTGGCAAAAAGCGCCTCACGTTATCAAGTAATGAGCGTACTGGGTCGCAGTGCGGAAAACACAGATATGGACGAGTTATTGGAGGATATGGAGGACAGCCTCTGTGTCAACTTCGCCTATCATGCCAACAACCCATCGGTAGGACTTGCCTTACATAAAGATAAGGAGCAATACAAGATGTTCGTTAGCGATACTGGGCTGTTCATCACCCTAGCGTTCTTGGATAAGGATGTGACCGAGAATGTCATCTACCAGAAACTGTTGTCGGACAAGTTGAGCGCAGACCTAGGCTATGTATACGAGAATGTTGTAGCTCAAATGCTCAAAGCTGGTGGCAACGAATTGTACTATCACACATGGCCAACGCCAAGTGGCAAACACAACTATGAGATAGACTTCCTTTTGTCGCGAGGTAACAAGTTGTGTCCGATAGAGGTGAAGTCGTCTGGTTACAAAGCCCATGTGTCGCTTGACGAATTCTGTAAGAAATACTCGTCTGAAATTTTGTGGAGATACCTGATCTACACGAAGGACTTAAAGAAAGACGGGGAAACCCTTCTGATTCCTGTGTTTATGACGATGTTCTTATAAGGGCAATGAATGATAGAGCGTAACGGCAAGAGAGGGCAAAACTGATTGAAGGTTTCAATTATCACCTTTCTATTCTCAATTTCATCTTCCTTCGGCGATCCCTCTTCGACCATTCTTCGGTCTTTCTCCAAAATATCCATAAACAACTCAAAATCATCATTTTATCCAAAGGTATTCAAGCTAACTGAAAATCAATCAAATAATCAACTGGACCAGCCATCCCCTCTGAGACTTTATTATTGTTTTTCTGCAAAGATACGTCTAATATCGTCACCAATTCCGATTATAGACAATTATAGAAATAGTTTATCGTATCCAAAAAATCTGTGGATTTGGTTAAACACTCATGTTAAAAAGACTTTATTCTTCTCTCTCAACGAACAAACTCTTTATTCGTTGAGACGACCTTTTTAACCAATTTCAATTCTAATTTTCTCATCAAATTCAGTTTTCACTTTTTCGATATAATCTAACAATGAAATTGCTGATAGTTCACCCAAATAAAAAGAGCCATTAATATACGAACAATAGTAATAGCGGTTTTTATCCTCGTGTATGGAGATGTACATCTTCAGTGATTTTCGAATCCAACCTTTTATTTCTGCTCGTGGATAGGATAAATCAAATGCCTTCCTAATATTTCCCATAGCTTGATTAATTCTCTGAAATTTAGTCAGCTTACGGTCATATAAATCATTTAAGGATGATGTAATATCTTTGACGAATTGCTCCCTCTTTTGAGAGTTTTCGAAACATTCCTTTATTTCTTCTCTTAACTTGTCTGGAATATTGTTTTGAGAACATGTCCATTGGCGATTAAGAGACACCCTTATATCATAGTATCGATCATCATTCTTACGCTTACCAAGGCTTCTTTTGTGAAGATGAATGTCATCCTTCTGCCAATCCAACGGAGTAGCAGGATGGTGATTATCTATTCTTATTTCTTGATTATCTAACAGTTTTTTCATTTCATTAATTATTTTAGACCATAGTTTATTGTTGGACTGATTTTTCAACAGCCTCGGAGACGCTGAATCTCAGTAACACCGTACAAGCGTAGCGCAGTGTAGTGACAGAATATACTCACTCCCCGCGTACTAGAAGGACGCTACAATGAGACGGTTTGCAAGAATCATTCGTACGTTGTTTATAATTGTTATTAATAACCTTTTTTATGAACCAAAATAGAAGTTATAACATCATCTTCCATGCCGATTTCTACCCCGTAATTCGCAAATGTTAGATGTCCTGGCTCTTCTTTGAAAGACGGGTCTGAAAAAAGCATAATAAGTTCTTCTTTGCTAAGTCCAAAAAGGTCTTTCTTTTTATATAACACCAAAGTATCTATTGGAAAGAACTCTATGGCATCAACAGTGTCGCCCTCATTATAATAAACATGTAAGCCGCCAAAATCATCAGTTGTATTTTTACTAAAACGAGTCTTACGGAACTCTGTAAATTGTCCTAAGATGTTTCGGACATCGTCTCTATTAGCGCCAAAACTAATATTTCCCACACTAGAAAACGGGGTGATTGTGAAAGATTTTTTCATATTATATTTTGTTGTTTTGTTTTAATACATCAATATAATCTTGCATTTGTTTTATTTGCGTATCGTATTTGTTTCCAAATTTGTCATGTATGTCATCAATGTCCATTTGTAAAGCTTCATCAAATTTGCCTTGATCAATTAGTTCCTTTTGTTTAGCTCTATACTCCTGAGCATCACGTGAATTTCCACAACTGGCAGTCTGTCGGTGATCTTGTTGGTCCATGACTATAGCTGGACCATCGTTAGTTTCCAAGGGTGAGCTTTCATTTGAGGGCATGTGATGAACTTCTTTCGGCGGTTCAGAATTCCATCCCCATCCCTCAGATTTCAGTTCACCATAACTGCCTCCAGTTTTTTTACTTTCTGTATTATCAGGTCTTGAATCTTCTGGCCCGTCAGGAGCTTTGGTGGACGGTTCTCCGTTGTCTCTGTCATTCCCTAATCTTTCCGAATTGTCAACCCCAGCATCATTCGGCAACTCTGGAGAAATATTCCCCTCGGAGAATAATTCTTCGTCGCCTATGCCATCACCAAGAATTTCCGAATTGTCAGCCCCAGCATCATTCGACAACTCTGGAGACATATCCCCCTCGGAGAATAGTTCCTCGTCTCCTATGCCATCACCAAGGATTTCCGAATTGTCTGCCCTAGCATCATTCGACAACTCTGGAGACATATCCCCCTCGGAGAATAATTCCTCGTCACCTATGCCATCACCAAGGATTTCTTCACCGATACTTTCTGTAGATTCTTTCCCAGCTTCAGCAATAGCTTCAACTGTTCCTTCAACTGCAATATCATCTATTACAAATGCCATACTTTTTTTTTCTAATCCAATTATTATAAAAATTCCTATACTTCGTGGATTCAACAGCCAATGCTCTTAAAGAACATCTAGTACAGAAACGATACAAATTGTCATTTCCTTTTGGAATCTTTTCTTTAATCATATCCGTTATTGCCTCGTCCACGGCAATAGTGTTTTCATTTTTCCTTATCAACTCTTTTATTCGAGACACTAAACCAAGGCAAGAGCTCACAGCCTCCATTATTTTCACATGTTGAAGTTTGTTCATAACAATACCTCTTTCAGTGTAATCATCTAATAGATCTAATAAGACAAATTTTGTCGCAGACAACATGTGGCAATTAAGTATTTCATTACGGAGTTTGTCAATGTTCTCAATGTCTTTTTTATTACAATATGAGTACAGAAAATCCATAATATTTTTAAGCACCTTTGTGTCTTCCTGACTTTTAAATGTGTCTTCCACATCTATATATGGCTTAATTGCACCGTCATATTTATTAATCTTACATTGAACTGGTTCTTCCCAATCATTTTGATAAACAATAGCCTCGCCTTGCTTTTGCCGCCCGATTTCTTCAATTTGTCCATCGTTCAGCCCAATGGATTTTCCTGCGCATTGCCTGTCTTCGGCTTCCGGTAACGACATAATGATTTTTGTGTTAGTATTTCGAATGGCAGCCATATCCACTTGTGATGGAGATTGGTCAACTATTATAAATCCTTCTCCATAAGTACGCATCTCAGCAATGCTGTTACAAATCATCTCCACGGATTTTCCTGCGAGATTACTACTTTCTTGACTTTGTTCTTTACTCGTCCGTTTTAGTAAGTTATGAGCCTCTTCAAGAACGGTTACATGTCTCAATTCTGAGTTCATCTCTCCTCCTTGAGACAAATAGAACTCATTCATCTTCATAATCAAAAGCCCCATTATAAGTGCTTTTGTTTCTGTATTGCCAATTAGACTCAAATCAATGATCGTGTTCTTAGTGAAAAGTTCTTTGTCAGGAATGTTCCCAACAGTATTATTAAGCATCATTCCCGTCAATCCTTCCGACAACGAAACAAGTCGTGTCTCTATAGACCCTTTATAATCACCCTTTGTGTCGGCGGAATATTCGGAATTGTTGATAAAGTCTCGCAGTGCAATCACGATGTCGTCGATTGTTGGAAATAATCGTCTCTCACATTGTATATATTGTTTAGACGAATATAAGTCCCAACCACATCTCTCATATGCATCAGTGATGGCCTTTTTTAGTACGACTGGCATTGCTGCATACATCGGCCAACACGCATTGAATATCTCCACCAAACGGTCTATATGCTCAAACACATGAACAGCCTCTGGAAACTCAAACGGATTGATTCGGAGCAATTGGGTCTTAAATGGATTGCTCCCATAGACAGAAACACCCTCCATGCTCCCAAATACGTGTTTGTACTCACCTTTTGCTGGCTCTATGACGAGAAATATTTTATCTTTGTCATATAATTCCTTTAGAAGAAGGTACATCGTATTCGACTTGCCACTACCTGTTGTTCCAGTAATAAACATGTGCTTGGTAAGGACATTTAAATCCAATAAAACTTTTTCATCTTCATATTCTTGTCCCACGTGAACAATATTGCCAAGTTCTAATTCACCACCCTTACCTTGTTTTGATATCACATTTGGACAGAAACTGTTTTTTTCTCGTACTAAAATCCCAGGCACAGATGACTGCGGCAGAGAAAGATGAATGGCAAGTTCTTTGCTGGTCACAGTCACTCCTGCCGACACGTCAAGCCCCTGATAGTCGAAACGTGGGTGCGTTGAATTGTGTAAATAATCTAGAATTTTGGAAGCCTTGTCGTTTTTCCATACGTTGACAGCGCATGAACCCAAATTTGATTCTTCTCCAATAATGCACCCTTGGTATATATTGGCCAGTTCGATTGCTGTTGTTTCAGATGGGGCGACAAAAAATGTTGCGACAGACCATAAACCAAAGGGAATACCATTGTCTATCCGGTTTATTTGCCGATCTATCAAGTCCATGTAGTACTGGACAAGTCTATTTTTAATCGAAATCTGGTTGGAAAAATTCTTTGTGTAACTATAATTAGTTCCAGTCTGTTGTTGTTTGCTATTTCCCTTTCCTACTGCAAACCCTACTCCAACAGCATTGGAATCTGCGGAATTTATAGCAGAGGCTACCGCAGTTTTATCTCCTTTTTCAGGCTTTCCCCCAAAAACATTATACCACGTTTTTCTAACAATATTTGGAGTATAATTGTAACTATGTCCATCTGAATGTGTCACAGTTCTGGATATGTTCGCTGTAATGGATTCAGTCACACCATTAGTTATACTTTCAGACACACCCTCGGTGTGGCTATCTGATGTTGAAATCTGAAATTCGGCAAGTGGGGAGAGACTTGTATGGATTTGACTAAATGCATTTATCATTGACCGTGCTTCCCCTTCACACACGTTTTCCGCAATAAAATATGCACGAAATTGTGGTATGGCTTTGGTTGAGTTTATAAGCAACTCTAAACCTTGCACAAAGTTTTCTTTTTTGTCATCCCTTAGCGATGCCAATGCCGATAAACTCGCAATATGTTTTTCTTTATAGTTTTCTTCTGGAAGTATCCCATTGTTGGTGCTAACTTTGTCCGACTTGATTCCTGGGAAATATCCTTTTAATCCATTCTTGAGTATCTCACCTGAATAGAATTTATCTCCTGAAAAATCACGTGCTCCAAGATATAATTCTATGGTTCCTCCATGTGGCTTATTTAATACAAGAATCACATTTCTAGAATATTGATGCAATGCCATATACAGCATGGATAGTTTGTCTCCGAAAAAAACGTGTTTTTCAAGAACAATCTCACTTATTTTATACCATCTAACTGGTGGCAACTCTGTAGTTAAAGCATCTTTAATCGCACAATTTGACAACTCAGACAGGTACGCCTGAGTTACTATCCCGTCAAATTGATTTAGATAGTTGTCAGACGATATTTCATTGTTTTGCTTTACTGGTAAATTATTCATATTAACACGTATGTTTTTAGTAATTCTATTGACTTTTCTTGTCCTTGTACTAGCCATGTTTCAATGTCGGAAATAATATCATCAACATATGTTTTCTTCAGTTCAGCTGTTTTTATCTGGTATTCCTCTAATTGTTTATTGTATTTTTTTTCAGTATCGGAAATATGCCTATATTGAGCATATGACACGGACAATGTAAGTAGTTCAACCACCAGGACTATCCACCACGGCTGTTTGAAAATCAACAGCCCTGCAGCAAAGATAGTCCCTACCACAATAGTTGTCTTGTAATATGTTTTTAAGTTCGGTTCTAATGGCATCTTGGGATATTCGACTTCTTCTTTTTCGATAAGTATTTCGCTTCGGTCTTTCCATTTCGACATTTTAGCATAAAACCCAGTGTCGGTATTTGTAAAAGCCTCCAGGCTGTTGACATCTTTTATTTCAGCAGCCCCTTCTGTGTAATATTTATAAATCGAATAAACATATTGACCCAAAATGTGTTTTGCCAGTTTTTTGACCTCTTTTACAAAATATTCAATGTTGTCTTCATTTATTTCTTCCAAAAGCTGTTCAGCTTTTTTTCTGACTTCGCGTTTCATTTGTTCGAAATCAATAACAAAAATATGGTTAGTGTTCCCCATTTGTATTTTTTATAAAATCTATCTTATCATCAAGATTTTTTATGCAGGCATCTTTATTTCCCAAATTGCAATCAAATTCCTTAATTTGCTTTTCTGCCTCAACAATCTTTTCGTTACACGCTTTTTTTACATGTTCATAATAGTTATTCGTTTTTTTCTTAAATTCATTTTCGTATTTTGTTTTAGCATTTTTGGCTTCCTTAGTTACCTTTGCTGCAAAATCTCTTGTCGTTTGCTCCCAATCTGTTTCATTTTTCTTGGGATAGATTTCCTTATATTTGTCTGGTCTAGACCTGTGTTTTTCTAATAATACCCTCTTCGGTGGCTTGCTTATATCATACACCTCGTGTGTGTTATCAATTTCGGCTTGAGTTTCAAGGGCATCCATATCAATAGAATCTAATGCGATGTCTTCGGGAGAATATTTGTCACAATACTCTTTGAATTTCTTTTTTATGTTGTTGAATATGTCTTCCTCAGTTTTGGATACTGTTTCTATGAGATTATAGTATGACGTTCTGATTTCTGGTATTGATTTAAATCTGAACTTTGTTATTTCATCATCGATAAACTTAAAGGTATTCCATAGGTCTTCGTTACAACTATTTTTAAGGTCGGTAAGTATTTTGTTATACTCAATTCTTTTTTTTACAATTTCTCCTTTTTCCTTTTCGATTGCTTCTTTTCCGCCTTCCAATAGCCTTTTTTGCTTTTGGAAGAATTTTATAAAACCCGTACAATCCTTTCTTATATATTCCTTAATTTTCGTTAGCGACTGCTCTTTTTCTTTCCGTGCAAACGTATTGAGCATAGACTTGATTTGTTCAAAATTTGCCCATTCTTTCATTATTTTATCTATTGACTCGTTGTTGAACTCGAATCCTTTTGAAGCGATTGCCTTTTTTATTGGCCCAAATAGTTCGGTCATAGCCTCCAGGTCATCCTTATCCCAACCATTCAGTTCTATTATTTCGCCGAAAAGTACTTTGTCTTTATGCTCAAGCTCTTTTCTAAAACGACAAAGAAGACTATCTACATAATTGAATCTTTCTTGTGGTATATTGAATTTTTCAGCATATATGGTTTTTGCCTTTGTCAATGTTTCTTCTTTGTGTTGTCTAAAAACTCTTTCTGACGCTTTGGTCAGGATAAAAAACAGTCTTCTTTTTGCCTCATCAGTTAGTTCCTTTGATAAATTTTCCATAAAGTCTCTAGCGGACTCATCTTCAATATTATCTGTACCACTATGAAGAAATATGATGGCATCTACTTTTCTGTTTCCGTCGTCATCTTTGTCAAAAAACAACTGCTTAGTTTCGTCTTGAATGCCACCAATAGCACCCACGCCGGGTGTGTCAATAATGCGCCACCCTTCAAACTCCTCAGATAGTGGGTATGTGATATATACTTCTTCGGCAATGTCTTTTCTTTTATGTTCTTTTATGTATTTCCTCCAGATGGAGTCATCTAACTTAGTGTATTTTGTCTTTTCCTCAATGCCATCTTTTTTTGAAAGGATCTCCGCCTCGTCATCCCCTCCCGCAATCAATTTGTTAATATCATTGATGGGCAAGCCATCATACTCTTTGGGAATTGTAACAAGCGATTTGAGTTTCTCACTAATATCCTTTACGAATATTTCTTTATGACCGTCACAATAGACCACTTTCATTTCGAATTTAGATCCACTCTCTATGTAGGTTATCGTGCTTGTTGTTTGGAAATGGCCTGTTGGGAGAATGTCCTTTCCAATTAGAGCATTAATAAATGTGGATTTTCCCGAGCTCATTTTTCCAACAACGGCCAATGAGAAATGCCCATTTATAAACGGGTTGGCAAGACGGTGAATTGACCTGGAATTCCATTCTTTATCAATACCACATTCTTTTCGTATCCGATCATACCTTTCGACCTCTTTCTGGACGGTTTTTCTCATCTTTATAAATACGTTTTGCGCCATAACTTTTTTGTATTTTATTGATATTAGAAATTGCAAAATTACTATTTCTTTCTTTTCAATTTCAGATTATAGACAATTATAGATAATTTTATAGTTGGTCGTGAATGGTGGGGTAGAGTTGGTGGAGGTAGGCTTTGAGGTGGTAGTCAGCGCCGCGGGAGTAGCTGCTGTCGCGGTCTTTGACCCACTTGGGGCCGGTGAAAAAGCTCCGCATCTTGCGGTAGTTGGCTCGCTCCGTCAGGTTGCGCACCAGGTAGATGAGCTCGTATGAGTTGCCATTCTTTCCATGCCACTCTATGGGTTCAACCTTCTTGGGACGCATACGGCCTGAGAATCGGTAGGCAAAGAGTTGCTTGGTGGCAGCGGATGCGTCGATATAACCTGCTTCAGCAAGGTGGTTCACCAGCTGCACAAACGGCTCGACTCCCGCCTTGATAACTTCAGGATGCAGTCCAAAGTACTCCTTGGTGTCGCCCGCCTCGTTATGGAATGAGAAATAGTCGTCGGGCAAGCAGAACTCTGTGTCAATATAGCCGCCACCTTGCAGGATAATGGGTTCAATCTGCTTGCGCTCCTTGGACTTGAAACGGTCGTAGTTGTCGCGATAGAACTCGCACATATAGTCGAACAAGTCTTGATTATACCGCTCGTACTTCCGCATATACTTATCCTCGTCGCCATCCTCGAATAAAGAATCAGTGGCCTCGCTCAACTCCTTAGACGAGTGTCGGATGGGGTGTTCTTCGTTCCTGAAGATACTTGCCACAACATCCAGACTATTGGCAATATCTTCATCGGACGGGTCAGTGTGATAAACAATATTGGGCCAGACATCTTCACAGATGCAGCTTGTAAGCAAAAGGTCACAGTCCGACGTATCTATTATATGGACAAAGGCATCCTCGTTCTGTGCATCGAAGGCTTGCCGCAACAGCGTCATTGTGGCGGAGGAGCAACCGATAGTGCGTATAATCTCAGGGACAGCGTATGGCGCAAAGACCTGAAGTGCATCGTATATCTCTTTGGCCGTCCAAACCCGCTGCGGGGCAGGATGGTAGAGTGAAATGTCTTCGTGGATGAAACGATTGTTATAGACGTAGGCCAGCTTGTAATAAAGGGGGAGCAGCGAATGCAGATAGAACGAGTCGGCCTCAAGGGATTCGGCATTGTCGTCAGACTCTTCGTAGCCAGACACAAGGTCGGGATGGGCTGTGGCAATTTGTTTGCCACTGCCAGCCTCGTTCAGCCCTTTGTAGTAGAACTTCAGTCGTTCAGCCTCTGAGATATAGTCCATTTGCTATTCGTTATTCCATTTTGTCGCCGTTCTGTCTCCCGGATTGGCGGTGATACCTTTATAAAAAAGCATGGAGACATCGTCGTTTTGTTTCATTACGTTAGAGGTTTTGCCCGACCTTGATAGTATGAAACTTTTGAACTTTATCCCATGCTGTCGATATGTTCGCGCACAGGACGAAAACATAATCAAACAAGCAAAAGGCATCGGTATCATCGTCTACTATCAATGGAAATTGGGCAATTTCTAACGTAAGACCATTACAAATGCTTTCTTGCACCGACTAGACAACTCTCGTCCAAATCGGCTGCAAATATACACATTTTTTTTGATACACGATGCCTTTGGGATAAAGTTTTCCTTATGTGTAAGGAAATAAGCGCTTTGAAAAACGGCAGAATGGCAAGAAACGGCATTGCATATCCAAGAATCAGTCCCCCCTAATTAATGAAATCAATGATAGTTGCAATTGAAATTTCTCCAAGATTTCTGGATTTCCGCCGCAGGCGGGGTTGAATTAAACTAAAAACTAAAATATATTGGTGCGGCAGCGTTTTGAATTCGTTACAACGTTACTTCGTGACGCTGTTTGGCTCGGCATAGCGAGCAAGCTCTCTCTGCTCTCATCTTGTACAACGTTACTTCGTGAGTCATTTGACCGCGCCAAGGACTAACAAATTAACACGTTAACACATTTACACATTCTTTTAGTTTTTACCTTTTACTTTCCAAATTTCCATGTGCCCCCCAGAGGCTTCATTTCTGCATTTAGCAGATGAAACAAAAAAGAGGACCGCCAAAGAATGGTGGTCCTCTCGTAATCTTGTATGAAAAGTTTTGCTACGACATGGCTAGGTGTCGACGCTGAAGGGCGGTGAGTACACTTTCAGAGGCTACAGAATTAAGTCCACGGAAGGTGGTGTGAGCTTTCAACTCTGAAAGGGTCATGGTAAGCAGCAATTTGGCTATACACTCGTCGGCAAACGAATTGCTTACCACATTCACTCCCGTGAAGTCGAGTACCACGCACTCGTTTTGTTCAAGCATCGGCATTAGCCGTTCGCGCACTTGTCGCCCCAACATACGGGTGCCTAAATTCTCACCGTAGTCTCTAAAACTGAATATTACCATAACTCTTCTAATTCATTGTCGTTCAAAAATGTTTGATTGTATTGCTCAACAACATTGGTTCGGTTGGCAACCACGACGGTAGGATCGATTTCTTTATTGGTATGCAACTGTAGATATACAATTGTTCCCTGCCACGGTTCGCTTGCGGTGACAGAACTAGTGCCGCCTTGCATATTGAACGTGTGACTACCAGAGCGGATGTCAAATCGAAGCCCCGCATCTCTAACAAGAAGCGAGGTCGTGTAGAGCCCGAACCCCATACCTTTGCCATCAGTTACAGAATCACGTATGCACAGTTCCAATGCCTCAGGTTCGGAAAGAGATGCGTACTCTTCATTTTCGGCCAGTGAAGTGCGTATGCCTTGGCCATCGTCGGCCACGAGTAGGCTTAGAACATGCTTTTCTTGGTCGTAATGTGTAATAATTGTACCAAGTTCCTTCCCCGAATGGGTAAGTACATTGTCTAGTATTTCATAGAAGCAGTAACTTAATGCCTGCAACACTGTGGTTTCGATATTCATGTGTCGGGTTAGTGTTTCAATTACACGTTGGTAGACGGTGAAAATGTTTTTCTCATCGAAAACATCAATCGCCACCTCGTCACTATGTGTAGTGAAATACTGCTTTATTAGTGTCGACACATTCATGTCAGTAAATCTAGTTCGTGGGAAGTTAAAAAACTAAGAACTAAGAGTTAAGATTGGCTGTTGCCATTCCTTCTTAGTTCTTAGTTCATACTTCTTACTTCAATTTACTTGATGCCCAGTTTCTTCTTGATGTCTTTGGGGAGGGCGTCTTTGTGGACGATGATGTTCATGGTCTTGTAGCGGACGAAGGCCTTTGAGGCGTAGAACATGCCGTGATAGTCGCCATAGTCGCCCCAACTGTTCTTGACCATGTAGTACTCGTTGCCCATCTGGTCTTTGGCGGTGCCGTAGATGAGCATGCCGTGGTCGTCGGTGGTCTCACGGTTGTCGTAGGCCATCTGGCGCTCCTCCTGGGTGACCCAACGCTGAGGGGTGGGGTGCTTGGCAGCCTCGTCCTGGATGTCCTTGGCCTTCATGCCGGTCCAGTGGGCCATGTCGCTACCCATAGTGGCAGTCACGGTGGTGGCGGGGAGCACGCAGAAGCCCTTGCGGGTGCCCATGCGGAAGCCCTGTTCGCTCACGTCGGCACCCCAGGCTACGGTGTAGCCGTTGGCAACGGCGTTGTCGAAAATCTGCATCATTTCGTCGAGAGGCACATTGTAGCACTGGGCGTGACGCCAGTTGTCCTGAATCTCCAGGGGGAACTTCTCGTAGAAGGGATGGTGTGTGTAGGAGGTGATGCTCACATAGTCGTCGGGGTTGAGGCCGAGGCTCTCGTAGAAGCTCTTGGGGGTGTACTGCTTGCCGTTGTAGGTGAACTTTTCGGGCATCTGGCCCAGATAGATGGCGTGGGCGGCGCGGATGGCCTTCATGCAAAGGAGCTGGCCGTCCTTGTCGGTCTGCAGTTTCTTCAGCTTGTCGCTCTTGGCGATAGCGGCAACCATAGCGTCGGTGACGGCGCTGAGCTCGGTGTGGTCGCTGAGGGTGTCGCCGTATTCAACGCCGGGGCGCATCTCGGTTTCGGGGATAAGGCCGAAGGTTTTCATGCCGTAGATGACATCGTAGAACGAGCCGCCCTGCGAGAAACTCACGTCGCCGCTGGTGCGGATGGCAGCCATAGCGCGGTCGTTGTAGGTGTTCTCAACGATATACATCTCGCTGAAGTCGTAGGTGCCCTTGTTCATGCGGAGCAGTTCGGCTTCGATGAATGCCAAGCCGCTGTAGCACCAGCAGGTGCCGGCGCGATGCTGGTTCTTAACGGAGGTGACGGGCAGCTCTTTCACAACGGTGAACTTGTAGCCTTCGTCCTCTTTCTCTTTCTGTTCAGTCTGTGCGAAAACGGTTGTGCACATGGCGATAACGCCGAGGAATAGGAATACTTTTTTCATTTGTAGGTGATTAATTTATAATTATGTTTACATTCAAATCGCGCTGCAAAATTACGATTTTTTTTCCAATTATTGGATGTTGGCCTAAAGAAAAGTAGCATATTTAATAATAACTGTGGCAAAACTGCGTTATCGTGGGTATGAAGAAAGAACGCAAAAAGGCCATAGAGACCATCCCCGAAATGGAGGGATATGTTACAGAGTTGAAGACAATTAGTATGATCAAAGCCAATGTTGTCGCGATTGTGGCAATAGTGTTAATGGGATTACTGGGTTTGATGGTCATGTATCGTATCTGGGGTGGCTTCGATATGGGCAAACCATGGAGTGGATTGGTGTTTATCTTAGGGATTTGGGTGGGCATTGTGATACACGAACTGATACATGGATTCACATGGATGTGGGTTACTCACAGCGGTTTCCGTCATCTTCATTTTGGTTTGATGGCGGGAGGTGCCTACTGCCATATCGACGTGCCCATGATTAAGAAGAAGTATGTCATTGGGGCTTTATTCCCCTTGTTGCTGTTGGGCGTAGTGCCGTTCCTGCTATCCTTTGCCATTAATAATCTTTGGCTGATGCTGTTTGGAGCCATCTTCACTGCCTGCGCTATGGGCGACGTCATGATAGTGTGGGCCATCCGCCACGAGGCAGCAGATACACTTGTCTACGACCACCCCACAGACCCCGGCTGCGTAGTCTACCGCCAACGCAATAGTTGAAACATGATAGTTGAAAGTTGAAACGCTCTAGTACAAAGTATGACTGACTTAAAATATCATACAACAATAAGGAGTAAAAGTGGGAGTAAAAGTGGGAGTAAGATGGGTGTTAAAATGGACAAAACAATTGTGTACAACGTTTCTTCGAGACATTGCTGCATCTCGACAAAGCAAACAAGCTTGCTTTGTACTCGACTTCCGCAATGTTGTTGTAAAAGGTATTGTCCACTTTAACTCCCCCTTTAACTCCTCATTATCTTTTAATCATTACCAAATATAGCATAAGAACGATAGAGTTTTTTGTGGAATGTTAATTGTCATGTATTAATTAATGAATAATTCGTGTACAATTCATGGTATTTCGTGTTCTCTTTTAAGAGGGCTTCTATAGATCACCTCGAAGAGGTGTGACCATTAATAACACCGTACAAGCCGTAAGGCGTAGTGCGGTGATAGTCAGAATGTAACAAAACTGCGTCTCGTAGAGACGCGACAATGAAAACGAATAATTAGAACTCAAATACTAATTTCTGCGGATATAATCAGCAAAATATTATAATTCTTTGTTGGTTACACCCGCAGAAATTAGTGTTTTTTTGTGTGGCGAAACTCTTTTTTCGCTATCGTACTATCTCGGAGGTGAGCTGCTTGTCGAGCAGGGCGGTGTGCATGGGCAGGAGGGTCTCGTAGCCGCCGTGCTTGATGGTGCATTTGCCGTGGCAGTGCACCAGGATGGCACATTGCTCTGCCTGCGAGACGCTGATGCGGCAGATGTCGACGAGGGCCTTGATGACATAGTCGAAGGTGTGCACGTCGTCGTTGTGCAGCACAAGACTACAGCCGGAGTCTTCCAGCACTGCGGCATCGTCTTGTCCTAGGGGTGATATTTGAGGCTTTTCCATGTCTTGAGGGGGTTGGCAGTTAGTTGAGCAGAACGACGGCATGTGCGCTAATACCCTCCTCGCGGCCCTCGAAACCAAGATGTTCTGTAGTGGTAGCCTTTACCGACACTTGACCGACCTCGATACCGAGGGTGTCGGCAATGGTCTGTCGCATGGTGGGGATATGGGGCGCGATTTTGGGCTGTTGGGCCACGACGATGCTGTCGATATTAGCAATGGTATGACCTTCTTTCTGAAGTAGTTCGCTGCACTTACGGAGCAATATCTTGCTGTCGATGCCTTTGTATTGCGGGTCTTTGTCGGGAAAGTGCTTGCCGATGTCGCCCAGGGCGGCGGCCCCGAGCATGGCGTCGCAGATGGCGTGGAGCAGCACGTCGGCATCGCTATGCCCTAGCAGGCCCAGGTGGTGCGGTATCTGCACCCCGCCGAGCCACAGCGGTCGGTCGGCAACCAATTGGTGTACGTCGTAGCCTATTCCTATGCGCATGGTTTGCAGTGTTATGAGTTGATGGTGGGTGTGCTCTTGGCGGGCTTCAGGTTGACGGTGAGCGAGATGCGGACGGTGTTGGTGAGGGGGTTGGAAGAGAAACTGGTGGTGGGCACCAGATAGGCGAGGTCGAACTGCATGATGTTGTATCGCAGGCCGAAACCGAATGTGGCATATTGGCGGCCGCCCTTGGTGTCGTGCTCAAAGAAGTAGCCCGCGCGTGCGGCAAGGGTCTGCTTGTACCAATATTCCACGCCGGTGGAAATCTGTATCTCGTGCAGCTCCTCGGTCAGGCCGCCCGGGGCGTCGTAGAACGACTGGATGGCGCCGCGCATCACGCCCGTTTGGTAATATTCGGCCCGGTTGTGGTAGTAGTCGCTGTAGGTCTCGTCGCCGATGGTGGTAGGCGGTGTGGGGACCAGTAGCTTGTTGAGGTCCAGCAATAGGGAAATCTCGTTATACTCGTCCAGCTGGTTGGTGTAGCGGCCGCCGATGCGCAGGTTGGTGGGCAGGAACTCCTTCTTGGTGTCGTCGTCGGAGTAGGAGAGTTTGGCACCCATGTTGCTGATAAAGGCACCGAGGGCAATGTCCTGCTCCTTGTCGATGGCGTGCTGCCAGTAGAGTCCGATGTCTGCAGCAAGGCTTCGGGCGGGCTTGGTGGTCACATAACTCGACCCGTCGGAGAGTATCTGTCCGTTGGTGAGGTCCGACTGGATGAAGCGGCCCGTGGCACCGAGCGACAGCTCTTCGTTGAGTTTCATGGCGTATGTCATGTCGAAGGCCAGCTCGTTGGGGTTCATGATACCCAGCGGGTTGCCCTCCACGTCGGTGCTCTGTATCTCGCCCAGCGAGAAATAGGTCAGCGAGGCGGCGGCGGTGCTGCGGTTGTTGATGCGGTAGTAGCCGCCCAGATACAGCAGGTTCATGTCGCCCACGCCCAGATGGCGCAGCCAGGGGGTGTAGGTGGTGCTGAAGCCGAGGCTGCCGTCGACAAAGGCAAACTTGGCGTTGTTCCAATGGGCGGAGTAGATGTCGGGCAGCGAGGCGGCACCGGCGTCTCCCAGCCCACTGGCTATGGCATCGGGCGAGATGAGCAGGATGGGCATGCCGGTGGATATGTAGTTCTGGTTCTGACCTGTGGTGCGTCCGTTCTGTGCTGCTAGGGGGGTGGACATGGCGAGGCTGAGAACAATTGCGCTCGCGAGTAGGATTCTGATTTTTTTCATTAATCGGTGTGAGTGATTTTTTGCCTAAAAAACGAAAGTGTTGTAGTTTTATTGTTTGGGTGACGCAATTTTTTAGAATCTTTCTAATTGTGCACTATTTTGGTGTTCTGGCTGAGGGTCTGCCCGTCGGCGGTGGTGATGGTGCAGCGAACTATATAGATGCCTTTGGGCAGGGTCGCCCCGTCGGCGGTGGTGAAGTCCCAGGGGTAGGCCAGCACATACGAACCGTCTGTGTGGGTGAGGTCTGCGTGGTGCAGCTGTCGGCCTCTGATGTCGTATATGGTGATCGATGCGCTGGCAATCTGGTCCGACATGTTGTGCTCTATGCGTATAGTGGTGCGGTCGTGGGCGGGATTGGGTGCGGCGGCGACCATCCCTATTTGTGCCGTGCGGTCGTTGGCCACGCGGAAGCTGACCGTCGCGCTGCCCGAGTAGTTGAAGATGTTCCAGCACTTGACCGTCAGCGTGTGCATCCCCTCGTCCAGCTTGCCCAAGGTGTAGCGCACCTCGCCTTTACGGCTGTCGTCGATGTCGGGCTCATAGAAGTCGTTGAGGGTGACGGTGCTGTAGGGGTTGCCGTCGATGATGGCGGTGATGTCGTGTCCCAGTCCGCAGCCCGCGGCGTTGATGCCTATCGAGTCTGACAGGCGGGCGTAGAGGGTGGGTGTCTCGTTGGTGATGCCGCCATTGCGGAAGTTGGTGTCGTTGATAAAGAGCTCGACGGTGGGGAGGAACTCGGTGATGGACAGCTCGTCATTGAAGCCTCCAAACATAATGTTGCCATACTGTCCGGTGGCGTTGTCCTCGCCGTCAGTGGCGTAGTGCGACAACTTGGCGTAGTCGTAACTGTAGGCCACGTCGCGTGGGATGATGAACGAGTAGGAGAAATGGCCGTTGCTGACTATGTCGCGGCCCTTGTACAGGATATTCTTCTGTTGCACGAAGTCCACCTCCGTGCTGTCATTGTCGTTGGCCAGAGTGCGGCACTTCACTTCGCGGTCGAACACGATGGGGTAGATGGTGCCGTTGAAGTCGGTGAGAGTGCTGCCGTCGGGTGCCACGATGTCGCCTTCTACCGTTACGCGCGAGAGCACCTTGGCCGAGTCGGTCACCGACGGGTCGACGGGGCGTTGGTTGATGTAGGTGACGCGCACCTCGTTGTGGGGGATGGAGAGGTGTAGGGCTGGGTCGCCCAGTAGGGCGATGGAGTGGGAGGAGGCAAACCCGTTTTTGGCGAGGCGCACTGCGTCGCCGATGCTGTTGTCGGGGTTGAGGGCATGGATGCAGAGGCTGGTGTTGAACCGCTGTGTGTGGTGTATGGGACGCGACGCGGCAACGATGCCTATTCCGGCGGCCTCGGCCAGGAGGAACGCCTCCGCGCCGCAGATGTCCTGCAGGTGGTCGTAGCGGCCAAACGAGCAGGTGCTCGTCACGAAGAAGGTCAGCTGGTCGGTGTTGGTGTATTTCTCAATGTCGGAGAACTCCATGTAGCGTTCGGTCCCGATATAGCTGCTCGAGCCGTGCCCTATATAGTTGAGCAGCAGGCATCCGTAGTTCATCCTCTGGCGCAGGGCGTTGTTCACGTCGGGATAGTACGACCCGTCGGCCCCCGACTGCTGTATGAACGCGTCGGCGTAGATGCGGTCGATATTGAAATGGGGGTAGAGGGCCTTGATACTGCGTGCGGTAATCTCCGAGTCGCTGGTGAAGACGCTGTCGTAGGGGCACGACGGGTCGGCGTCGTCGGCCAGCAGTGCCACATAGTTGCGCCAGTCGCCGCGGATGTCGCTGTTGTCCATGTCGCTGCGGGTCATGTAGCGGCGTATCTTGTCCACCATGTGGCGTGCCTCGGCGGCGTTCTTGGCAGGCAGGCGGCCTATGCCTACGCTCATCTCCCGTTCAAAGTCGCCCACGGCAAGGTCGTCCAGGTGGCCGTAGATGTCGTCGCTGGGGTAGATATTGCTCTCGTCGCCAAATGAGGCGGCCGACTGGTAGGTGACGACGGTGGTCTGATGGGCCCCCATGATGTCGCGGTTGTCGTAGGTCCCCTTGCCAAAGAGCAGCAGGTAGCGGGGCTGGGTTCCGTCGCCGCTCTTGCTGCGCAGGCATCGCAGCATGCGGCGGATGGCGATGGGGTCGGGCCGTCCCGACGAGAACTCGTTGAACACCTGATCCTGTGTCACCACCAGCACCCCCATCCCGTCCTGCTCACGGTGCAGCTCAGCCAGCTCGTTGGCCTGCGCCACATAGTCGGCATGGGCCACGATGACATAGTCCGGCACCGCCGCGCCGTGTATGTCCTGGTTGTCGATAGGGGTGATGCCGGTCGGCGCGACGGCATCGGCATCGGTGAAGGCAACGAACGTCCGGGCGTTGTCGGTCTGGGCGGTGAAATAGTGCTGCCCGCTGCCTTCCGACGCGATATGCTTGGCCACTGGGCAGCTGGGAGTGGTCACGTCCCACACCTTCAACGCCGTCGGCTGTGTGTTGCCTATCGTCAGCACCAATGGGCAGTATGCGCCCTCCTGCGTCAGCTGCCGGTTGCGGAAAAAGCATTGCCCGCCCGTGTAGCGGAGTGCCTGCGTGCCGTTCAGCTCCACGTAGTCGAAATAGCCGCTGGCACCGCTCTCCTGTGGCTCGTAGGTGAACGTAAGGGTGAAACTCTCGCCCTGATGGACGAAGGTCGAATAAGGCGTCTGGTAGTCCTCGCCCGAGTAGAGGTGGTGGCTCTGCGACCCTCCCGCGCTGCTGCCCACCGTGAGGGTGGCGGCCTTCGACGACACGTGGGCGAAACCGTAGTGCGCCAGCACGGTGCCGTCCGTCGTGGGGAAGTCGAAGGTGCAGCTGCGCTGCGTGTACGAGCTGGTCAGCTTGTTGTCCACCCACACGCGTCCGCCCGCATTGACATTGGTGCGGTCCTCGTGCACCACGGTCACGCCCGTGTGGCTCGCAATGGTCAGGGGGTAGGGGCCGGGCTCCACCTCCGCCTCGTGGGTGATTCGCAGTGCGTTGCCCGGGGCGGCGTTCCCGCTCGGGCCGAGGGTGAGATAATAATAATTATTGTTCGCGTATGCGTGCACGCGATATTCAAACATCTGGCTGCTGGTGTTAAACTGCCATACGTGTGCCCCCTCGCCGTAGAACAGCACATAGTCCTCCTCCTCGAACACCCCGTTGCCGTTCGCGTCCACCACCTCGATGGCGGCTGGCACCATGTCGTCGGTGTAGACCAAGGTATTGTTCGACGAGAGCATGCCGCCGGCGTCGCCATACACCGCAATGTCGGCACAGCCCGCGCCCTTCAGCGCCGGCACCTCGCGGGCGGTCAGCTTGTATATCCCGCTATTCGCCACGGGTATCTTATACCACTGCCCCTCGGCCAGCAGCGAGTGCTCGGCATACTGCTGTTGGCCGTCGGCGCACCTGGGTGCCGCCACCAACGCCAGCAGCGTCGCTATTTGGATAAAAAGGATGTTTTTTGACTGCATACACCCCAATAACTCCCTTTTCCGTTTTTTATTGTTGCGGTCGAAAAATAAATGGCCCGAAAATGCCTTTTTTCGTGCCGACAAACTGTTCCAAAAAGGGGCAAAATTTCAAAAAATCGCCTCCAAAAACACAAAAAAACAACACCTCCTTCCTCTGTTGTTGAAAATTAAATTGATTGAAAATCACTGCAATGTAATTTTTTTTCAAAAGAAAGATTTTTATTCGACAAAAAAATCGTAATATTGCCAATCAATTTTAGGCTTAAAGTATACTGAAATAGTATGATTAAAAAGTACAATAAACTTACGCTTTTACTGCTGCTCGCACTGGGCATGCAGGGGGTCAAAGCCCAAGATGTGGGATTCTCGCAGTTCTACGCCAATCCTATTTACCTCAATCCTGCCTTTGCCGGTTCCAAGGTGGCGCCGCGCATCTCGCTGACCTACCGCTCGCAGTGGCCCGGTCTGGTGAGCGCTTTCACCACCGTCAGTGGTTCCTACGACCAGTATATCCCTGACCTCCACGGCGGCATCGGTGCCATCGTCATGACCGACCGTCAGGGCGACCACGGTACGCTGCAGGCCACCTCCCTCGGTGCTGCCTACGCCTTCCGTTTCCGCATCCATGAGGATATATTCATCAGTCTGGCCCTGCAGGCCACCGTCGTCAACAACAATCTCGACTGGGACCTGAACCATCTGCGTTTCCCCGACCAGATTGACCCCAACGCTGGCCACATCAACCAAACCTCAGCCACCGCGCCCGACAAGACCAGCAAATTCTTCCCCGACTTTGCCTCCGGTCTCTTGGTCTATGGCCCCGCATGGTATGTCGGCTTTGCCGCACACCACCTCAACCAGCCCAACCAAGGCTTCTATAGCGAGGACCGCGTCCCCATGAAGCTCACCGCCAACGCCGGCGGCCTTATCAACCTCTCCGAGGAACGCCGCCGCCAGTCCTCCCTCGGACTCGGACAGCCCGTCGTCTCGCCCAACCTCATCTATCAGTATCAGGGCGGCTTCCACTACCTCAACTACGGCCTCTACCTCGACTGGCCTCCCCTCATCCTCGCCACCTGGTTCCGCCAGTCCCCCGGCAGCAACTTCGACGCCTTCATCTTCATGGTCGGCGTGCAGCAGGACTACTTCAAGGTGGGCTACAGCTACGACGTCACCCTCTCGCAGCTGGGCAACAGCACCGCAGGCTCGCACGAAATCACCATCGGCATCCTGCTCCCCGCCCCCGAGCAGAAACACAAGGTCAAGGCCATCCGCTGCCCCTCCTTCTAATTAAAAATTCTTAAATCAGAAACATTTTTCCGATAATAACGTATAAGATAGATAAAAAATTTAATCTACTATGAAGATCATAAAAATCTCATTCCTTATCATTGCCTCCGTGCTCATGCTTGTGGCATGTGGCGGCAAGGAGAAATCGGCTGTTACAGGTTGGAATCTGAACGATACCGAGTGGGGCGGATTCGACCGTTCCACCTATTCCGAGCAGATCACAGGTCCCGGCCTAGTGTTCATCGAGGGTGGCTCCTTCCAGATGGGCCGCGTGGCTGAAGAGACCCGCTTCTCCTGGAACAACCTCGTCCACACCGTCAGCGTCTCCTCCTTCTACATGGACGAGACCGAAGTGTCCAACATCGACTACCGCGAATTCGTCTACTGGATGAACCGCGCCTACGGTGAGGAATATCCCGAACTCGTCAAACAAATCTATCCCGACACCACCGTCTGGCGTTCGCGCCTCTCCTGGGTGGAGAACTTCGTCGAGAACTACTTCCAGTGCGCCATGTTCAACGACTATCCCGTCGTCGGTGTCACCTGGGAGCAGGCCTCGCAGTTCTGCAAATGGCGTACCGACCGCGTCAATGAGAAAATCCTCGTCGACGCCGGCATCATCGAGCTTGCCCAGTCCGAACTTACCGGCTCCGAAGCCTTCCAGACCGACGTCTACCTCGCCGGCCTCTACAAGGGCGAAGGCCAGGGCGTGCCCAACCTCGACCCTGCCGCCGGTGGCGAGAACCGCAACGTGCGCCGCTCCGACGGTATCCTCCTCCCCAACTACCGCCTCCCCACCGAGGCTGAATGGGAGTTCGCCGCCCTCGGCATGATCGGCAACACCTACGACGAGCGTATCGTCGAGCACAAGACCTACCCCTGGGCTGGCCAGAGCCTCCGCTCCGCCAACAAGAAGTACTACGGCCAGTTCCTCGCCAACTTCAAGCGTAGCCGTGGCGACGCCATGGGCGTGGCCGGCAACCTCAACGACGGCTGGGAATACACTGCCCCCGTCATGTGGTACTTCCCCAACGACTACGGCCTCTACCACATGGCCGGCAACGTGGCCGAGTGGTGCGGCGATGTCTATCGTAAGGACGCCAACCCCGTCGGCGCCGACGACCAGAACCCCTTCCGTGGCAACGTCTACCAGTACGTAGCCATGAGCGAGGACGGTGAGGAAGCCGCCATCGACGAGGCCACCGGCAACCTCATCTATCAGAACGTCCCCGACGACATGAACCGTCGCAACTATCGTCAGGCCGACAATATCAACTACCTCGATGGCGACTGGAACTCCAGCATCTACGACTTCGAGAGCAAAGAGTCCACCTCCGCCTCCGGCTGGCTGAGAGAGGCCGACGAAGAGGAAGACATGGGCGATGAAAGCATCAGCCGCAGCAACGAGGAACAGACCAACCAGATGTACCACCGCAACGACAGCACCAGCAAAAACAACATCACCTCGATGATCAACAACCGCGTGCGCGTCGTCAAGGGCGGCTCCTGGCGCGACCGCGCCTACTGGATGCAGTGCGGCACCCGCCGTTACTACGACCAGGATCGCAGCACCTCCTGGATTGGTTTCCGTTGCGCTATGGACCGCATGGGCTCCCGCACCGCCAACTAAAGACAGTATTAAGCAAGTTTTTTCTTCAGGCCCGGCTTTGCTGGGCCTTTTTTTTACGCTCCGCCCAGCCCTGGCGGCTCCCCCATCTCCTTCCATCTTCCCCCCTCCGGCAGACGGCCTCAGGCTATACCTCCCCCCGACTCTCCCCTCCCTTCCCCCCGCCTGGCTCCCGACAACCGCCGGTTTTCGTCGGGCTCTTCTTGTATCCTTCTTCGCCCATACAGCCTCAAACTGCGCCCCAATTGGTAAGAATCGGTACAAATCGGTAGGGAGCCGCGGGGGGTGGAAGACACAAAAACATCGG
>JAEEGJ010009772.1_pt1 | contig 25389 bp, 17 predicted proteins | sample 8958761 | NCBI WGS metagenome assembly JAEEGJ01 (sample SAMN16246546, study PRJNA631951) | gut metagenome | biome: gut microbiome; feature: rumen; material: RS-attached | host: Bos | place: Iran: Karaj | collected 2018-10 | reverse complement strand
TGGCGTGAACAGGTTCGTGCATACGCTAACGGACAGAAGAGCCGCGCAGAAGCTATCGCTGACTTCAAGACAAACGTAGCTGATAAGCTCGGTATTGAGTAATAGTTAATCTTTACGATTAATATAATTAGGGCTGTCGAAAGGCAGCCCTAATTTGTAATAGATTAAAAAAAGTGTGATTGAGTTTCTATTAAAAGATTAAAAACATTTTGAGGTGTCCGACAATGAAAAAAAAAGGAAGTATCAGTTATGCTAAATATGGCTACATATTCAGCATTCCTTTTGTACTTGCGTACTTAATTTTCAGTTTATATCCAACATTATATACAACAATTATCGGTTTTACAGATTTAAGAGGTGTAGGTAAAACTACATGGAATTTCTTAAAGGGTTCTCACTTCTTTGATAATTATAAAACAATTCTTTCTTTGCCAACCTTCCAGATAGCTTTCAAAAATACTGTAAAGATCTGGTTGTGCAACTTTATTCCACAGATGATTCTGGCACTTTTGCTTTCTGCCTGGTTTACTAACCGCCGTGTTAAGATTCCTGGAGAGGGAGCATTTAAAGTACTTTTCTATATGCCTAACATTATTACAGCTGCTACAGTTGCTATTTTGTTTGGTGCTCTTTTTGGTTTCCCAATGGGACCTGTAAATGATGTGCTTGTTAGATTCCATATTATAGAAAAACCTTACTTCTTCCTTCAGCAGAAGGGAGTAGCACAGGGAATCGTTATGTTTATTCAGACCTGGATGTGGTATGGATACACAATGATTATTATTATTTCTGGTGTACTTGGTATCAACCCTGAAATTTTCGAGGCTGCTGATATCGATGGTGCTAACGGCTGGCAGGTATTCTGGAAAATTACAATTCCAAGTATCCAGACAATTCTTTTGTTTACTCTCGTAACATCACTCATTGGTGGTTTGAATATGTTCGATATTCCAAACCTCTTTGTTCGTGACTCCGGTCCTGATAACGCAACATTAACAACAAGCGTACTTATTTATACAATGGCCTTCAAGGGAGGATACATGTATAACAGAGCTTCTGCGCTTTCAATGATTATGTTCATTATCATTGTTATTGTTTCTGCTGCACTCTTCTTCGCAATGAGAGATAAGGAAGAGGTTAGACTTAAGAAGCTTAAGAAGCAGGAGATGAAAGCTCGTAAACAGGCTATGAAGCTTGAAGCACAAGGAGTAAAAAATGAGTAACAAGTCAAATGTTCAGATATATAAAGTACTGATTATGATTGTTTGTGTTATACTTTCACTTTTAAGTATAATGCCATTCATAATCATGTTCGTAAACTCTACTCGTTCAACCTATGAAATTCAGCAGCATGCGGTTTCTTTCATTCCTTCAAAGTATCTTTTGAACAACTTTAGAGTTCTTACATCAAAGAGTTTTAATCCTGCAAAAGGTTTTATGAACTCACTGATTGTTTCTTGTGGTATTACTGGAATTACATTGTACTTTTCAACTCTTACCGCTTATGCACTTGTAATGTATGACTGGAAGCTCAAGAATGCCTTCTTCAGCTTTATCATGGCTATCATGATGATTCCAGCAACAATTACAATCATCGGTTTCTATCAGATGGTTTACAAGATTCACATGACAAACCGCTTCCTTATGCTTATTCTTCCGGCAATGGCTTCTCCATCACTGGTATTCTTTATGCGTCAGTATATGAAGCCAACAGTTTCTCCATCACTGGTTGAATCTGCCCGTATTGATGGTGCTAAGGAATTCTTTACATTCAATGTAATCGTTCTTCCTATCATGAAGCCTGCTATTGCTACACAGGCAATCTTCAGCTTCGTAACAAGCTGGAACGATTTGTTTAAGCCTCTTATCCTTCTTACAAAGCAGGATAAATATACACTGCCTATTATGGTATCTCTCCTTCGTGGTGATATTTACCGTACAGAATATGGTAGCGTTTATCTTGGACTTACACTTACTGCACTTCCACTTATTGTAGTGTACTTGTTCTTGTCTAAGTACATTGTAGCGGGTGTTGCAATGGGTTCTGTAAAAGGTTAATCTTTATTGGAAATTCAAAAAAGGCTGCGGTCTAAAAAGACTGCAGCCTTTTTTTTTAACATAGTGTAAATCCTTTATGGACTTTTACGCAATCTTGGGTTAAAGTGTAAAAATTAATGAAAACGTTTTCGTAAAAGGAAGGTAAAATGAACTACGGTTATTTTGATGATGATAAGGCGGAATATGTTATTACCCGTCCGGATACTCCTACTAGCTGGAGTAACTATCTTGGTTCAACAGTTTATGGAGCTGTAATTACTAACAACGCTGGTGGCTACGGCTTTTATAAGTCTGGTGCTCAGGGACGTTTTATGCGTCTTCGTTTCAATTCCATTCCAATGGATCAGCCTGGCCGATATTTTTACCTCCGTGATCAGGAAGATGGAGATTTCTGGTCTGCTTCATGGCAGCCTGTAGGTAAGCCTCTTGATCAGTACAAGAGTGAATGCCGTCACGGAACTGCTTACACGATCATTACTTCTGAATACAAGGGAATTAAGAGCGAGACCAAATATTATGTTCCTCTCGGACAGAACTTTGAATACTGGCGTCTTAAGGTAACAAATACATCAGATAAAAAGCGCAAGATCCGCGTATTTTCATACTGTGAATTTACTAACCAGTGGAATACAACCCAGGATCAGGTAAACCTTCAGTACTCTCTGTTCATCGTAAAGGGACAGAAGGTTGGAGATAACCTTTTGCGTTATTCTATTCAGGATAACCTTTACATTCAGCATCCTGAATATGAGGTTGGTGGTGCATATATGAGCGAATGGGTTGCTCTTATTGGTACTCCAATGACTGGTTTTGATACAAGCCGCGAAGCATTTATTGGTACCTACGGTTCTTATGAGCATCCTAAGGCTGTAGTTGACGGTGCTTGTACAAACTCTGAAGCTTTTGGTGATAACTCTTGTGGTACTGTTCAGGGAGATCTCGAGCTTAATCCTGGCGAGACAAAAGAAATCATGCTTATGCTTGGTATTGATGATGCTCTTGCTGTTGGACAGAAAATCGTAAACGAGTTTGGTAACTTTAAGCGTGCAGACGAAGAGTTTGATAAGCTTGTTGCTAACTGGCATGCAAAGCTTGGTTCTTTCAAGGCTATTACTCCTGATGAAGATATTAACCATACAGTAAACGTATGGGGACTTTATAACTGTTTGATTACATTTGCATGGAGCCGTGCGGCTTCTCTCGTATACAACGGAGAACGCGACGGTCTTGGTTACCGCGACTCTGTACAGGATATTCTTGGTGTTTCTGCTGCAATTACAGAAGAAGCAGAAGAGCGCCTTGTACGCATGATTTCTGGTCAGTGCCAGAACGGTGGTGCGGTTCCTGTAATTTCTAAGGACTTCAATGCAGGTCATGAAAAGGCTCCAAAGCCAGAAGAGTTCCGTTCTGATGACTGTGAATGGTTCTTCAATGCTGTTCCTTGCTATGTAGCAGAATCTGGAAACTTTGATTTCTATAACAAGGTAGTTCCATACGCTGACGGCGGAGAAGCTACTGTATACGGACACCTTAAGCGTGCCCTTGAGTTCAACCTTGAAAGAATGGGTGCAGACGGACTTCCTTGCGGACTTCTCGCAGACTGGAACGACTGTTTGAAACTCGGATATCACGGTGAATCTTTGTTCGTAGCATTCCAGCTGCGCCTTGGTCTTACAACTTATGCTGATATTTCTGAACGCCTTGGCAAGAAGGATGAAGCTGCGTGGGCTTTGAAAGAGCGCGATACACTCGATGCAAATATTCAGAAGAAGTGCTGGGACGGCAAGTGGTTTATCTGGGCTGTAGGCGAGGATGGAACTGTTTACGGAACTCAGACAATTGAAGAAGGACAGATTTACTTTAATACTCAGGTTTGGGCTGTTATGTCTTCTGCTGCTACTGCAGAGCAGGCCCGCATCTGTATGGAATCTGTAAAAGAGAAGCTTGCAACTCCTTACGGACTTATGCTCTGTGCGCCTCCATTTGTAAAGACTCGCTCAGACATCATGAGTTCAGTAGTATTCCTTCCTGGTATTAAGGAAAATGCAGGTATCCTCAAGCATACACAGGGTTGGGGTGTAATAGCAGAAACTATGCTTGGAAACGGTGACCGTGCTTACGAGTACTGTAAAGCATCTATCCCGGCTGCATATAACGACAAGGCAGAAATCCGCCAGAGCGAGCCTTATGTAGTTGGTCAGACAACTTACTCTACATTCTCTAAGAGACCTGGTAATACACGTACATCATGGCTTTCTGGAGCTGGTACATGGAGCTACTATGCTATTACTCAGTACATGCTCGGTATTAAGCCACAGTATGATGGTCTTTTGATTGATCCGTGTATCAAGCATGACTGGGACGGCTACACTGTAGAGCGCCGCTGGCGTGGTATGAACCTTAAGATTGAGGTTAAGAACCCACAGCACGTTTGCAAGGGTATTGAATATATCGAAGTAGACGGCAAGCGCCTTGATGCTGCAGTTATTCCTGTTGGAGAACTGAAAGACGGTTCTAAGATCGTAGCTTACATGGGTAAGGATGCTAAGACTTTCCCTGTTGAGCGTGTATAAAACAGATTGCCCGGTCAAGCCGGGCAATGACACTATTGGATAAAAGCGGCGGCAAAGCTTCCTTTGGTGATGTCGTCGTCAATCTGAATAATTTCGAAAGGCTGCTGGAGCAGGGCTTTTAGTTCGGCTTCGGTAGTCTCCTTAAGAAGGGGAGTCTTCCAGAAGGTGCTGCCGTTACAGGTAATGCACATTGGAAGCTCTCCTTTTTCTTTGTCTGAACAGAATGTCGCGGCGTAAATTGTGGCAGCAGAAAGTTTTGCGGCGCGGATGATAATTGCATAAAACATCTCTTTTAATTTCAGTTCATCCGGCGACAGTGCTTCCTCTTCTTTTGTAAAATATCTGTCAAAGTCTTTTGTTTCAAAATGTTCTGGTGCGGTAAAAGCAGAAGAAAAAAGTCCTTCTTTTGCTGCGGCTTTTACCATCTCTGTGGCAATGTCTCCAAGGTAGGCGCCCGAACTCATTTTTTCCAGAAGGGACTGGTGCGGCTGTGTTGTCCTGTTGCAGACCGTTTTATCAAAATCACTCTGTAGAAGGGCAGAAAACATTCCGCATTCAGTTACGATAATCTGCTTGTCCTGAATGTATGCGCTGTTCATGCCGGTGCCCAGAATATAGGCAATATGAGAACTCCATTTTTTTTCTGAGTTTTCTACGAAGCTTGAAAGAAGCAGGGCTGTTGTGTCATTCAAAACATTTATCTTTTTGATTCTCTTCCAGCCCTGAATCTTGAGTTCGGCTAAAAGCTCTTTTCCAAGATAGGTTCCTACGGCCTCTTCGGCTTTTACTTCCTTTGAAAAGCGGATAATTTTTCCGTCCCCGTCTTCGGTGATTTCCATGGCATAACTGAAGCAGAAGCTGATTTTATCGGAGCGGTCTTTGAGTCTCTCAATGTTTTTCGCAATTGCTTCGTAAAATTCTTTTTTGTTGAGTTCACGGTCAATTGCAGGCATCGAAGTTTTCTGGAAATCTGATATTTCAATACCATCCTTTGTTTTTGTAACAAGGCTTGAGCGGAAGTTTGTTCCTCCGGCGTCTATTACAATAGCACTTTCACCTTCTTTAATTTCCCGTACTGCGGCGCTGCCGGCCTTAATCATTGCCTGATCTGAGCCGCCGCTTGTAAGGCCTTTTTTCATGTCTTCAACAATTTTCTGATGAAGGTTATCTGCAAGGCTTACAGAAAAATTATGCTTGTTAAGAAAGCTTTGTGTTTCGGCTGAAATTTTCATTTATGACTCCAGAGTTTATTTGTTTGAAAAAAGAGCTTCGTAAGAATCTGTAATTTTTGCTTCAATTCCGCTGAAGTATTTTACAGTGCCTACGCGAAGCTTGTCGGTACATGCGTCATCTGCAATCAGGATTGCGCTCTTGTGCATCTGAAGAATTGTAACCGGCCACATCTGCGAAACAGATTCTTCTACGGCATGCTGAAGGGCATCAGCTTTAGAAAGACCTGTCATCATAATAAGAACTTCCTTTGCATCTGTAATGGTACCGATTCCTACAGTCAAAGCTGTCTTTGGAACCTTAGTTGTGTCGCCGTCGAAGAAGCGTGCATTGGCAGTAATTGTATCTTCTGTAAGGGTTTTGATTCTTGTGCGTGAGGTGAGGGAAGAGCCAGGTTCATTAAAGGCAATGTGTCCGTCGCCGCCACAGCCGCCAAGGAAGAGATCGATGCCGCCTGCTTCTTTAATCATCTGTTCATAGTGAAGACATTCTGCAGCAGGATCTGGAGCTGTGCCATCAAGAATGTGAACGTTCTCTTTTTTGATATCAATTTTGCTGAAGAAATTATGCCACATAAAGTAATGATAGCTCTGTGGATTTGTTTCATCGAGACCTGAATATTCGTCCATGTTGAAGGTGATTACATTCTCGAAAGAAATCAGCTTTTTCTGGTAGAGCTCAATTAAACGTGCATAAACACCAAGAGGAGTACTTCCTGTTGGCAGACCGAGAACAAAAGGTTTTTCTTTTGTTGGTGCGGCAGCTTTAATTTTTCCTGCAATATAATCTGCAGTCCACTTAGCGCATTCGTTGTAATTATTTTTTATTATCAGTCTCATTGTTGTCCTCCAGTTTATTTTTGACAATTTTGCCTTCAATCATAACCAGCTTAATGCTGAACAGTTTATCCATTACCAGAATATCGCTGTCGTAGGTTGGAGAGAGAATTCCTTTGTGTGTGTATTTCATTATGCGGGCAGGATTTACACAAGCGAATTTGATTGCGTCTGTAAGAGGGTAGCCGAACTGTACGATATTCTTAATGGCCTTTTTCATTGTAAGAGATGAACCTGCAATTACGTCATCTGCTTTACGATGGAAACAGCCGTCTTTGAAAACTACTTCTTCGCCATTTGCAAAAAGATGTTCACCTTTCTGTTCTGTTGGTGTAAGAGCATCAGTAACAAGAACAATCTGTGCGCGGTTTTTATCGCGGCCAAGCAGCTTGAAGAGATCCGGGTGTACATGAACACCGTCTGCAATTATTTCGCAGGACATTTCCGGATGAATAAGGATTGCTCCTACGGCTCCAGGGTTTCTGTGATGAAGCTGGCTCATGGCATTAAAGAAATGTGTAGAGTGAAGAATACCAACCTGAATGCCTTCAACTATGTTTTCATATTCAGCATTAGTATGGCCTGCCTGCAGAATAATTCCTTTTTCGATACAGTGAAGGGCAAGCTCACGCATTCCTTTTAACTCAGGCGCTACTGTCATGTTTACAATATGGCCTTCTGCTGCTTCCCAAAGCTCATCCATAAGAGCGCAGTCTGGAAGTTTTACAGTTTCTGGTCTTTGTACTCCAAGTTTATGTGGAGAAATAAAAGGTCCTTCCAGATGAACTCCCATGATTTTTGCACCTTCTTCGTGCCCCATGGCAGCTACAATTGCTCTTAGTTTTGCCTTCATGTCCTCTGTATCAGAAGGGTACATTGTAGGATTAAAAGCTGTAACTCCATACTGGGCAAGGTCTTTAGACATCTGAAGTATGCCTTCGGTAGTACAGGTATCTGTACCGTGTCCCTTAAAACCATGAATATGTGTGTCGATAAGGCCCGGCATTATGTAATTGCCTTTAGCATCAATCAAACGAACTTCTGGTCCAAAGTTCATTTTCAAAAAACGTTCTTCGCTGAAGGTGTCTTTAATCTTTGAGTCTTCTACAAGAACTGCAGAACGCTGCTGATTGCTTGTGAGTCCAGAAAGAACGATTCCGTTATGAATACAGATAGTCATAATCTCGTTATACCTCCTATTCTAGTTCTCCTTCATAAAAGCGGTAATCCAGCTGATGTAAAAGTTTTTTGTGATATTCTATTCTTACTTTAAAATCTTCAAAATCTTTTTCCTGTTCCGGAAGCCAGAGTGTTTCTGCGGCTGCACAGAAGCGTGGGAACAGAAGATATTCGGCATTGCGTGAATGAGGAAGCTTTTCTGTCCACAGTGCACATTCACCGCCAAGAATCAGATCCTTCTGTTCCGGATTTTCGAGCTTAAGCTCTTTACCGGCAGGAGAGAAGGTGTAAAGCTTTTTAGTTGTTGTTACGCCAAGTCTGCCTGGTTCTTCAAAGGAATCTTTGTTCTTGAAATTAAGATAAAAGCGCTCGCATGGCGACATAATTACTTTGTGATTCATAGAGGCAGCCTTGAGTCCGCCTTCTGTACCACGCCAGCTCTGTACGATTACATTTGCAGGAAGAGAGTTGTGCTTGTTGTTTTCGAGAACCTCGTCCCAGCCGATAGGTGTTTTTCCAAGAGCGGCTACCATAGAAGCGATTTTTGTAGTTCCCCAAGCCTGAAGCTCTGCGGTAGAATCCAGACCTTCTTTTTTCATTCGTTCAAGACACTTAGGACATACGTCCCATCTTTCGTGAGGACATTCGTCTCCACCGATATGGATATAGTCTGAAGGGAAGAGCTTTGTAATTTTTTCCAGTGCTGCCTGATAGATGTCAAATACCTTGTCGTTTCCAAGACAAAGAACATCCGGGAAAATACCCCAGCGGTTTTCTACGTGGTATGGACCGCCTGTGCAGCCGAACTCAGGATATGCTGCAAGCAGGGCAGAGGAATGGCCCGGGAATTCAACCTCAGGGATAATGTTTATACAGCGCTCTTTTGCATAGCGTACAATATCTTTGATTTCTTCGTCGGTGTACCAGCGGTTGATTTCTTTTCCTTCGTCGTAAAATCCGTCCACGGCCTCAGGCAAAGTATTATCCTGTCTTTTTGAACCTACCTCGGTGAGCCGCGGATATTCCGGTACTTCGAATCTCCAGCCCTGATCGTCTGTAAGGTGCCAGTGCAGAACGTTTAATTTGTGAAGTGCACAGGCATCGAGCATTTTCTTTATAAAGGTAGTTGTGTAGAACGAACGGCTTGTGTCGAGCAGGAAGCCTCTCCAGCCGTGAACAGGTTTGTCTTCAATAGATACCTGAGGAAGCTCTCCGCCACAACCGTTGATAAGCTGGCCGGCACTTATACAGCCGTAAAAGGCTCCGTTTATTCCTTCTGCCTTAATTCCTATTCCGTCTTCTGAAACCTTAAGAGAGTAGGCTTCGCTGTTCTCGTTGTTGTCTTTTATCTTAATGTCAATAAATACCGGGATGCCGTTTTCTGCGGTATCGATGCCGGTAATGCTGAAGGCAGTTTTCAGCTGATTGTGAATATCGTTTTTAGTTTCACCCTTGATACAGATGGAAACTGATTTCTTTGAGAAGCTGATTTTTTTATCGCCGTATTCAACAGAAAGCGGTCTTGGAATAATGGTAATCTTATCGTTCATGGTTATAATTATAAATCAACTTTTGATGTAAGTACAGAGAAAAAACAAACTGATTGCAAAATTTCTCAAAAAAATCGCAAAAAATGAGGAATTTTCCCTAAAAAAATGAAAAATTTGTTTGCTAAATGCTGCGATATGGGTTTATACTCTGAGTAAGTACAAAGAGTGTGCAGAAAGTTGGTTCTTTGAGTGTACTTAAAAAAGTTTTGGCGGAAGCTGTCACGGGGGTAAAATAATAAATGCACGTGAATAATACCTTTCAGCGTAATTCGAATCTTTCCAGAGTTTTTGAAACAGTCTGGAAAAATCAGAATTTCAGCAGAATTGATATTGCACGAAAGCTTGAGTTATATCGTTCCACAGTGTCAAATATTATCGGTACGCTGGTTGATTCTGGTCTGATCTGTGAAGGTGAGCGCGGTGAACCAACCGAGAAGGGTGGACGTAAGCCTGTCTTTCTTTCTGTAAATCCTGATTTTGGCAGCATTATTGGAATTGAGATTCAGCTTGATTATTACCACGTATCAGTTGTTTCTTTTGACGGCAAAAGTATTTTTGAAGATTTTGGCAGAACTCCAGTAAATCCTCTGCTTATAGAGAAGCCTGAAGAGTTGTTTGTGTACATGGTAGATTCAATTCTTATGAGTATTCAGGAGGATGTAAATGATACCCCTCTGCATCCACTCGCTATAAGCATTGGAATTCCTGGAATTATTGATGTAGATAATGGTATTATAAAGCGTTCCGAGCCTTTCAGACTTAATGATTTTAATTATGCTTCTGTGCTTGGAAAACGTTATGGAATCCCGCTTTTTATTGAAAATGATGCCCGCTGCTGCTCCTGGCTTCAGCTGGCATTAAATAAATATTCTGAAAAAAAAGATTTTCTCTGTGTACTTGCAAGAAATTATGCCGGAAATTCTCTTCTAGTATATCCGGAAAGTGATGAAAAGGGGATAGGAGTTGGTCTTTCAATTACAATGAATGGACGTATTGTAAACGGAAGAAATTACGCTGTAGGCGAATACATTTCTCGTTCCTGGAAAGCTTATTCTAAGGGACAGACCGGACTTCCAGAAGCAGTTCTTAAAACTGTTGACGTCGTTGATGATTCTTATGCCGAATGGGTAAAAGACTTGTTTGGAACGCTTACAATGATGGTTCCTTTGCTTGAGCCTGAAACAATTTACATTCATGGTCAGCGAAAGTATAGGCGTGATTTAATACTTGAAGTTATTGAAGAACGTGTGCCACAGTTTAATTCTGTTATAAAAAATTGTGGCACTGAACTTATTATCATGGATGATGATTCTTTTGGAATTTGTAAAGGCGCTGCACTTATGTGTATTCAAAGATTATGTGAAGTTCAGATGCTTGAAGAAAAACCGTCTTATTCTGTATTAAAATGGGACCAGCTTTTTGATTTACATAAGCGTAGTGGCGAAAAAAGCCTTTTGGAGGTAGAAAAACCAAAAAATTAGAAAAAAATTAAGATGTAAAAGGTTTTACGAAAAGGTTTTCGTTGACAAAATAAAATAATAATTTATCATGTTAATTAGATAAGGGATTTTTTTTTCAAGAAAAAGGGTCCTTTATACTAAATAAAGTCATACATTCGAAAAAATACAGGAGGAAATTGTATGAAAAAATTGTTTGCAGTAGCATGTGTACTCGCAATTGCTACATCACTTTTTGCCGCTCCAAAAAAGGCAAAGAAAGTAAAGCAGGTAACCTTGAACATTATGGGTTACGGTGACAACTCTAACTCAGAGGGACAGACATTCAAAAGAATCTGTGAAGAGTTCGAAGCTGAAAATCCTGATGTAAAGATTAACTACGAAATGCTTTATGATGAAGCATACCATCAGAAGGCAGTTTCTCGTCTTGCTGCTGGTGATGTACCTGATATCGCTTACATGGGTGCAGATGCACGCTGGGGTTCTGAATGGCAGGAAGCTGGTCAGCAGATCAACAACCTTCCTTACTACCCATCAAACATCGATGCTTCACTTGTTCCAGACTTCTTCGGAAATGGAAACAAGCCTTATCTTCCACTTGGTGGATCTAACTACTGTACTGTAGTTGCAGTAAACATGGAGCTTCTTAACAAGATTGGTGGAAAACTTCCAGAAACTTACGAAGACATGAAGGCTCTTGCACAGCTCTGTAAGAAGAACGGAATCCAGCTTATGTCAACACACGGTGCTGATGGTTGGGTTTGGGGTTCTTGTGTAATGTCTGGTATTATCCCAAGAACAACTGGTGATCTTAAGTGGATTGAAAAAGCTGTAAACAAGCAGGTTAAATTCACAGACAAGGGCTTCGTAGATGCACTTTCTGTTCTTTCTACATGGGTAAAGGACGGTGTTCTTGATCCTAACTCTGTTCTTACAGATAACGGAACTGGTATGTCTAACTTCGTAAACGGCAAATACCTTATGTACATTGACGGACAGTGGGCATTTGGTGAAAACAACCTCGGCGCACTTTCTAAGTCTGTAAAACTCATTTCTATTCCACAGGTTCCAGGTGAAAAAGCATGTGCTGGTTCATTGGCTGGTGCTTGGCAGGTTGGATATGGTATTACAAAGAAGGGTGCTAAGGACAAGAAGGTTCTTGACGCTGCTAAGAGATGGATTGAATACTTCTACAGCTATGATGAAACAGTTCAGAGACTCCAGGATGGTGCTATCTCTGCTCCAATCATTAAGGACTTCAAGCTCCCAGCTGGAATGGATCCATGTATTGCTGAAAAGGCAAAGCTCGGTGCTTATCCTTCTTGCTATGTAATCGACTCATACCTTACTGGTGCAGCTAATGATACTTTGAATGCTGGTATGCAGGATATCGTATCAGGAAAGATTACTGCTGATGCACTTGCTAAGAATGTTCAGAAAGCATTCGATGCTCAGTAATTATCATGCCGCGTAATTAGAAATAATTATTGCAGCTAGTCTGGAAGGGGTATTTTTATGATGATTTATAGAAATACCCCTTTTTTTTAATTAATAAGGAAAAAAATCGTGAGAAAAACAGATAAAAGAGATTTATTAACTTATGTGAGCTTCATTGCTCCAGGTTTAATAATATATCTCCTTATTATTGCTTATCCAATTTGTTATTCATTATTTTTGAGTTTTACAAATTATAATCCGAACTCACAGGAGCCGGCAAAATTTGTTGGTTTTGCAAACTACATAAAAGTAATGACTATGAACAGGGGCTTAGTAGATCCTGCTAATAATGTTCCTGAATTCTGGCATGCTTTTAAGAACAACATGATTGTAGTTGTTGTTTCGGTTTTTGGTCAGATTCCAATAGGATTTATTCTCGCCTTTATTCTGTACAGAAAGCAGGTAAAGGGTGCGACCTTCTTCCAGTCAATGGTATTCCTGCCACAGTTCTTATCTACAATCGTAATTGGTATTATGTGGCGAATGTTGTTTATGGTTGATGGTCCTGTTTCCAGAATTATTCAGGCAGTTACAAAGGATCCGAATGCACAATTTACCATGATGATGGATCCTAATAAGTGTATGATTCCAATAGCGGTATCGCTTATCTGGATGTACACAGGTTTTTATATGATTATTTTCCTGGCAAATCTCCAGAAAATTAATGACAGTATGTTTGAAGCGGCAAAAATCGATGGCGCTTCTGAAGTACAAATTTTCTTTAAGATTACAATTCCTCTTCTGGCATCTTCTATTCTTACTTCTTGTATTCTTGCTATTGCAGGTTCCTTAAAAGGCTTTGGTCTGATTTTCTCTTTGGCTTCAGAAGGTAAACAGAGAATTAATGCAGAAGTATTGCCGATTTATATGTACCGAATTGCCTTTAACAATGCAAAGGATCCTATGAGATTTGCGTATGGTGCGGCCATTGCGAACATGATAGTATTAATCAGTATTATTATTATCCTGTTCAGTAAATGGGTTGGTAAAAAGCTTGGAACTGATGAGGACTATTAATTATGGCAAGAACAGAAAAAGGCGAAGTTCCTAAAACATCAATGTTTTCCAGATACCTGGCAAAACCAATCTCGTATTTTATATTTATTCTGTGGACACTTATTACAATAGCTCCTCTAATCTGGATGGGTTATTCATCATTCAAAACAAATGAAGAGCTTACAAAAGATATCTATTCATTGCCATATGAATTGTTTCATGTATCAGATGGATATCTGGATGTAGTTGAGCCTCAGACAAATATCAAATATCCGAATGGTTTGCTTGAAAAGCTTGGAATTGTAAACAAGGCTGGAAAAGGTGATACAAAAAACCGAGTTGAAATTAATAATCAAATAATGATTCTTGAGTCTCCAAATATTGGTGCTCATAAAAGAATTAAGGTTCACTTTATTGTACGTGATACACTTCCTGCAGACTTAAAAACTTCAGATGGACGTATTCTTCGTGATATTCAGCCTGGAGAAGGGGTTCAGATTAAAGTATCTGATTTACCGGCAGGTGTTCGTGCTAAAATCAACTGGCAGACAATCTGGTGGAACTATACTTCTGCCTGGTCTCGTGGTGAACTTGGCTTGAAATTTGTAAACAGCCTTATTTATACAATTGTTTCAACCTTCCTTGTTGTATTGCTTGGACTTATGCTTGGTTATGGAACAACAAAGTTTAAGTACAAGATGGTTTCTGCAATCATTGCGGCCGCAATTGGTTTAGGATACCTTCTTGATGTAAATCAGCTGCTTGTACCATTGTTCCTTATGCTTACAAAAATGCACCTCACTAATACACATGTTGGTATTATTCTGGTTTATGTAGCATTCGGACTTCCAATGTCGGTAATGCTTGCTTCTACATACATTCGCGGTCTTCCATACTCGCTTGTAGAATCTGCATATATTGATGGTGCTACACCATTTAAGACCTTTATAGCAATTATTGTTCCTATGACAGTTCCTGTTATTGTAACAATCAGTATTATGACTGCACTTAGTATATGGAATGAATTCCTTCTTGTACTGGTAATGGCTTCTGCTGAAGCAACTAAATCTTTACCGGTTGGAGTATTCTCATTCTCAAGCCGAACAGGTATTCAGCTTGGCTGGCAGATTGCGGCACTTATTATCGCAACTGTTCCTGTTCTTATTGTTTACTTCTCTTCACAGAAGAAACTTGCTGAAGGTGTTGCCGGCGGCGCTATTAAGGAATAACCTTAATCTAAAATCGATGTTCGATAAAAAAAACTCCGCATTTATGCGGAGTTTTTTTTGTCATGCTGAACTTGTTTCAGCATCTATTTGTTTTAGTCAGCCAATGCCTTATATTCATCAAACTTAGCAGCCACTTCTTCATCTTGTTTTGTACAGAGAGAAACTACAACTGTAACAATAAGACAAACGATAAAGGCTGGAAGAATCTCATATACATCAAAGATTCCGCCGTGGAGGTAGTGCCATACAACATCTGTTACACCACCACAGATGAGACCTGCAATTGCACCAGGAGCTGTTGTGCGCTTCCAGTAGAGGGCGAGGAGAATGAGTGGACCAAAGGTTCCACCGAATCCTGACCAGGCAAATGATACAAGTCCGAAGATTGAGCTGTTTGGATTAAGGGCAAGTACAAGGCCGAGAATAGCAATTACGAAAACTGAAATACGGCTTATGAGAAGAACCTTTTTGTCGTCTGCATCTTTTTTGATAAGTCCCTTGTAAATATCCTGTCCGATAGCAGAAGAAGCTGAAAGAAGCTGTGAGTCTGCTGTAGACATAGAAGCGGCAAGAATACCACAAAGGAAGAGACCGGCAATAAAGGCTGGGAACATCTTGAGCATTGTTTCACTGAATACTGCTTCCTGAGTTCCTGTTCCAAGTACCTTGAGACCTGCTGTTGTTACTTCTGAAGGATCTGCACCAAGAAGGATTCCCTTGTTCAAAAGGTAAGCAGTTCCAAGTGCACCAATCAAAACGGCACCGATGTAAGAAATAATCATCCATACAATACCTACGCGGCGGGCTGTTTTTATTTCTTTGTTTGAGCGGCAGCCCATAAAGCGGATGATGATGTGTGGCATACCAAAGTAGCCGAGACACCAGGCAAAGGCTGAAACTGCAGACATAGCGCCGAAGCTCTGGTTTCCGGTAAAGGATTTGAGCATTGCGGCTCCAAATTCTCCGTTCATTGCACGCTGGGTAAAGCTCTGAACCTGACTTGTTGCGTTTCCAAATCCACCGAGAGATGCAACAATTACGATTCCAGAAATTACGAAGGCAATAAAAATGAGAGAGCCCTGAATAAAGTCTGTTGTACAAACTGCGCGGTATCCACCAAGGATTGTATACGAAAGAATAATTACAAAACCAATCAAGAGACCTGCGTTCCAGTTAAGACCGAATACAGAGCGGAAAAGCTTTGCACAGGCAACAAAACCTGAAGCAGTATAGATTGTAAAGAATACTACAATAAAGAAAACCGATACGATTGAAAGTATGTGTGTCTTGTCGTTAAAGCGGTTTGTAAGGAATTCTGGAATTGTGATGGAATCTTTATAAACTACAGAACACTTGCGTAAAGGCTTAGCAATAAAGAGCCAGGCAAGGTATGTACCAACAATAAGACCAATGGCTGTCCAGAAGGTTTCTTTGAAGCCTCCAAGATAACACAGGCCAGGAAGTCCCATCAAAACCCAGGCAGATGAGTCTGATGCTTCGGCACTAAGGGCTGTTACCCAAGGTCCAACTTTTCTTCCGCCAAGGAAGAAGTCAGATGCCGAATTGTTGCTTTTTGCACTGCGAATACCTACAAAAACCATCATGCCAAGGTAAAGCACAAATGCAATAATCATTGCGATTGTCTGTGAAGTCATTTTTATACCTCATTTTTAAGAATAATGTATTTTTGAAATTATACTTATTTTTTTTGTTCTTGTTAATAGTAACTCAAATCAAATATAAATATTTGGAAACTCGGGAAAAAATTTAGGGGCGTGAGCGGAACCGATGCAAAACTGCATCGAGGGGTCTTTGGCGCTTAGCCATAAAAAAAATCCGAGGATTTTGCGAAGCAAAACCGCAGGATTTTTTCACAAAAACCAGCTCGCCCGCAGTTTTGCAATCGGTGCAGCGGAAGCCCCTAAATTTTTTATTCTTGCCTTTTAAACTATAAATAATTATATTTAAATTGAGGTATAAAAATGGCTGAATGTTCACATAACTGCGAATCATGCGGAGAGAAATGCGAAAAACGAGATTTTCATGTAAATTTGCACAAAGACAGCAAGGTTAAAAAAGTTATTGGTATTGTTAGTGGAAAGGGCGGTGTTGGTAAATCGCTGGTAACAAGCCTGCTTGCTGCAAAAGTAAATAAGGACGGTTTCCGTACCGCTATTCTGGATGCCGATATTACTGGTCCTTCTATTCCGGAAAGCTTTGGTGTTGGCGAGGAACGTGCCCAGGCAGTAGATGGTCAGGATGCACTTACTCCTGTTGTAACCGATTCCGGCATTCAGCTTATGTCTATGAACTTTCTGCTTCAGAACGAAACTGATCCTGTAATCTGGCGCGGTCCTGTAATTGCGGGCGCTGTAAAACAGTTCTGGACAGATGTTATATGGAAGGATGTTGATTTTATGTTTGTGGATATGCCACCGGGAACCGGCGACGTACCGCTTACTGTTTTCCAGTCGCTTCCTGTTGATGGAATCATTGTTGTATCTTCACCTCAGCAGCTGGTACGTGTAATCGTCGAGAAGGCTGTAAACATGGCAAATATGATGAATATTCCTATTCTTGGAATCGTAGAAAATATGAGCTATGTAAAATGCCCTGACTGCGGAAAAGAAATTACAGTATTCGGCAAGAGCAACATCGACGAAATTGCAAAGACCTTCAATATTCCGGTTCTTGCCCGCATCCCGATGCAGGAAGAGACCAGCCGTGCCGTAGATGCCGGTGATATTGAGAGCCTGGATATTCCGGAATTGAAAGACGCCGCCGAAACAGTTGAGAAATTGTTGTAATAGTGCTATACTGTTTCTATGAATAATAACGAAAACAGAAAGGGTATATCAGAAGAAGAAATCGCCGCTACTATAAAAGAGCTTTGTCATTTGATAAAAAAATCAGATGACGAAGCTTTTATATATGAGTTTTTCAACTGCTTATTTACAAAGCCGGAGCTTAAGGACATAGCAAACCGCTGGCTTTTAGTAAAGGAAATTGATGCCGGAACTACTCAGCGGGAAATTGCAAACAAGTTCAGTATGTCGCTTTGTAAGATTACCCGTGGCTCCCGTGAGCTTAACAAGGAAGACAGCGCCTTTAGAAAAATGCTGGAATTATTAAAAAATCAGTAAATTGAAGTCCTTTTTTCCCCGATAAACTGAATAGATATGTATATTCAGAGGGGAAATATGGAAAAAACAAAAACAGGCTTCAAAATTTATGCCTTAACAGGATTTACCGCACTCCTTTTACTTTCTGGCTGTGCAAGCACAAAGCCAGTTGCTGCAAAATCAACTCCACAAGAACTCATTATGCAAAACCGAAAAGATGAGGCTATGCAGGAATTTGCCCTGCCTACAGATATTAATGCTGTAGACGATGATGGAAATACAGTTCTTCATGTAGCGGCTAAGGTTGATGACCCGGATCTTATTACATATTTTATTTTTAAGGGAGCAGACCCGGAGCTCAAGAATTTTGACGGTGATACTCCGCTTCATGTTGCAATAAAAAATAATTCTTTTGAGGCTGCTAAAGCACTTTCTTCTGTAAGCAGTACTTTGTTTTCGCGGGATAATGAGGGGGTAACAGCCCTGGACCGCGGGCTTCTGGTAAATGATGCTTATTATGATATCTTTATTACAACAAAGGCTGGAGAGCTTCGCGATATAGAAGGTCAGTCGATTGTACATTACTTTGTACGCACAAAGAACCTTAAAGGAATTCGTAAGTGTATTGAAGAAGGAATTCCTATTTCTGTAGTAGATGATAATGGAAAGACTCCTCTTGATCTTGCTTTTGAAAGTCTTGATGATGAAGATTCTGTAGAAATTGCGGCAGAGCTTATTATGGGCGGTGCCGATGAAGTTGAAACAGAGTTTTCATATTTCCAGGATGCAATGCTTGCCCGAAATGTGAATTCACGCTTTGATGACGGACAGACCCCTCTGCATCTTGCGGCAATTTACGGACACAACGCAATTGCAAAATATCTTCTTGAAAATGATGCAGATACAACCGTTCAGGACAGCTCTGGAGCAACACCTCTTCACGAAGCTGTACGCTATGGTAATATAGACATTGCAAAATCCCTTCTTAATTCCGGAGCAAATGTAAATGCCCGCGATAATCTTGGAAAAACTCCTGTAATGCTTATTCTTCCGAAGGATAAGACTGCAGAAATCTATAAGCTTCTTATAACATACCGTGCAGATCTTACCCAGAAAGATATGTTCGGTGATACAGTACTTCATACAGCGTCTATGCTTAATGTTGGAAGCGGAACCTTCTCTGTACTTATCAGCGGAGGTGCTGATGTTGATGCCCGCAATAAGGAAGGTGTAACTCCTCTTGCAATTGCAGTCCAGAAAAATGACCTGGAAACTGTAAAGCTTCTTACCGCAGCAGGGGCTGATATTCATACTCAGGATACAAACGGAAATTCTCCGCTTTCTATTGCACTTGCCGGAACACCAGAAATGCTTGAGGCTGTTGTAAATGAAACAAATGCGGGCCTTACAGATTCAAACGGAAACACTCCGCTTCATCTGGCACTTTTGTGCGATGCACCGCTTGCAAAGATTCAGTACATCATAAGCCTTATGAAGGATGTAAATACCCGCAATAAGGACGGAAACTCAGCTCTCTTCCTTTCTATTTTGAAAAACCGCCAGAAGGTAGGGGAGCTGCTGCTTGCAAAGAATGCAGATATCTTCTCAACAAATACAAATAATAATTCACCACTTCGCCTGGCCTTGAAGTATGGCGGTTCAGTTCAGGACTGGCTTATTACTTCAAAGACAATCAAATCTAAGGACGGAACAGGAAATACTGTTCTGCATTATGCGGCAGAATGGCAGTATAAGGATGCAATCAACAGTCTTGTAATGAAGGGTGCTGATATTGGTGCTAAAAATGCAAACGGCGAAACTCCGCTCTTTAATGCAGTTAAAACAAATAATCCGGATATAATTCAGACTGTAATTGATTCTGGTGCTGATATTCAGGTAAGAGATAATCTTGGTTCTACAGTAATGCATACAGCAGTTCGCTGGGATGCACCAAAATCTATAGATAAACTGCTTGAACTTGGAATTAATGTTAATGCACAGAATACTTCCGGAAAGTCTCCGCTTGCAGAAGCTGTAGTTGCCGGAAAGTTTGAAATTGCTAAAAAACTCCTTGCTTCCGGTGCAGATCCTAACACCTGCGATTCAAACGGTGTAACAGTTTTGATGGACGCAATCCGTGGCAACAGCAGAGACAGTGTTAAGCTTCTTTTGAGCTATGGTGCTAATCCTAATGTTCAGGAAGTAAACGGTCAGAACGCTTATCACGAAGCAGCTTATATGGCAGATATTGATATTATCAGATTAATCAGGACTGCCGGAGGAATTCCTCTTTCCCGCGACAAGCAGGGTAATACACCTTTCTCAATTGTTTTGAAAAAGGATATAAGTGTTATCCGCGAGGTACTGGGAAACAATTACACAATTACAGACAGCGATGGAAATACTCCTGTTCATATTGTAGTAAAGGCTAACGCTTCTGATGAACTGCTCCAGACCCTGATAGACGAAGGATATCCTGTAGATACAAGAAATGCAGACGGTTATACAGCCCTCAATTATGCTATTGAAAATGATGATGTAAAAACTGCCCTTGTGCTTCTTGAAAACGGAGCAAATCCATTCCAGCAGATAGATAAGAAGGGTAAAAACGGAATCTCAATTGCGCTTGAAAAGAATAACAAAAAGATGATTTCGAATATCGTAAAATATGCCGGAAAGATGACAGATGTTCAGGGAAATACAATTTTGCACTATGCGGCAAAGACCTGTACACCGGAAATGATAAAAACTTTGATTTCTTATGGAATTGATAAGAGTGTGAAGAATGTGTCGGGAGACACAGCGTATACTATAGCGGTTCGCTGGAAGCGTCCGGAAATCGCAGCGCTGTTAAAATAGGTTTTAGGTTATAGGTTATAGGTTCCAGGTTTGTTAGCCTGGAACTTTTTTTTACAAGCGGGTTTTAGGGCGGCAAGCCCTAGGAGAGAGGGTAGCGACCAACGAAGTGGGCGCGTAGGGGGAGACTTCCCCCACAAACCCTAGAACCTAGAACCTGACACCTGTAACCTTATGCTTCTTCGCGGGAAAGCATAAGGTTAGTCAAAATACCAAGAATAAGCGCACAAGCTACAGTTCTGATTTCTACTGCGCCGAAGCTTACTACCATTCCGCCTACGCCAGTAATGAAGATAACCGATGCAACGAAGAGGTTGCGGTTCTTGTTCAAGTCTACAGTCTGGAAAATCTTAAAGCCTGAAACTGCAATGAAGCCGTAGAGGGCAATACAAACACCACCCATTACACAGCTAGGAATTGTTTCGAGGAAGGCTACAAGAGGACTGATCATTGAGAAGATGATGCAGGCAAAAGCACAGCCCCAGATAGAAACTGTAGAAGCGTTTCTTGTGATTGCTACACAGGCAATTGATTCACCGTATGTTGTGTTAGGACATCCGCCGAAGAAAGCACCGGCAATAGAACCAACACCATCACCAAGCAAAGTACGTGTAAGACCAGGCTCCTGGAGAAGATCCTGTCCAACGATGCTTGAAAGGTTTTTATGGTCTGCAAGGTGTTCTGCAAATACTACGAAAGCAACCGGAACATAAGCAGCAAAAATTGCGATAAGATATTTACCAGTAACAGCGCTTAAACCTTCACTTCCACCAAGCAGGAAGGTGAACTTTGGAAGGGCGAAAAGACCACAGTCTTTAAGGGCGCCATAGTTGATAACGATCATTTCAGGATTGTTCAAAGCCTTTCCGAGCAAAGCAAAGAAAGTTGCGCAAAGATAACCTGCAAGAATACCAATGATGAAAGGAATAAGACGGCCAAGCTTTTTACCGTAAGTAGAGCAGAGCATTGTAACGGCAAGAGTAACAAGACCGCAGGTAAGACAGATGTAAACGCTTCCGCCTTCTGTGCTTGATTTCATAAGGTCGCCTACAGCATTACCTGAAAGGCTCAAACCGATAATTGCAACCGTAGGACCGATAATTACAGGAGGCATAAGCTTGCTGATCCAGTTTACGCCGCAGAATTTAACTACAATTGCTATGATTACATATACGAGACCTGCCATGAGGGCACCGATAATCAGACCCCAGTAGCCAGCCTGTTCTGTAAGGCCGAGAGTTGCAGCCCCTGCAAAGGCACTGAACATTGAAGGCAGGAAGGCGAATGAGCTTCCAAGGAAAACAGGGCTTGAGCTCTTTGTAAAGAGAAGATAAACGATAGAACCGATACCTGCTCCAAAAAGGGCTGCAGAAGCCGAAAGATTATGTCCTACAACTGCAGGAACTGCGATTGTAGCGGCCATAATTGCAAGAAGCTGCTGCAAAGCAAACAGCACAACTTTACCTAACTTTGGTTTGTCTTTGATTCCGTAAATCAAATCCATTTTTAATACTCCTTTTTGTTGTTTCTATAATTATAATCCCATAGATTATGGAATTCAATAATTACTGCTCAGGGATTTCAAAAGTTCTCATAATTCCTTTGCCTTTTACGTCACATTCTTCCATACGGCATTTGAGGTAATGGCCTGGGCTTTCTACCAGGTCTTTAACAGACTGGGTAAGGCGGATATGGCCCGGACGGCAGGCAGATTCCATGCGGCTGGCTACGTTTACCGTATCGCCCCAGATGTCGTAGATGAACTTATTCTTACCGATGACACCCGCAATAACAGGACCAGAGTTCAAACCGATTCTGATATTAAATTTGATTGTTGCAGTTTTGTTGTATTCCGCAAGATCCTTGTACATGCCGGCGGCAAAGCGCAGCATTGTTTCTGCGTGTTTTTCGTTCGGGGTAGGAACACCGCAGGCAGCCATATAGGCATCTCCAATTGTTTTGATTTTTTCTACACCCATTCGTGCGGCACGGGCATCAAAGCGGGAAATGAGGGCGTTCAGAGAGCTGACGATGTTGTCTGCGGATTGTGAGCTGGTAGTTTTTGTAAAGCCGACAATATCAGAGAAGAGAACCGTAACGTTTTCATAGCGGTCAGCTATGGTTTTTTCGCCGCCAAGCCCCTTCATGCGTTCTGCTATGGAAGCCGGCAGAATGTTTTTAAGCAGTCTGTCTGAATCATCTTTTGCCATCTGGAGCTCAACGGTCGCCATCTGAATCTGGGTTTCGAGCATGAGCTGGCGTTTCTTTTGAGTTCTCAGGACAATATAGAAGGTAAAGGCTGTAAGCCCCAGGAAAAGGATGGCAAGACAGATCCAGAAGCTGTAGCGCTGGTAAATAAAAGGCTTTTGAATGAAGTGTACTACAGCAGGCTGTGCAGAGCTTTTTTCATCAGCATTTATGATATTAACATAAAAGCTGTAGCTGCCCGGTTTAAGGTTTGTGTAAGAAACGAGGCGGGAAGAAGTAAGCTCAGAAAAATCAGAATCGAAGCCTTCGAGCTTGCGGGTAAATTTGTTCTGTTCACTTGCAATGAAGCTTAAGCCGGTATATTTAATATCAATGTGTTTGGTTCCTGGTGGAACTATGATAGTTTTATTGAAGTCGGTGTATTCAGTATCATCAACTTTAACGCTTTGAATCTGAACAAGTGGAAGAACATTTTTATTCTGGATTTTAAGAGGATCGTAAAGGGCAAAACCGTCTGTCATTGTGAACCAGAGGCGGCCATGGCGGTCTATCATGCTGAGGGCAGTAGAGTTAGCACCGCTTGATTTAAGACCATCATTCTGGGTGTAGAACTTACAGTTGAGAGACTGGCGTTTGCCTTCGGCCAGGTCGTAGAAGTTTTCGAAGGGAGCAGAAGAAATACCGCGGTTACTGATCATCCAGATGATGTTGTTCTGGTCAGGAATCATCTGGAAAATGGAGTCGGACTGGAGTCCTTCCGACGAAGTATAATTGAAGATACTGGTATCGCGGAAGTTGTCTTCTATATCGGTTGTAAGCATTGAAATGCCGGTTCCGGTACAGATCCAGAAGTTTTCTTTTTTGTCCTGTGTAATTTTGAAAATTACGTTTCCGGCCAGACCTTCCTGGGTGGAAAACTTTTTGATAATTGTATAATTGTTGAGTATGTAGATTCCGCCGCCGTCTGTTCCAATCCAGATCTGGCCCAGCTTGTCTTCGTAAAGACACATTATGTATTCGTTGTCAAAGCCGTCTGAGGCAAGGAAATTTCTGATGGAGCCGTCGGGCTTTACAAGAGAAAGGCCTGTGGTTGTACCTATGTAGAGGTCGCCGTTTTTTGCTGTAAGCGAGACGCGGGTTTTATTACCGATTATGCCGTCGTCTGTTGTCCACGAAAGAATGCCGTCGCTGGTCCACCTTACCTGGGCTGGTTTTGTGTAGCAGTTTACCAGGAGATCTCCGTTCTGCGCCAGTGCAATATGGCGTATGCGGGTGTTTTGGCAGAAGTCGGTGAGTTCATTAGTGATGCGTATCTGGTCGCTATTGTAGCAGAGAAGGCCTTCGTCTGTACCAACCCAGACATTGCCCTTAGTATCCTCGCAGATGGCATTTACACCGGTGTCGAGAATTGTCATGCGGAATTTTCCCTGGCTGATTTTTCCGATACCTTCGGAATCGGTAGTAACCCAGATGTTTCCTTCGCGGTCTTCAAAAAGCTTGTTTATGGTGCTGTTCATGATTGATTTAGCACCCTCGTAAGTAATGTAATTTCCGTCTTTGAAAATTACAATTCCCTTATGAGTTCCAAACCAGATTGTTCCGGTTTTGTCGCAGTAAACCTCATAAGTAGGTGTGTTATCAAGAATGGTTCCAGATTCAATTTTAGTTACTTTTCCGTTTGAAAATTTGACAAGGCCTTTTTCACTTAAACCGAACCAGAAGTCTCCGTTTATGTCCTGACCCATTCCGGAAATAATATAATCGCCGAAGTCATCCAGCAAGGTCACCTGCTGAAAAGTATCTTCGTTAAGGGTGTAAAGACCTCTTGCATTCGAGCTTACCATCCAGATTTTTTCTGAAGTATCCTTGTAAAGCTGAGAAACAAGAACCAGATTTTCATCTTCCGAACCCTTGATTACCGGAGTTTTGAATTTTCCCTCAGGAGTAAGATATACAATGCCGCTTGAAGTACCGATCCAGATGTTGTGGTAGCGGTCTTCTGCAAAAGCACGGATAGAGTTATTAGGAAGGCCCTCTGCAGTGGTGTAGTACTCGGTAGAAGAAGGAGAATCTTCTTTTGCGGGAATGATTTTCTGAATACCTTCATCATTTGAGCCGACCCAGATGTTGCCCTGGGAATCAAGAAAAATAGAGCGGGCAGAAATAAAGGAATATTCTTTGTTTGAATACTTATTTATGTTTTCAAATTCGTAGCCGTCGAAACGGACAAGGCTTTCATAGCTGCCGAAATACATATAGCCGTCTTCCGACTGAATTACATCTGAAAGGGAGTTGCCCGGGAGACCGTCTGAACTGGTCCAGGTTCGAGTTACATAATTATCGAGTTCTGAAAATTGAGCAAATGCAGACGGCAGAAGTAAAGCCGAAAAAATCAAGGTGAAAAGAATTTTTCTATTCATAATATTAATAGTATATACCCGACTTTTATGATTCACAAGAGAGACATCACTGTCATTCCGAACTTAAGTTCAGCATGACGTAAATTGTACTTGTTTTTCTGCGAAGGCATGATTATCTTATAAATATGGCTGATTTTTTTGATTATTTGAACTGGCGCGGAGATCTTTCATTTGAAAA
>JAEEGJ010009771.1_pt1 | contig 25391 bp, 22 predicted proteins | sample 8958761 | NCBI WGS metagenome assembly JAEEGJ01 (sample SAMN16246546, study PRJNA631951) | gut metagenome | biome: gut microbiome; feature: rumen; material: RS-attached | host: Bos | place: Iran: Karaj | collected 2018-10 | reverse complement strand
CAAAAACAACAGGTTCCTCACTTATTCAAAAGATAACATGCAAATGTTTCAAAAGCAAATGATTAAAGCTTTTTTTTGAAATGCTGTCAGCGCAACTGTGCTGCGGATGTGAGTGCAAATTTGCCTGTAGCCGTTTCGCATTCGGCGCGGACGTAGGCAAAGCCGAAGGTCGCAACGGGAATGTCGGCGTGGTCGGATGTTGCGATGAGGCTTCCGAGCATGATTTCTTCGGTGGGCGCGAGTTTCCCGTTCGGGAGTTCCCGGCGGCCGAAAATGCGGATGTAGCGGAAGCCGCCGCCCATTTCTTTGTTGCTGCGGGCATGGAATATAATTTCTTTATCGCTTCGTTCCCACCAGAGTGCTGGCCCGTCCGTGATGTAGCAATTGTCGGCGGAGAAGGCGGTGTTGATGGCGTCGAGGGAGAGCGGGGATTCTTGTTTTGCTTCGCTTCCTACTTCTAACTTCCTACTTCCTACTTTAATTACCGTGCGGACTTTCCCGAACGTATGTGCGCGTGTGTGCTTGAGCGAGAATAGCGGCATGCTTACGGCGGTCATGCTGTTCAAATCGCCATGGGCATCGTTTCCGCCGATGGGCAACAAGTAATTGCCTTTGCCTAATTCATTTATCCAAAATTCTCGACCGAGCTTGAATCCTTCATCGCGGATGCCGTTCCAGAATTGCAGCCCGCGAATGGAGTGTTTCCTTGGTGCGCTATTGTTTTCTTGCGCTTTTTCGGGTGCCCAGTTCAAGTCTTCGGGTTTCCAGTAACCGCGGCGGAAAACGAACTTTTCCAGGAGTCCCATTTGCTGGAACGGGTGCGCTGCGAAGCAATGCGCTTCCGTCATGTTGAGTATTTGCTTGATGCTGCGCGTCGGCCTGTTTTCGAGCCAATAGCGGCCGCAATCGCCGAGGCCCGGGAGGTAACCTTCGGGGCCGAGGACGGTCATGTGTACGTTTTCGCCTTTGCTGTTGCCTGCGGAAACTTCTTCGCCCGCTATCATGAGCGGTAAGCGATTTCCGTTTTCGTCTGTTTTCGGGAGCGCCGCAATTTCTTCGCGCAATTTTTGGAATCTGGGTACAGGCGAATCGGCTTCTTTAGTGAAGTCTTCTTGCGTGAAGGCGAAATCATAAGCGTGATCGGTGCAGCTCACAAAGTCGAGCCCGACCGCTTTTGCCGCCTGTTGAAAGACTTCGGGCGTGGCGCCGTATTCCACATGGTCTGCGGAGTAATGCGTGTGGCAATGCATTTCGCCCGCGGCGTAGCCGGGGGCAATCGGCGGAGCTTCGTTTAAAACTTTAAAACGGAGCGGTACCGGTTTTAATCGCGGCAAGTTCCAGCGTTCAAACGTTTGCGTTTTTCCGTTGCGTTCGACTGTCAATTTGCAGTGCGCTTCGTATGTGCCCGCCGGAATTTTCCCAAGCGCAAGCGGGATGAATTTCATCTGCTCATGGACTTCGAGATTCAAGTCTTTGCAAATCGAAAAGTTCGGTTGCCGCGCATTTCCCGCCGCATTTCCTGGCGCATTTCCCAACGCATTTCCAACAGCGGTTTCAGTCGCATTTTCTAACGCACTTCCTTCGGCATTACCCAAAGCGTTATCGGCGGTTCGCTTGAGCTGGATTTCGACGGTCTTTAGCGTTGTCGGGAAATGGTCGGCATCGCGCACGACTATCCAGAGCATGGGTTCAACACCCGGCACGAACTGGAATGGCGCGTCAAAAATGATTTCGGGCCATGGTTTGTAAAGGAGCGACCAGGGTAGCTTGAACTTAAAATGCGTTTCGGCATAACGCAATTTTTCCCCTGGTAAAAAACTCATCAGTCACCTTTCGTTTTGATTTCTTCGGCGGTCGCGCTATTTTCTGCGCTCTTTTCATTCGGCGTGTTTTTTTCTGCCGGAGCATTTGGGGCGGCCGGTTCTTTTTTCACCGGTGCTTGTTCATTTTTTGCCGAATTTGGCGCAATTGCCTTTGCGGTATCTGCGGCAACTTTCGCGCTGTCGATGGTTGCTTTAGCAGAATCCACTTTCGCGCTATCCGCAATGACCTTTGCACTGTCTACGGTTACTTTTGCCGAATCCGCGGCAACTCCTAATGAATCGGCGGCCTTTACGCCTGCAATCTTTGCGGTGTCCGCGACATTTCCGACGGAATCCACTTTTACAGAATCTTTTTTCGTATCGTCGATAATCTTGACGTTGGGCATCTTTTCATCATCATCATCGTCGTCGTCCTTGGGCTTTGGCTTGTTCCACAACCCGAACGAACCTCTAATTTGCAATTGTATCCCACCAAGGTTCCACTTAGCTTTTTCATCTGGACCATTTGGCACAATGTCTGAGAATTTCTTGTTCGACTTCACGGAGATGGAATTAAATCCGATGTCGCCATAAAGTTTAAAGCTCTTCCAGGTTGCAAAAAGGTAGCCCACGCTTACGCCAAAACCAGCACCCAAAAGCGGCGTTTCGGCATCGATCTTGCCCCAGGTCGTGTAGATTTCGGTGCCCGGCAGCACCCAGTACCAACGCACGGCCAAACTGAAAAGTCCACCCGTGCTGAGCGTGATAAAATTCTTGGGTAATGCAAATCGGTATTCCATGTAAAAAGGAATGCCTTGCAGTGTGTATTTGTAACTGTGCGTGTTGCTCTTGCGGTCGGTCAAAACCACCGATTCGTTGTCGTAAATAAATCCGACGCCTGCGCTCAAAAAGTGGTCTTCGGCAAATTGCCACTGGATTCCGGCGGTAATCGGGAAGCAAAAATTGACTTTCTGGAAATCCTGTTTTGCAACGTTCAAGGATTCGGCGCTGTTCACGGCGTTTTCCTTGAATCCGTAATAGATGGTGTCGATGGCTTCTTGGAAGTATTTGCGTTCTTCAAAGCTGATGAAAGAAATTGACGGTTGCAAAAAGACCGACAGAATGGAATTGTCGTGGTCCAGCTTTTCTTCGCTTGCAGCAAAGCCTGTTGCAGTCATGAACAAAACGGCAACGAGCGAGAAAACAATATTTCTGGACTTCGATTTCATCCGTTCGCCTAGTTAGCCAAAGTCTTTTCTTCTTTCTGCAAGCGCTTCTTTTCTGCTTCTTTCTTGAGGCGCTTTTCGTAGGCTTCTTCGGCCTTGACAATCTTATCTTCGGCCTTCTTCACGCGCTTTTGAATTTCCTTGTCTTCGCTAGATTCGTTCTGGGCGATGGCGAGGAATTCTCTTGCGGTTTCGAACTGGTCGAGGTCCGTGTATGCATCCGAAATCAAGAAGAGCGCTTCTTGACGGCGCTTTGCCTTCGGGTATGTCTCCAAAAATTCCTTGAAGTAAATCACGGCAGCTTGCGGCTTTTCCATGCGCAAGTAAAGGCGACCTGTCTGGAATTCCTTTTCGGCAACGCGGTCCACGAGCAGGTTGTAGTAGTAATCAACCGAGTCGCGGAGCGGTGTGTTCGGGTGGTTTGCGAGATAGCGTTCAAAGTCCTTCATGGCGGTTGTCGTGTTCGATTCGTCACGGTCAATTTTGTAATCCATGTTGAACGAAGAGACTGCCTTGCGGAATTCGGCGGTTTCTGCAAACGGAGAGCCCGGGAAGTTCACGATAAAGCTGCCGTATTCGCCACGGGCTTCAATCCACTGCTCCAGGTTGAAATGGCTTTCGGCAAGCAAGAACTGAGCTTGTTCCATGTAGCCAGAACCTGCACAGGTAGAAAGAATTTCTTCGAGTTTCTCGACGGAGCGTCCGTACTTCTGGGCTTTGAAAAGTTGTTCGGCGTTTTCGTAACGCTTTTTGCACCAGTCGGTGTGGGTCATTTTTTCGTTCGACGAAGTAGAGGAACAACCCATCATGGTTGCCATATAAAGGAAAAGAGGAACGAACAGGGTACTCTTGAAAACTTTTTTCATTTTTTTTCTTTGGTTAATTCTAACTTTCATGCTGTAAAGTAGAAAAAAACGACTCTAGAGAAAAATGATTTTAGTCCGCTATGTCTTGAAAGAGCTGATAGGTCCTTTTTTGGCTTCGCTCTTTGGCATTACTTTTTTGTTTGTAGTTGACTTTTTAGTCAAAATCTTGGACAATGTGTTGTCCAAGGGCTTGCCTACATCTACGGTTCTTGAAATTTTTGCGCTCAACTTGGCATGGATGCTATCGCTTTCGATCCCGATGGCGGTGCTTGTGGCAAGCCTCATGACGTTTGGGCGCATGTCCGGCGACCAAGAAATTACGGCGGTCAAGGCGGCGGGAATTTCGCCCTTGTCGTTGATGCGTCCGGTGCTGCTTGTAGCGCTTTTGCTTTCGGTCTTGATGGTCGTGTTCAACAACTGGGTGCTCCCGGAGGCAAACCACCGCTCGGTGGAACTCATGAACGCCGTTTCGCGCAAAAAGCCTCATGTGTTTGTCGATGCCGGGCGACTCATTACGCAGTTTCCGGGGGTACAACTCTGGGTGAACCGCATCGATCCTGTTTCGGGAACGTTGTACGGAATCCAAATTTTTGAAATGGAAAAGAAGGGCGCACCGCGTATTGTGTATGCCGACAGCGCTACGATGGACTATGTGGATAACGGCGCTACGCTTATGCTCCGCCTCCGCAGTGGCGAGACGCATCTCGTCGATCCTGATGATGCGGACAACTATTTCCGTATCCGCTTCTTCTCGCAAGATTTGGCCATGCAAAACGTGGATGATCGCCTCGAACGCCGTAGCCGCAGTTACCGCAGCGACCGCGAAATGCCGGTCGAGATGATGTGGGACGTGGTGACGGATGCGCGTGCCAAGTACGATACTGCGGCAGTGCAGGCTAAGTCTCGACGTTTGCCGACGCTTGCCCGCATTCGTGAATATGCCGTGGGCGATAGCATTCTCCCGGCTGATGCAAGCGGTGTTCCGATGAGCGATTCCTTGCAGTTTGTGCAGGGGCTCCGCAAAGTCCGCGTGCAAGAGACCGCGTCGCTCCGTGCGACAGAACGCGCCTGGGGCCGCATGGAAGGCGAACTCAAGCGTGCGGCGCAGTACATGGTCGAAATCCATAAAAAGTTCAGCACCGCGTTTGCTTGCTTTATTTTCGTGCTGATTGGCGCTCCGCTTGGAATCATGGCGCGCAAGGGCGGCATTGGCACAGGCATTCTCTATAGCCTCGCGTTCTTTGTCATTTATTGGATTTGCCTTATCGGTGGCGAAAACTTGGCCGACCGCTTGATTGTCTCTCCGGAACTTGCCATGTGGATTTCGAACGTCATCATCGGCATAATCGGGATTCTCCTTACGCGAGCGATGATTCGCGACCGCTTCTCGGGCAATTCCAAGGTTTTACGCTTCTTTAAAATCGTTGGCAAGTATACAGGCGTTATCTATTGTATCAGGGCTGCTGGTTGGTTGTTTGGTAAACTCAAGAAGAGGTTCGGATGAAATTCTCTCGATACCTTATCTGGAATTTCTTGAAGATGTTCCTCATCGTGGTGTGCGGGGCTATTCTCATCTTTGTCGTGATTGACTTTGTCGGTAATATCAAGACTTGGCTTGCTCGTGACATGAAGGCGGTAGCCGATTATTACTTGAGTTATCTCCCGTATATTTTGTACTTGATTACTCCGGTTGCCTTGTTTATTGCGGTTCTCGCTTCGGTGGGCAATATGGCGCGCCACCTTGAAATGAGTGCCATGCAGAGCTCCGGGCAAAGTCCGTTCAAGACGCTTTTGCCGATATTCTTCTTGGGCGTTCTCATGTCGATTGGTTCGTACGAAATGAGCGAACACTGGCTCCCGGATGCAAACCACAAGCGTTTTGAAATCATGGAAACGAATGCGCAAAAGCGCAAGAATCCGCGCATCAAGGAAAAGCAGGACTTTACGTTTATCGATAGTGAAAAGAACAGTTGGTTCTTTAAACATTACTCCGGTAAGAACAAAATAGGCCGAGATGTTGTTCTGCTTGTACGCGATCGTGGGCGCTTGGTTGAACGTTACGATGTTCGTGCAATCCGCTGGATCGAAAAAGATTCTGTTACCAAGGCGGGGTTCTGGCGTTTTGAAAACGGCTTCCATCGAGTGTTCAAAAAAGATGGTTCTGTCGAAGTTTCGCAAGTCCGCATGGAAAGCATGAAGGGCAAGGTGAATACGCACCCCAACGACCTCATCAACGAAAGGCAGCTTGCCGACGAAATGGATTCTTGGATGGTCAAGGAGCGCATCAATGTGTTGCGCCGTTCGGGCGAAGATACCCGCGCGATGGAGACAGCGCTCCAGTTCAAGTATTCGGCGCATTGGATGAACTTGATTGTGCTTTTGATCGGGGCGGCGCTTTGCCACCGTTATAGCCGCTCTGGGGGCCTTTCCCAGAAGTTCGGTGTTGGTCTGTTGCTCGTTTTTAGCTATTATATTCTAGAGAGAATAGGCCTTAAAATGGGTGAAAATGGGGCTTTGTCGCCGTTCTGGGCGGCGTGGAACAGTCACTTCATTTATGCCGGTCTCGCGTTTGTCATGTTATACCGATCATTCCGCTTGTAGAGGGTTTTAAATGTCCGTGTCTGAAATTTTGTTTGTGGTTGCTGGTGCGTTGCTAGGTCTCGCTTTTCAGGGGGGGATGTTCCTGTTCCTTATCCCGTTTGCAGTTGTTGCGTTTTCGCTTGCTTGCATGAACCGCCCGAATGTTCCGCCGAACACGTCTGTACTTCCGGTTATCAAGAGCAATAAACGTTCGACGGCGCTGACGCCAGTGGTCTCTCCGGATCTCCGTAATGAATTTACGAACGACGTCAAGATGGATACGAACGAGCCGAATTCTTCGCTCCGTGTCAATCAGATTTGGGCGCGTGCAAACTCGGATGTCGATAAAGCGTTTGGCGATATTTTACGTTGCCTCAAGGTGCTTATGCCGCAGGCAAACACGCTCACCATCTTTACAAATGGCGGTAATCCTAACGAACTTCGCTTGAGAACGTTCCAAAGCGATATCCCGAATATCATTGATGCGAGTGCAAAGATTACAGAAAATATGGGCATCTTGAGCCAGCTCTTGCGCCCAGAAGTTTCTCGCATTTTGGAAGGCGATTTGCTTGTCGGGAAGCGCCTCACGTATTACATCGAAAATCGTCAAATTCGCTCGATAGTCGGTGTTCCGCTGCTTGACCGCGATGAACGCCGCCTTGGTGTTTTGCTTGTGGACTCGCTGCACCCGAATGCATTTACGGCCGCCGAAGCGCAAGCGCTCACGTTCATTGCTCATGCCATGTACATGGTGAGCTTCAAGAGCTTTATCTCGGCGCAGAACTACATTGAACAGCAACAGTTCAGTACGCTTTACCATTACCAGCGCAAGTTCTTCCAGACTATGTCCGTGAAGGATATTTACAAGCAAATGTTCGAATACGTCAAGGAAAACATGCCGTTTGACCGCTTGACGATTCTTTTGCTCGATAAGCCTAAGGAAGGCGCTGGCCGCGTGATTTACTGCGTGGGCATGGATTCTGAACAGTTTGTCGATAAGCAATTTACCTTGTCTGATAAGGGTATCTTTGTTTTGGCGCTCATGAGGAACCGCCCGGTATTCCGCTCGTTCAATTCGGGCTATGCCGATTACGTGCCGCGTTTGAACGATTCCGAAAAACGCAATATGGAACTCCGTCAGTTGTTCGTAATGCCGGTGTCGTCGGAACCGGATTCCAAGACGGCTGAACTTGCCATTTGCCTTGAAAGCCGCTACAACAACCGCTATCAGGAACACGAAAAGAAATTGCTCAAGGCATTTGCGGGCGTTGCCGGTTTTGCTTATGCTCGTGCCTGCCAGTTCGAAAAGGGCAAGGACCTCGCTACACGCGATGGCTTAACGGGACTCATGAACCACCGCTCTTTGCAAGAAGCGCTCCGCACAGAGAAAGTTCGCGCAGACCGCAAGAAGTATAACATTGGCGTCTTGATGATGGATATTGACCATTTCAAGAGAGTGAACGATACTTATGGCCATCCGGTGGGCGATGAAGTTATTAAGGGAATTGCCAATGCGATTAGCGGTGAAATTCGAAAAGAAATTGACGTCGTGGCGCGTTACGGTGGCGAAGAATTTGTGGTCGCTCTTATCGATACGACTCCGGAAGGCATGATTGAAACGGCTGAACGCATTCGCAAGGCTGTGGGCAAGCTGGAATTTAACGTGCATCTGACGGACCCGCTCCGCGTAACGGTAAGTATTGGTGCATTCCTCGTGGAACCGGAATTCACGGATATGAAGAAGGCTGTTAATAATGCAGACCAAGCGCTTTATAAGGCGAAGGACGGTGGCCGCAATCAGGTCGTGCAATTTGAAAAAATCGAAACGGATGCCGTGTGATTTAGACGAAAGAACGGCTCTACGAGCCTACAGACGAAAGACGAAAGAACGCCGCTGCGTGGCTATAGACGAAAGAGGTTAGGTATTGAATGTATCACGAGCTTTGGGGGCCGTCATTCTGACGACCAACGGGAGGATGAATCCAGTTAAGTTCTGCATGCAATAAATTTCACTGGATCCTTCGGGATTACCCCTCAGGATGACGATTTCATTTTTACTGTTTACTAACCACTAACCACTGTCTACTTCCTACTTCTAACTTCCTACTTCCTACTAACCTATGTTCACTGCTATTGATTGGATCGTCCTATTCGCCTACTTGCTTGTGTCGCTGTTCATCGGGCTGTGGGTTTCGCGCGGAAACAAGAACCTCAAGGAATACATGTTTGGCGGAGGCTCCATGCCGTGGGTCGCTGTGGGCATTAGCCTCATTGCGACATCCGTGAGCGCAACGACGTTCCTGGGCGCGCCTGCCGACGTCTATGGCGACGACATGACTTTTTTGATGTTCCAGATTGGCGCTTTGCTCAGCATTTTCGTGGTGGGTTTTGTGTTCATTCCGCGCTTCCGCACGTCGGGCATTTCGAGCGCTTATGAACTTTTCGAAGTCCGCTTTGGGAGCAAGTCGGTGCGCCGCTTGGCTGCAATTTTCTACTGCTTGCATTTGCTCCTCCGCACGGGAATTTTGCTTTACGCGCCTTCGCTTGTGCTCGCGCAGATTTTGCACATCGACTTGAAACTCGCGATTATCGTCTCGGCGGCGGTTGCAATTTTCTACACATGGTTCGGCGGCATCAAGGCGGTTATCTGGACTGACGTGATGCAGTTTGTCGTTTTCTTTGGCGGTGGCGCGCTGGTGCTTTTGCTCATTGCAAATGCGGTGGGCGGCTTTGGCGAAATGGCAACTCTCGCAAGCGAAGCGGGCAAGACGCGTTGGTGGAATCCGTCGATGGATGTCTCGAATGCGCGCACGCTCATCTCGGCGGGCTTTGCGTATGCCATTCTTGAAATTGCCATTCGCGGTTGCGACCAGCAGTTCGTGCAGCGTTACCTCAGCTGCAAGGACGTGAAAGCGGCGAACCGTTCGAGCATCCTTTCGATGGTGCTGGGCTGTGCGGTCTCGATTCTCTTTTATTGGGTGGGCGCCGCTCTTTATGTTTATTACAACGTTTCGAAAGTGGCTACAGTTCCGGCGGGCATCGGGCAAAATGACGTGTTTCCGTACTTTATCGTGAACGGGCTTCCGGTCGGCGTGACGGGCCTGATTGTTGCTGCCATTTGCGCGGCTGCCATGAGCAGCCTTTCGGGCGCTATCAATTCGCTCAGCAATACTTCGGAACACGATTTTCTCGGTTGGGATGAATCTGCAGGAATGGGCGGTCTCAAGCGCGCTAAAATCTGGACTGTTATTTGGGGCGTACTCGGCGTGTTCTTTGCGCTCTTTGCGGCAACGCAGCAGGGAAGCCTCCTCAAGAACGCTCTCTTCTTTACAGGACTCTTTACCGGCCCGCTCCTTGGCATGTTCCTCCTCGCGTTCTTCGTGAAAGGATTAAAGAGCTGGCAAGTGATTACCGCTGTACTTTGCGGCATGGCGAGCCTCGTGCTTATCCAGGGAATCCCCGCGTTTGGCGTGCCCGCAGTGCTTGGCGGCATTTTTAGTTGGCCGTGGATGCCGTTCATCAGCATGACCACGACGATTGTGGTGGCGGTGGTGTTGAAGTTTGCCGTAAAGTTTATTTCCAAAAATTAAGGCTAATAAATTAGGTTGTAAATGAAATCCGCAGGAATATCCACTTGCGGATTTTTTTTGTACATTAATTAAAATCAATAGAGAATCATTATGTCCCAAGGTAAGAAAAACATTTTCGCAGCATTTTTTTTGTTAATAAATATTGTTTGTGCCTATTCGCTTTATGATGCTGCCTATGGAGAATATGCCGACCAAAGTGTTGTAGAGGAGATTATTGGTTTCGATAAAATATGTGTTGTCAACGGTGTCTTTTTGATTGATTTTTTTAGATTATGTTTTGTATGATTAAAAATTTGATTTTTATAGCACTGTTGTTTTTGTTATCATCTTGCTTTTATTTTGATAAAGCTGAACGGTTATCAATTAGTGGAAATCTTGATGGCCAAAGAGAATATCTTGATAATTATGAATTAGAGTATTTTATTGATGGCAAATCGGCCGAGATCGATGCTGATTATAGAGATTGGAATTTTAAGTGGAACCCCAATGGAAAATTGAAGTGGTACGCTCAAGGTTATTGTAATGTATTTTTTAAGGGAGGGGATATTTGGGGCTGTACGAGTACTTTAAGGGGTATGGTTGATTTTGAAATATACTTGAAAAATAAAAAGAATGGAAATAAAGTATTGCTAGCAAAAAAGAAGATAGATATGGATGCCTATTACCGTTCTGTCTTGCTTACTCAGGTATATTTTGGAACTGATAAAGAACGATATATAGAGAGAAAATATTTTAATGTTGATTGGAATAAAATGCAACCTTTTGTTTTTAAAGACTCAAACGACACTCTTTACCATTACACAGCATGGTATTGGGACAAAAGAGACGTGTATGAAAAAGATTTTCCAGATGAACGATATTTTATAGAAATTCCTTGATTATATTACACCTGTATAAAAAAATAAATAAAGGATCCTATAATGAAACTGAACGAAATGAAAGCTCGAAAAATGGGGTATTTTCCTCATATGTGTGTTGGGGCTGCTCATCTAATTGTGCCTTCATACCGTGCTGCCGCGCCTAATAACTTTGTTCCATGGGCATACAGAAACTATTGGGGTTATTAGGAAGTGTTATGATAAAATATTTATTTGTGATAGTTGCATCTTTGCTTTTTTCCTCATGCTTTTATTTTGATAAGGCTGAAAGGTTAATAGTTAGTGGAAATCTTGATGGTCAAAGAGAATATCTTGATAATTATGAATTAGAGTATTTTATTGATGGTAAATCGGCTGAGATTAACGTATCTTATCGAGATTGGAACTTTAAATGGAATCCGAATGGGAAAATAAAGTGGTTCGTTCATGGTTATTGCAATGTGTTTTTTAAGGGCGGGGATATTTGGGGGTGTACGAGTACTTTAAGGGGTATGGTTGATTTTGAAATATACTTGAAAAATAAAAAGAATGGAAATAAAGTATTGCTGGCAAAAAAGAAGATAGATATGGACGCCTATTACCGTTCTGTCTTGCTTACTCAGGTATATTTTGGAACTGATAAAGAACGATATATAGAGAGAAGCTATTTTAATGTTGATTGGAATAAAATGCAACCTTTTGTTTTTAAAGACACAAATGACACTCTTTACCATTATACAGCATGGTATTGGGACAAAAGAGACGTGTATGATGATGATATAATTGAAGATCGCTATTTCGTCGAAATCCCGTAAAGTTTATTTTTCCGAATCGCGACTAAGAAATTAAGTAGTTTATCGTAGAATGAAATCCGCAGGGATAGTTCGCCTGCGGTTTTGCTTTTTATGGGACGCTTTGAAAAAGGAGAATGTATGCAAAACAAGGTCTCGTATGTCGTTATCATTGTGCTTGCGTTTGTGTGCCTTGTACTTTCGATGAAGCTTGGGCAACAGTGCAATGTAGCGGAATCAGCGAAACAGGAAAAAACAACTGAAAATGAATCGGTTCAATCTAAGGATCGCTGGAATGTTATCTCCCTGTCAGAAAATGAACACGAAATGTTTGTCGCCGATGAGTACAGGATCACGTTCAAGATTGTCCAAAGGCATAAGGAAAAAGTGCATGCATTCAACTTGCTGAACGAAAGCCGTGAAAAGGTTATCTCGACGTTTAACGAACTAGGTCTTGAAAGATCAAGTTACAATCAGCATTCGATGAAAATATCTGAAGATGTTGATTACCGGAAGGGTGAAAGGTTTATGCTGGGATATGAGGCTAGCCAGGTTTTCGAGGTCAAGCTGCCGAACAAGTCCCGAACCGACGAGGTCGAACGAAAATTGGCGACTCTTGATTTTGTCGATCAACTCAGGACCATTGGCGAATTGAAAAATGCGGATTCGCTAGAAGTCGAAACGATAAAGCGTGCTTGCAAGAAGGTGGTGGAGCAGGCCGATGTGTATGCAAAGAGCGTCGGGGCCTCGGCCGGAAAAATCATTGCTGCAGAAGGCAATTCTCGTGTTAACGAGAGTGACAGCTATTCTGATTCCGTTGGAATTTGGGCTAGCCTGAATGTGTCCGTGCAGTTAAAAGGGCGAGACGAACCCCAGCAGGCTTATGTTCAAGTCCACCAAGAGGAATCAAAGAAGTTTTTGGCCGACCTGTTCACGATTTCTGCCGGAGCGGTTGTGGATGGCGACAATAGGGACGATATTTATAATCGGGTGGGGCGCGTGAAAGATTCTATTGTGGCGCTTGCTCGAAAACTGGGGGTTGCGGAATCTGAAATTGACGTTCATACGGCAAGGGTCGGGATAAAAACACGATGGGAAAAAGCGAAAAACGAATCAAAAAAGAACCGTTTTAGGGCTCGTCAGTTTGTTACGGTCAATTTCTCGTCCAAGCAAGATGCGGCGGCATTCCTTGCGGAGGTCGGTGGCGCAGAGAACGTGACTGTTGGCGATGTCAGTTCTGTTTTGAAGAATGGCGATTCCCTTAAAGTGTTTGTTACGGAAGTTGCAGGGCGTAAAGCCATGGCCCGTGCAAAAGCAATAGCCGAAGGCTTTGGCGGAGGCTTGGGTGATGTCGTGTATATTGGGAACAACTCGTCTGACGATTACAGCATTGTCACGGAAGTTGATTTGGAATCTAGTGCTAAGGGAAGGACCGTACTTGGAAATCGACGTTCAATTGAGGACCGTTTTGGTGGCGGCCTGGCCGGTCTTTTGGGGGGTGCTGCTGCAGAAGGCATGATTGCCGATTCTGTTGAAGTCAGTTCTAGCGTAAATGTAATCGTTGAACTGAAATAATTTGGTTTTTCGTCTAGAAAATGACTATTTTAAATTTAAAACATTAAAAAAGAGGGCTAAACGATGATATCAAAACTGCTGAATCTCGTCTATCTGGTGTTGCTGATCGTTTGCGTGTGCATCTTGATCCGCGTTGTTAAAAGTGAACCGGCCGCAGTCCCGGCTGTTGCCGCCGATGGCACGACAACGTTCGAAGTGCCGCGCATCGAAGTTTCGGCATCCGAAACCAAGAAGTTTGCTGCCGACAAGTTCGAGATGGGCTTTAGCCTCGAAATCCGCGGTAAGGATAAAGAAGCTGTTTCCAAGCGCTTGGCGGAACGCCGCTCGGTGATTTTCGAGAATGTGAAATCGCTCGACATTCCGCAATCCGACGTGGAACAGAACAGCATTGACATTCGCAAGGAATGGTCTTATCGCAACAGCAAACGCGAACTCGTGGGCTATGTGGCCACGCAGAATTTTGTGATTACGGTGAACCGCAAAATTGATGCCGCCGCTCTTGTGCAGGCTCTTTCTTCGGAAGCGGATGTCGAAATCCACCGCACGTCGGCACAGCTCAAGGATGTGGATGGCGTACAGTCTAAGGTTATCAAGGCCGTGGGCGAGAAGGCAAAGGCCAAGGCAAAGGATTACGCCGAAGGCGTGGGTGCAAAGCTTGGCCGCGTGCTTCAAATCAATGGTGAAGGTGGCGGCGTTTACTACAGGCCAATGCGCTTGCGCACGAATGGTCTCATGATGGCGAAAAGCGTGATGATGGACGGCGCTGCTGAAGCCGCTCCCGACGAAAGTGCTATTGCGGATTCCGTCGAGGTGAGCGCTTCTGTGCGTGTTGTGTTTGAACTAAAGTAATTCTAACAAACTATTTTTGTAATCTTGGGCAGCCTTTTCGAGGGCTGCCTTTGGCATATCCGGGCCGCAGCCGTAAATGCCAAACGGTTTAAACCACTTCATGCCTGCTGCATTTGCGGTCATTTCGAACGGGATGAGCATTTCTTCGGTGGTGTAGCGGTTGAGGCCTTCGTGGGTGTAGTGCTCGGCGGCGGCGCCTGCGGTAAATACCACGCGTACGGGCATGCCTTTCAAAAAATTATCGGCGCTATAGACAATTGGGCTCATGATTTGATCTTGCCAGTCGCGCAAACTGGCGGGGGAGTTGTACCAATATATAGGGAACTGCCAAACAATCGCCTTGGATTCCCTCAACAATTTTTTTTCGGCTTCGAGATCGAAGTAACCATTAACCCTGATTTTGTCAAGGTGGTGGAACACAAAATTGGGATTTTTTCTGTTGATATCCACTAAGTGTTTGTTGAACACGGAGTTAGAAATGTTCGGATGCGATAGAAGAATTGTGATTTGATTGTTCATAATTTTTTCTTGTTGATAAGTTGAGGAAATATTATAAAAAAATTACATAATACGTGTAAAAAATCTTCCAAAATGACCTGTTATTTATTATACTTGTAGTGTGGTTGACCTACATCTTGTGGGGGTGGTTCGACTTCAGGCACAAGATATAGTAAAATCGGAGGATTTTGACTATATTTGTGAAAACGGGAATTGAAGGTTTTTTTGTAGATGATTTTTACTGTCAAGAAGCGCGACGGCCGCGAAATGCCGTTCAACATCGAAAAGATTGCAGACGCTGTAATCAAGGCGTTTAGAGCCTCTGGCGAATTGGATGAACAGATTAAGGCCGCCCAAGCGCAAATGAATTTGCTTGGAAACGACGACCTTCTTACAAACGCTGCCCTCAAGGTTGCAGCCGAAGCTGTTGGGCATCTCGAAGCCGAAAACAAGACCAAGCCGGACATTGAAGAAATCCAGGACGCCGTCGAAAAGGCTTTGACTGAAGGTGGTTACGCCGATACTGCTAAGAGCTATATCTTGTATCGTGCGGAGCGTACCCGCGTGCGCGAAGTCAATACTCGCCTCATGCAGACGCTTCATGACATTACGTTCAGCTCCGCCAAGGAATCTGACCTCAAGCGCGAAAACGCTAATATCGACGGCGATACCGCTATGGGTACGATGCTCAAGTATGGTAGCGAATCCGCTAAGCATTTCTACACGATGATGATGCTCAAGCCGGAACACAGCCGCGCCCACATGGATGGTGATATTCACATCCATGATCTTGACTTTTATTCTTTGACGATGACTTGCTGCCAGATTGACCTCATTAAGTTGTTCAAGAACGGCTTCAATACAGGTCATGGCCACTTGCGCGAACCGAAGGACATCCGCAGTTACGCAGCCCTTGCCGCTATTGCGATTCAGAGTAACCAGAACGATCAGCATGGTGGACAGTCCGTGCCGAACTTCGATTACGCTATGGCTGATGGTGTTCGCATCACGTACCGCAAGGCTTATCTTTCGAACATCGTAAAGGCTCTAATTCTTTATACAGGTAAGGAAGAAGAGGATATCCTGCCTGCCGTCAAGAAACTCCATTCCGAAATGGCCGAAATGGGCATGGTGGCAACGCTTGTTCCGAACGAAAAGTTTGTTGAAACCGAAGCTCATGAACTGGCAAAGATTTACGATGCCGATATCGTGAAGAAGTCCCAGAAGTTTGCCGAAAAGATGGCTTTCGAAGAAACGGACAAGGCAACCTTCCAGGCCATGGAAGCATTTGTCCACAACTTGAACTCCATGCACAGCCGCGCCGGAGCCCAGACTCCGTTCTCTAGCATCAACTATGGTATGTGCACGGAACCCGAAGCCCGTATGGTCATGAAGAACTTGCTCCTCACGACCGAAGAAGGCCTCGGCGGTGGCGAAACGGCTATCTTCCCGATCCAGATTTTCCGCGTCAAGGACGGCATCAACCTGAATCCGGGCGAACCGAACTACGATTTGTTCAAGCTCGCTTGCCGCGTGAGTGCAAAGCGCTTGTTCCCGAACTTCAGCTTCCAGGACGCTCCGTACAACTTGCAGTACTACAAGCCGGGCCATCCGGAAACCGAAATTTCGTACATGGGTTGCCGTACCCGCGTGATTGGCAACCACTACGATCCGAGCCGCGAAATCTCTTACGGTCGTGGCAACTTGAGCTTTACCTCGATTAACCTCCCGCGTATCGCTATCAAGATGAAGTCTGTGGACTTGTTCTTCAAGGAACTCGACCGCATGATGCAACTCGTGAGCGACCAGCTCATGGAACGCTTTGCCGTGCAGAGCCGCCGCAAGGTGAAAAACTTCCCGTTCCTCATGGGACAGGGCGTGTGGATTGATTCAGACAAGCTCGGCTGGGAAGATACCGTGGGCGAAGTCATCAAGCACGGAACGCTTTCGATCGGCTTTATCGGCCTTGCCGAAACGTTGGTGATGCTCACGGGCAAGCACCACGGCGAATCCGAAGCTTCACAGGAACTCGGCCTTAAGATTATCGGTCACATGCGCGAATTCTGCGACAAGGAATCCGAACGCTTGGGCCTCAACTTCAGCTTGCTTGCAACGCCTGCAGAAGGCCTCTCGGGCCGTTTTGTTCGCATGGACAAGAAGAAGTTCGGCATTATCCCGGGCGTTACCGACCGCGATTACTACACGAACTCTTTCCACGTGCCGGTTTACTACAGAATTTCGGCTTTCAAGAAGCTCTCGCTCGAAGCTCCGTACCATGCGCTCACCAACGCTGGCCACATCAGCTACATCGAACTCGATGGCGACCCGACGCAGAATCTGGATGCTTTCGAAAAGATCGTGAAGCACATGGCAAAGGTGGGTATCGGTTACGGTTCTATCAACCACCCTGTCGATCGCGACCCGGTTTGCGGATTCGTGGGCGTGATTGGCGATGTATGCCCGCGCTGCGGACGTAGCGAAGGCCATGCCATCTCTTGCGAAAAGCTCGCTGAACTTAGAAAGAAATTCCCCGGAATGCCCGCATTCAGAGGGATTAGGTAAAGTGGTTAGTAAATAGTGGTTGGTAAACAGGATTGCAGTCATCCTCGCGTAGCGAGGATCCATACATTACCTGATTGCTGTGTATGGATTCTCTTCGAAGGATGACGATGCATAACTTCTAACCACTGCCTACTGTTAACTGCCAACTGCGGCGAAGCCGCAAACAAGGAGAAACAAAATGTCAGAAAAAGAAATGTCTCAGTATGGTGAAGGTGTCGGATTCGAACGCATCCGCCGCATTACAGGTTACCTCGTCGGTACAGTGGATCGTTTCAACAACGCCAAGCGCGCTGAAGTCAACGATCGCGTAAAGCACGGTGTGTAATAAAAGAGGTTATAGGTAATAGGAGTTAGGTATTAGGAAAAATCGCGGCATAGTCGCCCTGTAATGGACGCGAGAAACGCGTGATAGTGATCCTAAGACCTACAACCTAAAACCTAACAACCTTAAAGCGAGCTTGCGAGCTTCCTCACCATGTCCGAATATCCTCCTTTACGAATTGCTGGAATAGAGCCGGAATCGTTTGTCGATGGTCCCGGAATCCGTTTGACCGTTTTTACTCAGGGCTGCCACCACAATTGCCCGGGCTGTCAAAATCCGCAGACTCATGATTTTGAGGGCGGACACTTTATCGAGCGCGAAGCGATTATCACGATGATCAAGGATAACCCGCTGCTCGATGGCGTGACGTTTAGCGGAGGCGATCCGATGGACCAGGCGGCGGCACTTATTCCGCTTGCCCGCGAAATTAAGGAACGCGGTCTCAATCTCGTGATTTTTACGGGATACACCTACGAACAGCTGATGAAGCTCACGCCCGAAAAGCCGGAGCTCTTTGAACTGCTCTCGTTCGCGGACATCCTCATCGACGGCCCGTTCATCATGGCGAAAAAGTCGCTAGACATCAAGTTCCGCGGTTCTTGGAACCAGCGCATTATCGATGTGCAAAAGAGCCTTGTCGAAGGCCATGTGGTCATTCACCAGATTCAGCTGGACGAAATGGCAGAGCACCCCGACAGGGAATACAATACGTAAGGGGCTGGGAAAAGAAAATGTGTGATAGTACTTCCAATTTTTATTCTGAAAATTTATGTAGTGCGACTGGTATAACAGCTATTTTTTCGTGTCCTGGAAGATTTGAAGAACTTGCTGATCGACCGTGTAGTGGGATGACAGGAAGGTCTTTAGAGTATATTCTTGAAAAAATACTGTTTAACGGAAAACGCTTGAATCGTTCTTTAGTAGGTATAAATAATGCTTGGAGTAAAGTTGAATTCTTTGCCAAAACCAATCGAAGTGAAGCTGATGATTTTGAAATTTTAAATTCTAGCAACATTGATCGTTTGAAGAATGAATTAAAAAATACAAAGATTGCTATAGCTTTTGGAGATAAGGCTCTTTTAGCCTTGAATGCTGTAAAAAATGCTGGTAGGAGTGATTTGCAAATTGTCAATGCTATTCACTTGTCTCCTCGTAGAATAAATACATGTATAAAAAAAGATGTTTTTGGAAATGTGTTAAAAAAAGGTGCGAAAGGAAATTTAAAAAAAAGGTTGAGTGTTGTTGCTAATGATATCAAGAGAGCCTCAGGGGGTCTTTTCGTTTAATATGCAAGTGTTTTGTAATGAAAAAGTTTGTCTATCGTGTTTTGGGAAAGTTGCTTTTCCCTTTTTTGATTGTTTGAAAATGCAAAAGTATTGCTAGAAAAATCAAAGGGTGCTTAATATGGAATGGATTGAAAAAATAATAGCCATTTTTAAATTGCCTTTAAAAACGATTGTTGTTATTTCGGTAATTTGTGGACTGATTTTGTTTTTGCCAACAGAATTTTTGGAAAAAATGAAATTGTCTGAATTAGTTAGTGAATATGGCAAATATTTTGGAATAATATTTTTGATAACATTTTGCTATAGTGTTGTTGCTTTTATAATTCTTTTTTGGAAAAATGTAAAAAAATGGAAAATGAAAAAAGATTATATTACGACGGCATGCAAGGCTTTAACTGAATTAACTAATCCTGAAATATACTTGTTGAGAGAATTTTTAATTCAGGATAAAGATGTTATTGAAGTTCCTTATGAATCAACTGAGTTTACAAGTTTATATAATAAGGGAATTTTGGTTATTGCGTCAAAAAAAATGAGATCCTTTATTTTTGGTCATTTTATATCAGTAACGATAAATCCAGAAATAAAAAAATTCATAACAGAGGATGTTTTGAAATTATCTAAAAATCCTACTCAAAAAGATGTTGATGAGGTTATGCAGTCTAGACCTAATTTCTTAACTAGTTTAAATTACATTAACAATTTAATGGATAACTTTGGACACATTGGTAGAATTCTTTAGACGTTTTTTTTGGCTACATGTCAAATACAGTCTACTTCCTATTTTTTCTATATATATTTACACTATGGTTATGAGAAAGTTTGGGAAGATTTTTTTTGCGGCTGTTGTTTCGGTGGCCGCTTCGGTTTCTGCCTTTGCGGCAGGCAAGGTGGCTTGCGTCGGCAACAGCATTACTTATGGTTACGGGATTGTGTCTTGGCCTGACCAGACGAGTTATCCGCATCATTTGCAGGAGATGTTGCGTGGCGACGCTCCGGGCGATACTGTCGAAAATTTTGGCGTGAGCAGTCTTACGGTCCGCAAGGATGATCAGGCTTCGTACTGGAAGGGCCATCGTTTTGCTCCAGCGATTGAATTTGCGGCAGATACGGTTATTATTGAGCTTGGCACGAACGATTCGAAAGCTTATGCGCAGTGGAATACTCCGGCGCAGAATGCTGTGGTTGATTCGGCAATTACGGCTGATTTTGAAGCGTTGATTGACACGTTCCAAGTGAAGTCTAAACCGCATGTTTTCATTTGCTTGGCGCCTTACGTGAACAATGTCGATTGGAACATCCTCGATACGGCGGTCGTGAACCGTGTGAACCCGGCGATTTTGCGGGCGGGGCTCGAAAAGGGTGTGAACGTCATCGACTTGCATTCGCGTTTTAGCGCTCTCGAAAATCCGGGCTGGTACTTGTCGGATTTGGTGCATCCGTCTGTCGAAGGCGCAAAGCACTTGGCCGAAATTGTCTACAGCCATTTGCAAATGGATACGCTTCGTGTGACGCAAGACGGTTCGAAGCTTGTGGCGCCGAAGGGCTTTGGTTACCAGTGGTATAAAGATGGCGAAATGCTCGAAGGCGATACACTTGAAACGCTCGCGATTTCTGGAGTGGGCAAGTACAAGGTCTCTGTAAAGGTTGACGAAAAAAGCTTGTCGCGGATTGTTACGGCGCCGTTGGATGTGCAGGAAACGACGGGACTCAAACCGAACGCTCATGCTGGTGAAATGTGTGAAAAATCGTTCGCAAATTCGCTTCGCCAATCAAAACAACATTTCGACGCTCGTGGCCGCGCTTTGCAAAAACAGAGAAAATATCAGAAAGTTTACAGAAAATATTAAAAACAGGGCGTTTTTCCCTAGTTTTATCCATTTGTCGTTCAAAAATAGCAGGTAATCCCCTGTTTTGTGTGCTTCGTGAAAGTTAACACGGCTAAGGGTTTGATTTGATTCTGTTATTGTTAAATTAATGTTCGAACAAATAGGGATTTTAAACAAATGCCAAAATTTCTCTTGTTAATTCTTTTGTGTGTGACGGCGCTTTATGCCGAAAGAGACACCTTTTATGTCGAGCTGATAACTCGCGATACCGTGTATATTCCGATTAAGCCCAAAACCGATACTATTTATGTTGTTGGAGATTCAGCGCCTGCGCCGACTTGCTGCAAGCCGACGGAAGATAATCCGTTTGGGCTTGATACGACAAAATTCTTGCGCAACGATACGAATTATATACATCATTCGCTGTACATTGGCGCTGATATAATCTCGGCTTTAAATTCCCTGTTGGGAAATATTACAATTGCTGCTGATGCCGAACTTGCTTTTAGTCGCAAAAATTCTTTAATGATGAACTTCCAATATGTGAAAAAAGTGCCTTCGGAAGATTATACCGAAAACTTTAAAAAGGATGATTATAGCGGAAATATATCGCAATTTATTTTTGGCTTAGGGTATCGCCATTATTTCCGCCCTGCAAAAACATCGTCAATGATTGAATTAGGTTTGAATGCTCTATTCCGTCATTCTGATTACACATATCATCCTCGTTGGAAACATGATATGGTTCCAACTGTTGTTGATCGTAATAGTCAAGGAATCCAACCGTACATCCATCACGGATTTGTTCGTCGGAGTGATTATGTCACTTGCGGATTTGAATACGGGATTGCGTATAACGTCTTGTCTGAAGAGGGTGATGTTTTAAAGAAACATGCGATGTACCTTACAGATGGTTTTCAGATTGATTTAAAAATTAACATAAGTGTTGGTTTGCTATGATGAATTTTATGAAAAAAATGGTATGGACAGTATTGTTTGTTGTACTGTTTTCTAGTGCAGCTATGGCGCAAACGGATACGGTTTATGTCCGTAAACATGTGACCGATACTGTATTTGTAAAGTCTCCTCCTGATACCGTTTATATCAAAAAGATAGCATCAAAGGCTGTGGATTCTATACCCGAAAAAAATGAATTTGTCACGTATTACGATACGGATACAATTCCACCCGCAATAAACTTTTATATTGACGGAAGCGTGGGTGCGAATATAATTCTTTTGGCGCTTGGTGTTGGCGTTTTTGGTTTTGAGTTAGAACAAGAGAATATGTATCGTGGTTCTATTATTTACAATTTCTCAGCATTAATGCAATTTCATGATATATGGAAAGAATGGGAAGGCATTAAGAGTATATGGAGCTTGGGGGTGGGCTATAGGCATTATATTGTGACATCTGTGATAACTCATGCGAACCCTAGTAAGCATCCGGTAAAACACAGGAATGTGCCGCTCAACAGTTTATCCCTTTTTGCTCAGGCTATGGTCGGGCCTACCTTGAATTACGATAAAATTCGGAATGTGGATGATGATGACAATGAACGAGGCGCAAGTGCTTTTGGCGGTTTTGCTAAAGGGACCATGGGGTTAGTGTGTAATTTCGGAAATCTCCTTTGGGAATTTGGACTCAGTGGCGGGTATCAATATTGGGGTGAAAAAGCTCGATTGATGATGAATACGGAAAATGTCGCTCTTGTTAATGGAAGTTCTCTTAAGGGTGCGTTCTTTGGTTTCGAAATAAAACTGGGTTTCTAGTATGAAAAAATATTGCTTGATTTTTTCGATTCTTTTTTCGGTGTCTACTGCTTTTGCCGATGGATGGGATTCTCCGACATTGAATAAGTTAAATAAATCGGATACGGTTTATGTCGATTCGCATAAGGTCACGTATGTTGTTGATTCTTCGGCAAATAATTTGAATCCAGATTCAAAAGAACGAACAGAGGGAACTTTAACGGAAGCTCAGGCGCTCAATAGTCCGCCCGACTTGAGAATTCCTCCATATACAAGGCACAGGGTATATGTGGAACTTGTCGCTCAAAATTTGGCTCCTGGGATAACTTATGAATATTTGTTTGCTGATTTTTGGAGTGTTTCGGCACGATTTAGTTATTCCAATTTTTCTAAAAAGAATATAGCTAGTTATACAGATGTGGAAGGTGAAATGGAAGCTTTTTCGATTCCCTTGATGCTACGATGGTATTTTGGACGTCGAAATTCGGGAATGACTCAAGTTATCGATGCTACAGGTGACAATCATGAAATTGGGCAGAAATCTCAAATGGAATTGTTCTTGCAGTTACGATTGGATCCCGTTTTTTATGCAGTAGATCTTACCGACCCGACAGATCAAGGAAGGCTCTTTGATCGAAATCAAAACGGTCTTGCCGCAGTGATTGGTTTTGGAACGAGACATATTGGAACACGTTTTTTCTGGGGTACAGAAATAAATTTTGGCCGTTTTGTGAAAAAGCCGCAGTTCATGGAAAAAATTAATGTGAGGGGCAGCAATAAGTATATATACACACGGCTGCTGGAACAAGTTTTCTTTGAAACGAATTTGTCTGTAGGATTTGTATTTTAGGTTTATTTATCCGAGTTTCTCGGTGAGGCGCGTGTAGCGTTTTGTGCTGCGGTTGTTGCGTACGGCTTGGTAGAATGCGCCGGGTGCAGATAAAATCCACACATGGCCCTTTGCACGCGTAATCGCGGTGTAGATGAGGTTCCGCTGTAGCATGATGCTGTGGCTGGAATCGAGTACGACAATCACGGCGGGGTATTCGCTACCTTGGCTTTTGTGGATCGTGCAAGCGTAGGCAAGGATGAGTTCTTCGACTTCATCGGATTCGTAATCGACGGTTTTGTCATCGTAAAAGACGGTAATTTTTTTTGAATCCTTTGCGATTTTGTAGATGATGCCCACGTCACCGTTGAACACGTTCTTGTCGTAGTTGTTGCGGATTTGCATGACGCGGTCGCCATTGCTCCAGTTGCCGCTTGCGATTTTGATGCGTTCCTTGCCTGGGTTTAGCAAGTCCTGCAAATATGCGTTCAGCTCGTAAATGCCGAGCGGGCCTTTGCGCATCGGCGTGAGGAGTTGCATTTCTTGCGTGTCGATGTCGAGCTTTTCTTTAATGCCGAATGTGACGAGTCGCGCGATGATGTCTTTCGCTTCGTCGGTAGTTTCGTACGGCAAAAAGTGGAAGTTCGTGCCATCGATGGGCGATGGGCAAATGCCTTGGTTGATTTTGGCAGCTTTGTCGGCGATGTCGTTTCCGCCAGCCTGGCGGAAAATGTGCTGAAGGCGGGTGCTCGGAATCTTAGGGCAGCGCAACAAGTCGTTCAGCACATTGCCAGCTCCCACGCTGGGGAGCTGGTCGGCATCGCCCACGAGCACAATGCGGGCGTTGAGTGGTGTCGCTTCCAGGAGCGAGGCCGCAAGCCACGTATCGACCATACTGAATTCATCGACAACGAGCAAATTGCACTGGAGCTTGTTGTTCTCGTCGCGGTGGAATTTCCCAGAAATCGGGTCGACTTCGAGCAGGCGGTGGATGGTGCGGGCCTTTTCGCCGCAGCATTCACCCATGCGCTTGGCGGCGCGGCCCGTGGGCGCTGTGAGGCTTACGCATTCTTCCATTTGGCGGGCGAGGTAGAGAATTCCCTTGAGAATTGTCGTTTTGCCTGTACCGGGGCCGCCTGTGATAATGGAAATCTTTCGCGAGAGCGCCATCTGGATAGCGCGCCTTTGAATCGGATCAAAGCTGAACTTGTGCTCGCGTTCCCACTGCGCTAAATTGTTTTCGAAGTTGTCTATTGGCAGCTCGTTGTAGCGCAAACGGAGCTTGATGTTGTCTGCGATTCGTTGCTCGGCGTTGTAGAGTGGTGGAAAATAGCAGTCATCGCCTTCGCGCTTGATACGCCCAATCTCACTTGCTTTTTCGAATTCGTCGAGGAGCGTGTTGATGGCGTCTTCTTCATCTTGTTGCAAACGCAAATTGCGGAACGTGCGCTCCAATAGCGCGTTCTTGGGCAAAAATACATGCCCATCGCTGACTGATGCTTCTTGCAATGTGTAAAGCAATGCCGCCTGGAAACGCTCGGGGCTGTCTTTCGGGAATCCGACTTTCTGGGCGATTTCGTCGGCCTTTAAAAATCCGATGCCCCAGACTTCTTCGCAGAGCATGTACGGGTTCTGCGTGATGCGTTCGATGGTCGCTTGCCCGAACTTGTTCCACAATCGCTTTGCCACACTGCCGACAATTTCGTGCTTATATAAAAACAGCATTGTTTCGCGGCTGTGACGCGCTTCTTGCCAACGCGCGAGGAATGTTTCCACCTTGCGGGCCGGGAATCCCTTGATTTTTGTTTCGCGGAACTTGTCCGGATCGTTGTCGAGAATGTCTGCGGTTTTATCGCCAAAAACTTCGACGATGCGTTCGGCGATTTTTTGACCGACTCCCGGGAATTGCCCACTCGCCAAATATTCAACGATGTCGTTGTCTTCGGTGGCGAGGTATTCAAAAGATGTCGCCTGGAACTGCTTGCCGTATTTGGGATGGCTCCCCCAATTGCCTTCGATGGCGATGGTTTCGCCGGGCTGTAAAGTGGGGAACGTTCCTGTAACGACAACGACTTTTTTACTTTCAGCGTCGTTAAGGCGCATCACGGTAAAGCCGTTTTGCAGGCTATGGAACGTGATGCTTTTTATGCTGCCTTTGATGTTTAATTTTGCGCTTTG
>JAEEGJ010009767.1_pt1 | contig 25398 bp, 17 predicted proteins | sample 8958761 | NCBI WGS metagenome assembly JAEEGJ01 (sample SAMN16246546, study PRJNA631951) | gut metagenome | biome: gut microbiome; feature: rumen; material: RS-attached | host: Bos | place: Iran: Karaj | collected 2018-10 | reverse complement strand
AAAAAGTGGAACTTTGGGATTTATATGATAGTCAGCGAAATCCTTTAAATAAAACTCATGAACGAGGGCAGCCTTTTGCAGAAGGAGAGTTTTATGTTTGTGCTGAAATTTGGGTAAAGAACTCTGAGGGCAAATTTTTAATAACAAAAAGGCATCCAGATAAAAAAGCAGGCAATCTTTGGGAATTTTCCGGTGGCGGGACACTTGCCGGCGAAACAACAAAACAATCTGCAGTTAGAGAACTGGAAGAAGAAACCGGCATTAAAATTGATGAATCAGAATTAGAACTTTTTGCAACTTATCAAAAGAAAAACTATTTTCAGGATTTATTTCTAGTATGTAAAGATATTGACCTTAAAGATATCCGCCTCCAGGCAGAAGAAACAGTAGATGCCAAATGGAGCAGCCCGGCAGAAATTCAGCAGATGATAGATAATGGGGAATTCGTCTATTCAGTTAGTCTCCGATTTGAATTGTATAAAGATATAGTCTGTTAGGTTTATCTGTACGGAAAGTTACTTTTTTCTTGTTAAATCAGTCTTAATATGGTAACATATAAAGACTGGAGGTTTTTATGATTACAAATGTTCAGGAATGCATTAAACCGATTTCCTATATAAAAACAAATGCCGCTGACATGATGAATTTTGTAAATGACAAAAAAGAACCGTTAATCATTACACAAAATGGTGAATCACGGGCAGTATTAATTGATGTTGAATCTTATCAGGAAATGAAAGATGCATTCAATTTGTTAAAAATCATTCAATTCTCTGAAATGGATGTACAGGCTGGAAGAACAAAACCTGCAAAAGAAGTTTTTTCAAATTTAAGAAGGAAGTACAATCTTGGAAGATGAAAAAATTGAAGAAATCATAATTTCAGAATTTGCCGTAGCAGATTTGGATGAAATTGCTGCTTATCATTATTCTCGAAGTCCAAATTACGTTGAAAGAATAATTTCAGAATTTGAAGAAAATGTTTTGTCACTCCAGAACCATCCTAAAAGCGGAAGAATCGTTCCCGAATTGGAACGTCAGGGTATAACAAAATATAGAGAATTGATTCAAGAATATTATAGAATCGTTTATGAAATCTCAGGTAATACAATAATTGTTCACACAATAATCGATGGCCGAAGAAACTTTGAAGAAATAATAATTTCAAAATTATCTCGATATTATGGTAACAAAACCTAACAAAGCTTCGTAGCCGACAGCGGGTCGAGCCCGCTGCGGAACAATCAATTGTTATGACGACAGGCACACTGGCCTGCTTTGTTAGGAAGGGAAAAATTTAACAAATCGAGATTTGTGGAGGTGACTTTTTTGCAGATAGATTTCAATAAAATCGATTCAATGACGTTTCCGGGTATGAACAACGGCACCGGTCTTATGAGTGCCCGTATGTATAACGATGATTCCTATCGGATTATTTCGACGGCAATCCACCCAGGTGGAAGCATTGGTACACATAAGCAGGAGTCTGGCGATGATATGAACTACATCATCAGCGACACAGGTAAAGCATTTTGTGCCGGCGTACAGGAAAATCTTCGACCTGGAATCATGCACAAAAGAATATGAGGCTCTTGCTCCGGAATATGAAATAATTTCCTCTTTAATTGATGCGTAGAAGCTTATTTACACACCCCACCCTTTCCTAACAGCATCTGCTGTCGTATATTGAACGGCATGTATTCCAAGGCTTGCTGCGGCATGGATATTGTCGAGGCGATCATCGGTAAAATAAGTCTGGTCGGGTTCATATCCTTCGGCCATCATGATGGTTTTCCAGAACTCGGGATCGGGTTTAGCAAGGCCTATTTTGTTTGATGCATAGGTCTGGTCAAACAAGGCATAGTCGCCGCGCTCTGTGTGATTTTCCCAGTGGCTTTGGATTGTGTTTGTTCCGCAGACTACGCGCTGGTTTTTGGCTCGCAGTTCTTTTATAAGAGCAACTGTATCCTGCTTAAGCTCCGGGTGAAAAAACAGGCGATATAAATCTGTCTTAACTTCCGGAACATCTAGCCCCAGCACTTTTACACGCCTGTTAAATTCGCGCCAGAATTCCTCTACCGAGATTTTTCCAATTCCTAAAAGAAGATCTATATTATAGTCCGAGCCGTCTGCGGCTCTTTCGTTCTGGCAGATTTCAAAAAACTTTGGACGCGCAAGTCCAAGGTATTCGTACATTTGATTGTGTTCTCCAAAGTTGGTGGTTACCACTCCGCCCATATCAAATATATACAACATAAAATGCTCCTTTTAATACGTGGATTGCTTCGTCGCTACGCTCCTCGCAATGACGGAGAAATCCAATAATTCCTTAAAAGTTTCTATCTTCTTATAATAGCTTTCTGCCTTGCCAAAGCCATACGCAGCCCAGATAAACGGGACGCCGGCTTCTTTGCATGCATCGGCATCGCCCTGTGTGTCGCCTACGTAGACCGGGGTGTGCAGACCGTTACGCTCACACAAAAGCTTTATATTTTCTGCCTTACCCTTGCCGTTGTTACCGTAGCATTCAAAATCTTTGATGTACTCGGTAATCTGGTTTTTGGCAATTACAACTTCTATGTAGCCCTTCTGGCAGTTGCTTACTATGAAAAGCGGCATCCCTGCTGCATGAAGCTCCCTTATTGTCTCCACCACACCTTCATAAGTAATATTGCGCGTATTTGCCTTGAGTGCAAGCTGTTCCTGGTTGCAGCATTCTTCCATGAGCCGGGTTTTATCTGCCTTACTCAAGCCCACAAAAAGATTGTCTGCAATAACCTCCATGGTTTTTCCAAACTGACCTTTGAGGATGTTTTCTGTAACATGCGGTACCGAAGAAAAAAGCCTATCTATTGCACAGTTCCAGGCCTCTGCCACTATGTTGGTGGTGTCCCAGATTGTACCGTCTACATCTAATATGATTGAATCAAACATTATTTCTTCCTGTATTGCTTTGCCTGGGTTTCGAACATATTGTGATATATTCCGTCTTTGATTTTCATGAGCTGGCTGTGCGAACCGTACTCCTTAATTGTACGCTCAGAAAAAACTGCAATCTTATCGCAGAATTTGCAGGACGAAAGTCTGTGCGAAATATATATAGCCGTTTTACCGCCGGCAAGCGTTGTATTAAAGCGGCTGTAAATGTCTGCTTCGGCAATTGGGTCCAGAGCCGCTGTCGGTTCATCAAGAATAACAAGAGGTGCGTTTTTATACAAGGCCCTTGCAAGAGCAGTCTTTTGCTTTTGCCCACCGGAGAACTCAATACCGTCTTTTTCAAAGCCCTTCCACATATAAGTAAGCTCTTTGTGCGGCATAGTCTGAACTTCGTCATAAAGTCCCGCCTGTCTGAGCACTTCATCAATTCCACTCTGATCTGCATCCAGACTGAATGCAATATTTTCTTTTACAGTAAAACAGAAAAGTTTAAAATCCTGGAAGACTACTGAAATGAGCTTACGGTATTCTTCTTCGGCGTAATCTTTTATATTAATGCCGTCGACCAGAATCTCTCCCGAAGTCACATCGTAAAGTCGGCACAGCAGCTTGATAAAGGTTGTCTTTCCTGCTCCGTTCAAACCGACAACCGCAAGATGCTGTCCAGACGGAATTGTGATGTTAACGTTCTCTAACACATATTCATCACTGCGCGGATACTTAAAGCTTACATTCTTAAACTCAATCTGATGGTCACCGTCTTTTTTTATACCAAGGTTTCCCTTTTGCAGCGCGTCCGGATATTCCATAAAATCAAAATACTGCTGGACATAGCTTGACCTCTTGCTAATTTCCTGGAAAGATTTTACAACTGCATCAAAGCTCTGTCCAAGGTTAGAGGTTGCCGAAACAAGCATCGAGAAATCTCCGATAGATACAACCTTCTTTACAGCCTTAAGCCCTATATAAAAATATGTAAGTCCGCTTGTAATTGCAGTAATTATGTTGATTATGTACTGCTGGCGCTTTGTTCCTTCTGCCTGATTTTTCCAGATTTTTACCTGTTCATCCAGATGTTCTTCTGCGCGTTTTGTAAAATGGTCTGCGCTGTTATAAAGCCTTACATCCTTACCGTAGGTAAAATCGCTGAGCTCCCAGAAAATATAGCCAAAGATTCTGTTTTGTTTTGCAAGCCCCTGAAAACTTTTGATTTCGAGCAGATTAATCTTACGGTTAAAGATTGCACACAGACCGATTGAAACAACTTCTATAGGAATGATAATCGGGCACGAAATTGCAATAATTGTTATAACACCAATTATAACAACCACATTGTTGATGATATTAAAAAGCTGGTAAAGGATTCCGTAGACATTACCGCTGTACCAGCTCATACCTTCTTTTGCTTTGTGAAGCTGGTCAAGCACCTCGGGGTTTTCGGTGTGCTCAAAGTCAATCTTCATGGCGTGTTCGTTTACCTTAAGTTCAAAATAAAGATTAAACCATTCGTTGTAGTAGTTCTGGATTCTTCCGGCCCAGTGTTCAATTACAGAAGCTGCAAACTGCATGCCCACAGTTATTCCCGCAAAGAGGATTGCACGCTGCAGATAGAATGAAAGATTTTCGCCATTATACAGGCCCACCAGCGCATCAATCAAAAACTTTGGAAGAATAATTGTTTCTACCCTGCGCATGAGGTTTGTAATAAAATACATTGCAAACGGCACAAAGTATACAGGCTTTTCTTTTGCAACAACCTTGAGCATGTAGAGGACTACTTTCTTTGAAAGGTTTTCTTTTTTATCGCCACGCGTTTTCAAAGCTCGCCCTCCTCTACATAATACTGTGCCTGAACCTTGTACATATTTGCGTACTCACCCTTCTTTTTCATAAGGCTGTCGTGAGTTCCATACTCTATTAGCTGGCCATCCTTAAACATTGCAACATTATTACAGAATTGAGTTGAGCTTAATCTGTGCGAAATATAAATGGCAGTCTTACCGCAAATCAGTTTATCAAAATCCTGATAGAGCTTACTTTCGGCAAGTGCATCCAAAGCTGCGGTAGGCTCGTCTAACACAACAACAGGAGCGTTTTTATAAAGGGCTCGCGCCAGCGCCAGCTTCTGCTTTTCTCCGCCGGACATATCTATTCCGTCATCGTAAATAACTTTGAGCAGCTGGGTATCAATTCCGTCTTTAAGGTCGCGGATTTTTTCTCCAAGTCCCGCATCCTCAGTACATTTTTTTACAAGCTCGTCGTCTGTTTTTTCAAGCTCTTTCATAGAGACGTTTTCTTTATAGGTCATTGCAAAAAGATTTACATCCTGGAACACAGGAGCAATAATTGCAAAATAAGAATTCAAATCCCAGCTTCGGATATCCTGGCCGTTCAGAAAAATTGCTCCCTCTGTAGGTTCATAAAGCCGCATCAAAAGCTTGATAAACGTAGTCTTACCAGCCCCGTTTAATCCCACAACCGCAAGCCGCTCTCCCGCCTTTATCTTTAAGCTCACATTACGAAGCGCATATTTTTCCTGGCGCGGGTACTTAAAGCTTACATTCTTAAACTCAAATTCGTAAGAATCAAATGCAGGAACATCCGGCAGCTTTTCCTTCTGGCCGCGGAACTCTTTTTCAAGGTCCAGGAAGGAACGAAGGTCATCACACTCGCGGCTCCTCTGCAGCATTGCATTTACATTATTCAAAAGTTCATTCATGCAGCTGAACAAAGTCATTGCCGAAGTCAAATACAGCGTAAAATTACCAATTGTGAGCGCGTGATTATAAACATTATAAATTAAGAATGCATAAACTCCGCCCTGTGCAAAAAGCCACAAAAGGCTCAAAGCACACGCAACCCAAAACCAGATTTTATTACTTAGCTTTTGGTACGAAAGTCTTACATCATTAATTTCTATAAAGCGTTTTTTGAGCCAGCCGGATAAACCGTACATTCTTATATCTTTTGCGTAAGAAAAATTTGCAAGCGCCTGGTTCATATACCAGTGTTTTCTCCACCATGGTGCAAGCTGGTCCCATACAATCTTTTTTACATGTTTATTTGTTGCATTAAAAATTACAAAGTTGATAATAGAAAAAACAATCATGATGACTGCAAGCCAGATATTCATTGTTCCGATAATTGTAAAACCGCCTGCAACAACACTCAAATTTTCTACAAAAGAAATAATCTGCTGCTCAAAGCCTTCTATACCGTTACCGCCACCGTCACAGGCACGTTCGGCCTTCTGGTAGCAGTCTAGCACTTCTGGATCTTCTGTATCTTCAAAGCGCATTACCATCATCTTATAGTTTTTCTGAACGACGATTTTCATGCGCACAATGATTTTTAATACCCAGAGCTTGTTATAATAAAAAGTCTGCATTATAAAAAACGCAATAAGAATTACGGTAAAGATTATTATGATTTTTAAAAGGGACTGGACGCTTCCCTCAACAGTAATTAAATCAATAATATATTTTGAAAGAAACGACCACAAATATTTTTGAACCGGCATGAGTACAAAGCCCAGCGGCAGCATCAGAATAATCAGAGGTGCATACTTTTTCATTGCACGCAGAGTAAACCAGAGGTTACTGAACAACCCGTACTCTTTGTGATAAGGATTTTCTTTTTCCATGTTAGTGATAACTAACCGTATAATACTTTACATTCAAATATGTCTCGCCGTCGACTTGAAGTGCACATGGTTTGTCAAATTCTACGCGGATTTCGTGACCCAACTTTACTTCATAAATATCTGTGTGTGTAATGTGCTTGCCCTTAAAAATCTTTGGAAAAACAGTAAGGATTTTTAGTTTACCGGCATCGTGAACAACTACAGAAGAAACTACATGCTCTTCATTAAGGCGGTCCTGCTTTGGAGTAATCATCATACCGCCGCCAAAAAAGCGTCCTATCATTGTAGGAGCAAGCCACACCTTTCTGTAGTGAATTGTCTCACCGTCTACAGTAACAGTTGCATTGCGAGGTTTAAACTTTCCAAGAAGCCCCTTAATTGCAATTGCAGTGTAGTCTACCTTTTTGTTTGTATTCTCGCGGATGCGGTCTCCTTCTTCGCAGCAGTAGCCGTCTATGCCGTAACCAATTCCATTTATAAAGCGGCTTGTTTTTCCGTTTACTGTAACAGTTGGCAGAGACTTAATAAATTCATTCAAAGGAATAAGCTTGTTTTCTATCTGGCAGCGCTCGCATACATCATTTAAAAAATCATTACCGGTACCACAGGTATAAAAGAAAATCTCGTTTGTAAGATGCAGGTCGTAAATATCATTTACAAAGCGGCTCAAAGTTCCGTCGCCACCTGCAATTATAATTTTATCATCTGCATTAAGTACACGGCAGGAATCTGCAACATTTGTAATAGCAGTTATATCAATAAACTTGAGCTGCTGGCCTTCAAAGATTTTTTCCAGCTCCGGCTGCGCTTCTCCGCCCTTACCATTATTAGCAAGGCTGTTTAAGAAAACGTAAATCATGACCCTACACCTCGTCAATCTTCTTTTGTATCATATTCTGTACTTCGGCTGCAACCTGAACAGTATCCTTTTCTTTCCAGACTTGAGGCTCAATTACATCAAGAATATCCATATAAACGTCGGTGCGCTTCCAAGGCCAGTTCTTTGCAATGTTTTCGGTTCCACGCATACAGCATACAACTACAGGACATTCAGCCTTCTGTGCAATTTTAAATGAACCAGGTTTAAACTCTGCAAGAGAACCGTCCTTGCTGCGGGTTCCTTCCGGGAATATTCCGATTGAAACTACATCGCGTTTGATGTAATCAATTGCCTTGAGGATGGTGCCAAGGGCTTCTTTTGGATTATTACGTGCAATTGCAAGATAAAGTCCGCGCCTCATATAGCGGCGACCCATAGGAATCTTAAAATTTTCAGGCTTGGAAATATATGCAATCTGAGTTTTTTTAAGAACCGCACACTGAACAAAATTATCAAACTTGGAGCGGTGGTTAGAAACCAGCAAAAAGTGAGTTCCAAAAGGAACCTTTTCGTAGCCGGTAATATGAAGTCTTATCATTCCGACAATCATCATATAACGGTACCACAATACAAAAACCCAGTTATAAAATCTGTTTGTTTTTGTATATTCTTTTTTCATGCTTATTGTAAGACTAATGCTAAGCCAGAAAATCCAAAGAAAAAGATGGAATAAAACGATGATTCCGAGTATTGCCCCGGCAACTATGATAATTGTTGTAACTGCTTTTGACATATATTTATTATAACAGAAAAACTGAATTTGCGATAGAAGAAAAAATGACTTATAATTAAATTATGATGAATAAAAAACTTATTTTATTTGTATACGCAGCAATCTTTTTTGTGACGGCAGCCTGGTCCCAGAGCAAAATCCACCTCAAAGCAAGCTGCGAACAGTATTTTTTGGATGAATATGACCCCATGCCGGGCCCTAACACTGATGGAGTTTACCCGGTAAAGCTTACTGTAACTACCAAAACCTCAGACAAAACTCTTTATATAAAAATCTATCGTTCCACAAGCGTGACAGGTCCCTTTACCCTCATAATAGATGCCATGCAGGGAAACGAAGAATATTTTGATTTATACGACAGCGAACCTGCTCTGCCCGGACAAAAATATTATTACCAGGCTGTGCTTGGAAGATACAGTTTGGACGATGCCCCTGCTGATTGCAAATCTTCTGTTGTGTGTGGCTGGGGTGCACTAACCCACGAAGCACTTTATGTTTATGTAAATGTAGCACTCAACAAGTCTTATGATAAAATGACAATAATGAATAAAAGTGGTGCTCTTGCCAAGCTTGGCAGCGAAGAAACCCGCGGAAACAGAACAGGAACTTTCTCCTACGAAGCAAAGGTAAAAGGCATGGGCGGAGTTGCCACAATGACTTACAGCAATTACAGTGATGACGGTCTTCTTACCATTGACGGCCAGACCCTTACAAAATCCGACATGGGCATGAACGGCACTATGGATGGACTTCTTACAGTACGCGGAATGTATAATGCGCAGATTGATTATTCAAAGGTTTTGATTAAAAAAGGAAAAGCCGGAGGCGGCACCTATGGAATTATACCAACAGGCGCCCCCCGCAAAGAAATTGATTATACCTGGAATACAGACAGACCAAGGTAAAAACAAGTGCCTCGTGCGGCTCCCCGTTCCCCTACATTCCTTCCATTGTGTAAACGTTGGAAATTGCACTGGTGTTGTTGGCAAAGTGAACGATGACTACAAAATAGCGGAAGCCAACTTCATTTGAATTAGCCATTACTCTAATTGCAGTTTGGTCATTAAAGTTTGCCTGCTCATTCACTTCATAGACTTTTGATTCAATGAGCTTACCGCGGCGTTCCCATTCATCAATATTGCTTCCAAGATCTGTAAGGCTTGAAATTATATTTACCAGCACCTTGCATTTTGAACTAAAGGCTGCTGTATTTTTAAAGAACGAGTTTTTTGAAATATCATCCCCAGCCACAGGAATATAATAATAAACAGTATTAGAAACAGTTTCTTCGGTGTACATATCATATTCCGTTTCTTTAGGACGATAATCATAGTTGACCATTTCATCACCTTCCACATCTTTATTATATGGGGCTCTGTATTTAAGTCTTACACCAGTCTGATTTTCTGCATCATAAGTGCTTTCGTTAAATGCCTGTACAGACAAACGATAGAAAGAGCCTGGAGTTAAGGCATCTCCTGTAATGTTACTAGTATCATAGCTTAAAACAAGCTTTCCTTCTTTTTTTTCAGGCACAGCTTCTATAAGCTCTTTATACCATTCATACTGTGGAAGCCAGTGATCTCCAAGGTATTCTATTTCATCGGGATCAAATTTTTCTATATTAATCATGTTTCTTTCAAAATGCTGATTACTGTCATACACAAGAGAAAGATTAAAGGCATTTTTATTTGAATCATAATTGACACTAAGTTTATTCTTAAAAGTACCTATATTTGCCTTGCCCAGGGTTATTACGCTGGAGTTTCCTTTGGTATCAGAAACTTTTGCAAAGAACATATATTGTCCATCAGAAAGACCATTAACGGGAACTACAGGGTTTATTTGGTATCTGGCATCAATAAGAGCTTCGGTTTCATCCTTTTGAATCCATGCTTTTGTTTGATAAGTACCAGTACCATAAGGAAGTGCAAGAATTTCTTCTTCTGACAAAACCGAAAGGTTGTTGCCCCAGGCATCATTATATGGAGTGTAATAATAGGTAAAGGTTGGTTCCAGGTGACCTTCATCTTCTTTTATAAGGCCATCTATACCACCATATCTAAATGATCTTCCGTCAAAAGATAAGAGTGAATCATGCGAAACAATTGCCGGAACCTGTACTGGAGGAAGATTGTCATGGTCTTTATTATTGACAGTAATATCAATTACATCTGATGCTGAAGTCTTATTATCTTTTACTGCAACTATTTTTATTTTGACAGTAGTACTATATTTAGGTTCCTCACCAAGGCTGCTATAGGCTGTAAAATAGTCGTCCTTCCAGCCAGCATTATCTTTCCAGGACGCAAACGGAGCTTTAAGCGGATTCATTATTGAAAAAGAAAAATCTTTGGAAGAAATTGTATCATAACAAATCCAATTATTACCTTTATCTGTACTTACATAAGGAACATATGTTGTATCTGGAGCATAATTAGTTATAGTTCCATTTATCTGAATTAAACCGGATCCATCACCGGTACTATTTGCAGCAGCTAAAGATTCAACAATTGGAGCATCAAATGTACCCTCAGATAACTCATTTACATCCACAATAACCTCATACAAAGGACCAAAGGATTCTCCGGCCCATATATTGTTTATTTTTGAATGTAAACCCAAATCCTGCTGAATATATACAAGATACTTCGGATATTTTTCTGCGCCTTCAGGTTTTTCGATTATTAATTCTGCTTTATCATTAAAGTTAGCCAAGTCATTGTGAGTATAGTTTTCATTTTCACCTACAGTATGCATAAAGTTTCTTTTGAGTTCCAGCCTGTCATATTCTGCAGGGGTTGTTCCTTCAGGAATTGGAGCATAAAAAATCCTGTATTTAATTTCCGGGTTCTTATCGGGAATAGAAACAAGTCCCGTAATATCAGTTGAGTTTCCAAGACTTTTGTTAGAGTAATTAAGCCTTACAGTAATTCTATTACCTTCTTCTTTAGTCTTTTCATAATTATAAAATTCAACCTTTTTTGGAATAAGAGTTAGAATATCATTTGTATTTCCCACAGAATCTACAGTTGTTATCTTAAGATAAATATCAGAGTTATTGTTTTTGTCGCAATAGTTCTTGTAGGCTTCTGGTAAATAATAAAATACCGCTGTAGTATTACCGGTAAGGCCTTCTATAGCATACGGATCATATAAATCAGAGTCTGCGGCTCCCTTTATCGTTACCGGCGGCTCAAGCTTATTAAGATCTGTTCCCCATGAAAAAAGATATGTAAAATCATCGTGATCCTGCTGATATTTTTTCTTATTAGCAAAAGGTGAAATATAATAAACATCATCTATTATTGATCCAAATACAAGACGATTACGGAAATATTCAATTTTTTCTCTTGTTGCAGTTATTTTATCAAAAGGACCAAATATACTATTATCATCAGGAGCTGCATCATGTCTAAAGCCAGGGGTAACAAACCAGATTTGAGCACCTGCGCTGTTTGCAAGACTTGTATCTCGTATTACATAATAAACACTGTTTTTTTCACTAAGATCAGTTGAGTCGGAAACACTAACTGTTATTTTATACAGGCCATCCACATAAAATTTTGGATCTGACAAATCTACACAAACAGTATCAAAATAGTTTCCGTCATAATTAATCTGTTTTAATTGAAAAAGCTTTGAAACAGCATCTTCCTGAACTGCTTTTCCACCCGAGTCATAAACACGCTGGATTAAAAAATGTGCCCATACGTTTCCACCACCATAGTCGTTGCCTTCTACATAAAAATCAATCTTGCTGTTTATATGGTTGGTGCTGCAAATCTGAGCTTCTGTTTGATAAGTATAATTTCCACAAAAAAGTTCGGTAGTTAATTCATCTTCTGATTTTGAAATATAAGATGGAGGAAGCTCTCCTTTTGCATAAACCATAACAGGCGGAACATTATCAAGTTCTTCAATAATTCTATATTTATGCTCTATTGCTTTTTCTATAGGAAGTGCATCTATATCTTCACAGGCTTTGGTAAGTGTTAAATAAATATCAAGATATTTTTTTCCTTTTAAGTCTATGAGATTAAGTTCATTGGCAGGAATCTCTACAAGCTTATTTTCGTTAGACCAGATTGGTTCCAGAAAGTTTGATTTAAGATTATTTCCAAGGGAATCGGTAATGCTTAAGTTTTCCCAGAAGGTCTGGATATTCATGGATTTTGTAAAGCTTATGATGATTCGCTTATTTTTGGCAACGCCCGCATCCTGAAAAACAGGCTCTTCCACCTTAGCCTGCGGACACACCGAATTAGCAATCCTTATTTTTTTGTCCAGGTCGCTTTTTACATCGGAGCCGTCCATAAAATTGCTGCAGGAAGAAATGAATACACAAAAAGCAGCAGCCAGTACAGAGAAAACCGTTAATGTCTTAAAAGCAGACTTTTTCATATACAAAATCCCCTTCCATACTATTATAGAAGAAAAAAATATATGAGGTCAAGGGCGGAACAAAGTCTTAACTTTAATTACAATTAGCCTGCTTTACGTCTGAGATGTCGGTGGTGTTGTCTGCATAATGTACAACTACTACATAGTAAACAAAACCATGAACATCTGATTTATAAAGATCCATCAAAGCTTTTGCAAAGGAGAATGTATTTGTCAACGGGTCATACTCAGAACCTTTGTTATCAGGGTCATAGAAATGAGTTTTAATGAGACGACCATGAAGCTCCCACATATCTGAATTGTTACCATAGTTTTGTGTACTGGCAATAACATTTACTATGAATTTTTTATCTGCAAAAACAGTTGCTTCAGACGGTGAGAACGAAGACCTTACATTAATACCTTCAAAATGACGGGTTATTGTTTGAGGTTCAATAACTTCATTATTAGTATAATCCCAAACAGATTCATCAATCCAGTTGTCCTCAAAATAATAGTATTGTGGAATAGACAAAGTTTCATCAGTTACAGTATCATACATGGAACTATAATCATTTTTATAACTTTGCACAGTTATTCTATAAAACTGTCCCTGATTAAAGCCTTTATTTCTGACATCGGTAAAAGTTCTTGTTCCATTTTCTATTGTAAACAGATTGGTATTATCTGCATCATCTGGATTATCTTTAAACCATGACTCATACCAGGTATCATCATAAGGCTCATAGTGCTGGAAATTTACATACATTGTATCCGAAGAATCGGTATCAATGCTTACAGTAATGGTATCATCCTTTCTTATTGTATACATCCACTCAGAATAATTCTTTTCACGAGCTTTATCATTTGCGGTAAAGTCTGTCCTTCGATCTATCCACGAGGTTACATCGTCAGGAATGTTTTCCTCCTTCTGTGGATTATCGATAAAAAGGTTTTTGTATTCAACACTAACTTGCGGTTTTTTATTAATTGTTCCAACATGTCCTTTTCCAAGTGTTATAACACAGGAATTTCCATAGCAATCAGAAAATTCCCCAAAGAACATGTAGGTTCCATCATCCAGACTGTCAATAGGTACTACAGGACAATTCCAGATAAAAAGCATTTTATCTTTTTCGCCTGGATAGGTTATTCCATCCCAATCTAAATCCCAATGGTATTTCATTTCGCACCAGGATTCCACATAAGAAATTCCCTTATTAGGGAGAGCTTTTATCTGTTCTTCTGTAAGAACATCAAGTCTGTCTCCCCAGCTTTCGTTGTAAGTGGTGTAATAATATGTAAACTCTTTATTCAGGTGAGCTTCGTCTTCTCTTATAACATCACCAAATTTATAATATTTTCCATCTGCTGAAAGTTCAGAGTGGTGTGTTTCAACAGATGAATTTTGATACGGAGGAATATTATCGTCTTTATTGCTTTTAAGAGTAACTGTTGTTGCATCTGAATCTTGTGGCACGGTTATTCCATTTGCATTAGAAGCCTGAACTTTAAAATATATTTCATTCTCGTATACACCATAATTTGCCTGTGGATAGTCTTTTATTCTTTCTATTGAGTCAAAGAAATTTTCTCTGAATATGTAATTTCCATATTCGTCTTTGTCTTTCCAGTGGCTGTCGTCTTTCTGCTTCAGAGGAGCACTCAAAGGATTTTTCATTGAAAAGGTTATTATACCTTGGTTTCCTTCTACTTTGTAACTGTATTCAGGATATTGCCAGGTGTGTGTTTCATCTACACTGTAAAGAGGAACATAACTTTCACCACTTACAGGAGAATCTACCTTTAATGTAATTTTTAATAATCCTGTATTTTTTTCTGAAGAATCGCAAATAACCTTACTAATTTGTGGTGCTGCTGGTACCGAAGAGGATCCAATTAAAGTTGGATCTACTTCAACCCTATAACAAGGTCCAAAGGTCTGTCCCGTCCACTGTCCTGTAAAAGTAGAATGCGTTGTAAAGTTTGGCTGAATATAAACTACATATTTTGAAGTCTCGTCTGCGTCTACATCAAACCAAGGTAAGTCAGTGAGTCCCGACCACGGATCCTTATTAAATTTTGCTGCAGTATTTCTTATAAGTGCAGTATCTTCAGTCCCTTTTTTTGCATAAAAGATTCTGTAATTAATCTGGCAGTCCTTATCCGGAATATTAACAAGATTTGTAATATCAGAGGTAAGGTCGGAATAATTTACTGTGATTCGTTTTGCTACTACTACTTGTTCTTGATCCTTAATTTCTTCAACTGTATATCCATAATAATCAACCAATCCCGGAGAAAGTGTTGTAATGGTATTTGTATTACCCACAGAATCTATAATTGTTGCCTGAAGGAAAATATTTGATGTTTTATTCTTATCAACATAATCAAGATATGCTTGTGGCAAATTATAAATAACTTTTTCCATTGCTCGCACATCATCTACTTTTTCTGAAGAATAATAAGTATTGTATAAAAATGCTTTTTCCCAGGATTCGTAGGTATAGGCTTTTGGCAGTATTTTCTGCTTCTTCTTGCGTAAACCATTTAAGCTGTAGTTATTCTCATCTTCGGGATTTTCGAGTGCGTAATCAGTATTTTTGTAATAATTTCCTTCATCATCTACCCAAACGGTCACGGTTTCATTAGGGTTAACTGCTACCAAATCAGGAGCTGTTGTATAATTTCTGAGATCAGGAAATTTGGTATAATCATCATAACCGTAATAATGCAGATTAGTTTCTTCTCTAATAGACGCTGGTTCTACAGGATTAGTCATATTATTAAGACTAGTTCCCCACGAAAATAAATATTTAAAGGTTTTTCTTTCGTCTGTATAATGCTTTTTACCGGTTAATGGAGAAACAAAGTAAGTATCATCTTCCAGAAACTGGAACTGAACTCTTTGACGAACTTCATCAATAGTCTGTGGAGTTGGAACCCGTGCATCATAAGGAGCAGGATAATTTCTTTCTCCATCTATAAGCCAGTCACTTGTTACCGGATCAGTTCCACCTACTCTGAACATAGGTGCCTCAAACCAAATAAGTGCGTTATTACTCTTTGACATCTGTGTATCGCGCAAAACATAATAAACCTGAGACTCTTCACTAAGATTTCCGTCTGAATCTTCGGTTCTTATTACAAGCTTGTATATTCCATCATAGCCGTTAAGATCAAACTTAAAGGTTTGCGACATATTACCATCGGCATCAGTCTGGGTAAGATCTTCCTTATATACTTTTTCAACAGGATTTTCTATTTTTCTGTTTCCGTCAATATCATAAATACGGCTGTAGGTAATATTAGCTTTTACTTTTCCACCGCCAAAGTCGCTTCCTTGAACATACAGCTCCAGTTCTGAATTAATGTGATTATATGTACAAATAATTTGTTCATTTTCAGCAGTAAGATTATCCTCTAAAAGGGTAACAGGTGTAAGTGTTACAGTATCGCAAAGCTTGATATTTGTTCCACCCATTGAATAATTCTTTTCAGGGCGCTTAATGCTAAAGTTAGAATCCAGTACCGGAGGAATCTCGTCCTTATCTGAATTGATTCGGAATTTATAATTTATTGCTGTTTCAATCGGAAGCCCATCCTTTGTTTCGCAGCCCTTTGAAAGTGTAAAATAAATATCCATTTTCTGGCCGGCTGGAATTGGAATAAGATTAAGCTCATCTGCATAAATAGTAACTCTTGTATTATCATTTGACCACTGCGGAGCCATGTAATATTCAAGCAGGGAATTGCCTTCGGAATCTTTGATTGAATAATTACCGGTAAAGGTCTCCGGGTCCATTGCCATTGTAAAACTGATTACAATTGCTCTGTTTTTTTCAACACCACCATCTACAAAAGGCGGTTCTTCTATTGTTGCCACCGGACAGTCGTGGTTTGCAATGTATATTTTTTTCTCAAGGTCGTCTTTTACGGAAGATCCTTTAAGGAAGTTTTCGCAGCTTGTAAGGGCTAAGGATAACGAAGCACAGGCAAGTATAGTAAAAAGTGAAGTAACAAGAGTTTTTTTCATGTTTCTTTCTCCGAATGAGATTTAATACTATATTATACCATTACAAAAGCACATTTGTCGATTTTTTTTTTATAATATGCTATATTCTATATAACTGTGATTCGCAAACTACGCCTTAGAAAGGCTACAATTTCATTTTTCCTTCTCCCCCTGCTCTGCTTTTGTTTTTATTCCTGCGGAACTACAAAAGATTCGGTTACCGATACAGACTTAGCTGTTGAAGAGCCTTTTGAAGCGTTTGAAGCAGAAACGCAGCCACAAACACAAGTCCAGACAGATTCTGACACAATCACCCTGCTTTTTGCGGGAGATATAATGGCTCACAGTGTAAACTATGTAATTTCGGATTATCCAAAAATCTGGCGCGATGTAAAATATATGATTGAACCGTGTGACCTGGCTTTTGCTAATATAGAAGCGCCAATTGATAATACCCAAAAGCCTGCCAACTACCCAAACTTTAATATGCCGCAGGCCTATATAGAAGCAGCGGTAGACGCGGGTTTTGATGTTTTTTCACTCTGCAATAACCACACAAACGACCAGGGCAAAAACGGTATCAAAGAAACTGTCAAAACCACAGAACGTCTTATTGCACGCTCTAAAGAACGCGGACAGGACATTTATTTTTCGGGTCTAAAGGATAATAAAGAAGCCGCTTTTACCTATAATCTTATAGAAAAAAAAGGATGGCGCATTTTGTTTTTGCCTATGACCGAAATCTTAAACCGCCCGCAGAATTCAGAGTTTATAAACTATGTAGAAAACACGGAAAAAGCACGCAAAGAGTTTATTCAATATGTAAAAGAACTGCGCCAGAATAATCCCTGCGACCTTATGGTACTTTCGGTTCATGCCTACGAACCGGAATACACACGAAAAGTTACCGACGCACAGGACAAATACTACCAGGAGTTGCTTGATGCGGGCATAGATATTCTTTGGGCAAATCACGCTCACATCATTAAAGACCGCAAATACTTTTATTACAGTGACACTCAGTCGCACAAGGTAATAATGTATGCTAATGGAAACACCATAAGCGGTCAGCGCACCAAGCCGGAACTTACAAGCAAAAATCCTACCGGCGAGCGCGACAACACTGGCGACGGACTTATGGTTAAGCTTACGTTCAAAAAGCAGGAGGACGGACTTCTCCCGCGCATAATAAAATCGGAGAATCTTTTTATTACAACTTATATAAACACGGCAAATGAATATGTGGTTAAGCCTTTGACGCAGGAGTTTATTGATTACCTATGGGAAGTTCCACGCGCAAACTGGGCACGTTATATTCAGCGCCGCATTGATATTAATAACGAATACACAAAGGATTACATAATATGGAAATAGACTATAAATCGCTTCCGGTATATGAACAAAAACAAAAGATTCTGGACTGCATGGAAAACAACCAGGTTGTAATTGTAGAAAGTCCTACAGGTTCAGGAAAAACAACACAGATACCGGTAATTTTATACGAAGCAGGCTATGCCACCAACGGAATGATTGCAGTTACACAGCCTCGCCGTATTGCAGCTCTTAGCGTAAGCGAGTTTATTGCAAAGCAGATGAAAACTCCTTACCCGGGACTCGTTGGTTACAAAATGCGCTTTGAAGATAACACCGGCGCAGACACACGAATAAAGATTATGACCGACGGAATATTGCTGCAGGAAATGAAGCTTGATCCGTGGCTCAGTAAATACAGTGTTGTAATGGTTGATGAAGCACACGAGCGCAGTTTGAATATTGATTTTATTCTGGGATTACTCAAGCGCGTGCTTCGGGAAAGATCTGACTTTCATGTAATTGTATCTTCTGCAACTATGAATACTCAGGCGTTCAGCGATTATTTTGACGGAGCGCCAATTGTTTCTATAGATACAATTACTTACCCGGTAAGCGTAATTTATGACCCCATTGAAGGCGGTGCTACCACTGCAACCGAAGCAGGCTGCGATGTTCTTTTGAGTAAAATCTGTGCAACTGTGGACCGCGTACTTGATAACGAAGAAGCCGAAGGTGACAGTGACGCAGGTGCTAAGGGCGGTATTCTGATTTTTCTTCCCGGAGAAAAAATTATTAAGGATTGCGTCGAACGGCTTTCTATCTGTCCGTTTAGCAGGCATCTTCATATTCTGCCTTTGTACGGACGCCTTAGCAAAGAAGAACAGGAACGCGTTTTTGATGATCCGCCTGCAGGCAAGAAAAAAGTGATAGTCACAACTAACATTGCCGAAACCTCTGTTACAATTCATGACATTACAACTGTAATTGACTCAGGTCTTGCAAAGCTAAATTTTTACAGCCCGCGTACCTTTACTTCGAGCCTAAACGAAACTCCTGTAAGCAAAGCAAGCTGCAACCAGCGCAAGGGACGTGCCGGTCGTACTCATGCGGGAACCTGCTACCGTCTTTACAGCCGCAAAGATTTTGAAGCCCGCCCGCTCTATACTACCGAAGAAATCTACCGTACCGATTTGAGCGAAGTTGTTTTACGCATGGCAGAGCTTGGCATTACCGATTATTTTGATTTTGATTTTATTGCTTCCCCAGGACGCGAAGGAATTATTGGCGCTGTAGATACCCTTCATATGCTTGGAGCATTGGACGAGGACAACTGCCTTTCTGCAATCGGAAAGATGATGGTACTGTTCCCGCTTGAACCTCGCATAAGCCGCATTATTGTAGAAGCGGTAATGCGCTTCCCGGATGTAATTGATAAAACTCTTACAGCAGCGGCTTTTTTGTCTGCAAACTCACCGTTCCTTTTGCCTGCAAATGAAGAAATGGAAGCCCGCAAAGCACATCATCGTTTCCGAGATTTACAGGGAGATTTTGGAACTTATATAAATCTTTTTAATGCCTATAAGCAAAGTGATTACAAGGAGAAATTCTGTAAAAAGAATTATCTTGATGACCGCGTTATGGCCGAAATTGACAACATTAAATGGCAGCTGGGCCAGATCGTAGGCGAAAAACTCGGACTCCCTATTGTAGAAGGCAGCGGAAACATGAGCGATTATCTTTGCTGTATTGCAGCCGGAATGATTCAATTTGTATGTATCCGTACCGGTCGTGAAAACTACCGCTCTCTTACAGCAGACCATATCTGTATTCACCCGGGCTCTGTTATGTTCCGCCAGGACCCGCTCTTTATTGTAGCCGGCGAAATTGTACGCACCAGCCGCATTTTTGCTATGAGTGTTTCTCCTTTGACCCGCCCTATGCTTGATGTTATAAACCCGCAACTGTTTGAAAGGTTAAAGGCTTGTAAGACGAATAGGATTAAAGAAGATACTGATGAAATGCGGCCCCTTCGACAGGCTCAGGGATCGCAGGACAGGCAGGGACCGCAGGAAAAACGTAAGAAGAATGGGGTCCCTGAGCGCAGTCGAAGGGCCGACACAAATATCGACTCTGCCCTCTCCATCGGCGACTTTGTTTTTGAAACTACAAAAATCAAAGGAAAGAAAACTGCAATACTGCCGCTGGAATATCTGGTACCGGCAGTGCGTACAGAAAAAGACAAGAATAAGCTTGCAGCGTGTGCTCAGTTACGGGGGCTCATAAAGCTACCTGGTGGTGGCATTCTTATGGACGGCGAAAAAATGGGTACTATCATAAATGCTGTACAGGAACTTGACCTTACACCGCTTGGCGAAAAACGCTGGAACCGTCATCTTAATGCAAGCATATACGAACAGGTTGCAAAAGAAAGCCTTATAGATTCTTTGGACTGGTGCCTTCACACCGCAATTGCAAAACAGAAAAACCGCGAGTTTGGTTTTATTACCTTATACACCGACGGAAACGGCAACTACTGGTACAAAGTTACCCGCGGCTTTAACACCGCAGTTACCGAAACCCACCACAGCCTTGAAACCCTCGTAGAAGAAAACGTAGATTTTACGTTTGATGAGGAAAGGAAGATAAGCACTATTCTTGGATTAGTTAATAGACTTTATGAGTAAAATCGTAGATTGTATCGAAGGGGCTTATTTAGCATCCGTTTCTTCTTCAATACCAAGCAGCTTTTGAGCCCTTGTCTTGTTGGCGCTGCTCTTTTTGTCGTTGGCAATTGTGTTTACGTAGGCTTCGAGAGAGGCAGGCTTTTTCTGCTTGTATAAATCTAGTCCAAGAGTAATTGTAGTTGCATCCTTTGACTGAAGGTAAAGTGCGGTAACTTCATCATAAGAAGACTTGTAGTTCTTGGCCATTTCTTTTGCAATGGCATAACGAAGATCCTTGCGCTTATCATCGGTTGCAACAGTTTTGGCAAGCTCAATAATTTCTTTTTCGCCTGCATGGTCTTCCTTAAGCAAAACCTCTACAATCTTTTTCTTGGTTCCGTCTGCAATTTTTTTGTCCTGCAGCTGTTCAATTAAAAAATCATTTCCTTCGTCTGTATTAATTGCAGCAATTGCAGCTATACTTTCTTCCTTAATGAGTTTTTCTGAATCATTTTTTGCGCGGTAAATAAGATAAGGAATTGCATCCTTATTACCATTATCTTTGGCGGTTCGGATTGCTTCCTGTCTTACACGCCAATGCTCATCACGGATTCCCTGAATTACTGTTGCACGAGCTTCTACAACATCCGGAAAATGACTCAAGCCCTTTATGATATACTGACGTAAGTTTGGATCTGTTGCATCAAAATGTTCTACAAGAACCGGAACAGATTTTTCGAGTTCCATAAGTCCAAGACTTTCAGCAGCATACATGCGTACATAAGTATTTTCATCTTCATCATTAAGAATATCTACAAGCTTGTCCCAGGTTTCTACTGCATGCATTTTACCGCAGTTGCGCATGAGGGTCTGGCGCTGAGCATCGCTAAGGTCGTCGCGTTCAAGATATTCTACAAGGAACATGGCTTCTTCGGGGCCGCCAATATCTCCAAGCGCACTGATTGCATCATTAAAATAATTTTCATTTTCGCTTTCGATAAGTGTTATTACAGCAGGAATTGCGGCTTTGGTTTTTACTGCAGCTATATACTGGAACGTTGCTTTTACAACATCATTTTTTTCATCATAAGGGTCGTTTAAAAGGTCTACTGCATAATCTTCCAGACAAGGATCTTCTGCTTTTGTAAAATATTTGAGAACCTTTTCCTTTATTGTCGAACTCTTGGTTACCTGAAAAAGATCATAAATTTCTTCTGTAAAACGCGGGTCGTCATTTTTGAGCAGAGTATCAAGCAGGCTCGAAATTTCACTTGGAAGTCCGTAGCGTATTGTATTGCGGTTGTTTTCTTCGTCCTTAGGAGATTCGTCCTTTTCGGCAGCTGCAGCAGCCTTTTCCTGGTCTATAGGAAGCGGACGTTTTGCCGGAGGAACCTCTGCGTAGCCGCCTTTTGATGCAACAACGGTAGAGGTATCTGTTTCTTCAGCGTCCTGGGCAAACAGCGGGAGAGAAAGGAATAATAATAATAAAATAAAAAATATTTTCTTCATAAGTATACTCCTGCATATATGTGGATTGCCACGTCACTCACTTCGTTCGTTCCTCGCAATGACCGTCATTGCGAGGAGCGTAGCGACGAAGCAATCTACGACTTATTTCCAAAAAAGGCCTGTAAAAACTCCTTCTTATATTCTTCAAAACTGTCCCGGGCAATGGCCTCGCGGATTTCCTTCATCATATTCTGCAAAAAGTACAGATTATGGTACGAAGCCAGAATACAGCTCAGAATTTCCTGTTCTTTAAACAGGTGTCTTAAATAACTTCGGGAATAAGTGCGGCAAACTTTACAGTTACATTGCGGATCTACAGGTCCAAAATCATGGGTAAAACGTTCCTGTTTTATGCTAAGCATACCGTGCTTTGTAAAATATGAGCCGTTACGGGCATTACGCGTAGGCAAAACACAGTCAAACATATCTACACCGGCAGCAACTGCGTCCAGAATATACTCAGGGGTGCCAATTCCCATAACATACTTTGGTTTTTCCTCGGGCAAAAACTGACAGGTATAGTTCATAAAGTGAACAAACTCGTCGTGAGGCTCCCCTACACTTAGGCCACCGATTGCAATACCAGGAAGCTCAAGCGACGAAACAAACTCTGCGCTCTGTTTTCTCAAATCTTCGCTAAAATGTCCCTGGACTATAGGAAATAAAATGCCTTTATAACCGTTATCCTGAGCCAGTTCCCATTCTTTTTTTGCACGGACAAGCCAGTCGCTTGTTATACGAAGTGCTTTTTCTGCATTTTTGCGCGGTTCATCATAGCCTGTACAAACATCAAGCTGCATCTGAATGTCGGAATTAAACTTGGTTTGAGTCTGAACAACATTTTCCGGGGTAAACATATGGTAACTGCCGTCAATGTTGCTCTGGAAGCGTACACCTTCATCTGTTATCTTACGCAGCTTGGACAGAGAAAAAACCTGAAAACCGCCTGAGTCGGTCAAAAAGTTGCGGTTCCACTTAGAAAAACCGTGAAGCCCGCCAGCTTCCTGGATTAAATCTGCACCCGGACGTAAAAAAAGATGATAGGTATTTGCAAGGATAATTTCAAAATCAATTTCTTCCAGAAAGTCTTTGGGCATGGCCTTTACAGTGGCATTGGTACCTACAGGCATAAAAACAGGAGTCTGCACGTCACCATGTGGCAGATGAAGTACTCCGTTGCGGGCTTTGCCGTCTGAGGATTTGTGTGTTATGTCAAATATGCGGTTAATCATTTACGTCCTGCTAAACTTAAGTAAGAATCCTGCTATAAATATAAAAAGTATGTCCGGAAGCCACGCTCCCATAAATGGTGTCATAACTCCTGTTTTTGCAAGAACCATGGTCATCATCTGGAATACATAAAATAAAACAACTGCAACAATGGAAAGTGACAGACTTATAAGTAAAACATTTTTACGGGTTTTTCCTGTAAGTCCTACTGCGAGGAATGCTGCAATAAATAAAATGAACGGGAACGAAAACTTTTTGTAGTAAACACTTAGCTGCTCGTTATAAGGAAGTCCCGCCTTTCGCAAATGATTAATATAAATCTTTGCATCTGCTGCATTTACGTTTGCAACATCAATTGTGGTTTTGCGGAATATTTCGTAGCTTTCTGTTAACTGTGAAAGATATTCTTTAGCGGGAGTTGTTTTTTTGAGCACCCCGTCCTGGTTTTCAAACTGAACCGCATCCTGCAGCTCCCACAAAGCTTTTTCTTCATTCCAAAGCGCAGTGTCTGCATGAAGTATTGCCTGAAGCTGTTTGCTGTCGTTGCGGAAAATAAAGAACACATTTTCGAGACGGCGCACACTATCCCTGTAGCGTTTTGCTTTGTAAATTAATTTTGCGGAATCAGAAATTACAACTATATTATCGTTGTTGGCAGATTCCTGTTCATCCAAAAGCTGTTTCTGTAGAGTTGTTTTTTGCTCCAGCGTTGTTACAACAAGACGGTCTTCCAGATAAAACATTCCAAAAGAAAGGATAATTGCAACAACAAAAATGGGCATTACAAAACGGTAAAGACTAACTCCCGAAGCAAACAGAGCCTCCATTTCATTTTTTGCATACAGGTCGCTAAGAATATAAGTAACCGAAAAAAGAAATGCAATTGGTGCCGCATACCAGATTGTTTTTGGAATATACAGCACCATTACACGACAGACATCCTTTGCAGGAGCATCCATTTCCAGATACTTGGAAATATTCATAAAGAGGTCCACAAGATTTAAGATAATTGCAATAAAGAAAAGAGAAACTATAAAAAACGGAATGAGCTTTTTGAGTATGTATTCAACAAATTTCATTCTGCTGCTCCCTTATTTCCTTATAAGATTAATGCTTAAAAATGCTGCAATTACTGCAATCAAAATATTTGGCACCCAGATACACAGGAAGGAATTTAAGTTTACGCGTGTTACCAAAAGCTGCCCCGAAATCTGCATTGCCCAATAAAGTACGCAGATTACAATTCCTACAAAAAGTCCCATAGTAAGACCATTATGCTTACCAAATAAAAACGCAATTGAAAAAGCAAGGAACGCAAAAAAGATGGATCCAAACGGAATAGCAAACTTTTTGTAATATTCCATCATCCAGGTATTAATGCGCATAGGGTCTTCATCCTCGTCGGCCTTCATTTCGAGAATCTCTTTACGCAAATCGTAGAAGGTCATTTCGCGGGGATTTTTTCCGCTTCGTCCTGTAATTGTAGAATCAAAAAGATTGAGGATTGTATTTTCGGCAGACATAACCTGGTAATTGCTAAAGTTATCAAGCTCAAAGGTAGTCATCATGGAATCGGACATATCAAGCTGCAGCAAAACTCCCTGATTCTTTGCTCCTGTAAGAACAGACTCTCCTGCAACAATTATGGTTTCTTCCTTGCCGTTTTTTGTATTAAAAAAGATTATGTCCGAAACATCGTTATCCTTTACATCGCCAATTACAACGGTAGAGTTTCCAATCTGTTTTACGCTGTTGGATTCAAGCACAACCGAAGGATTTGAACGCATTATTTTTCTATATAACTGATTATATTTTATTGTTCCAAGCGGCAACAGATAGTCGTTTACAAAAAATGATACAAGAGAAATTGCAAGACCGGTAATCAGAACCGGACGAAGAATTGCCCTAAAGCTAAAGCCCGACGCACGGAAAATAAGAATTTCGTTATCGCTGGACATTCGGCCAAGACACATCAAAAAGCCAACAAGCGTTGCAAAAGGTGCAGACTGCGCTATGATTGCGGGCATACTGTAAATCATTATTTTTGCAACATCTTTAAAAGGTGCACGTTTTGCAAGCATGTCTTCGCCAA
>JAEEGJ010009764.1_pt1 | contig 25403 bp, 20 predicted proteins | sample 8958761 | NCBI WGS metagenome assembly JAEEGJ01 (sample SAMN16246546, study PRJNA631951) | gut metagenome | biome: gut microbiome; feature: rumen; material: RS-attached | host: Bos | place: Iran: Karaj | collected 2018-10 | reverse complement strand
TGACCGCGGGAATGCGGCTCGACCGCTATAAAACCCATAATATTGAGGTAGTTATCGACAAACTGAAAGTCGATGAGAAGGACCGCAAGCGCCTTGCCGAATCGCTCAACACCGCAATGAAGGAAGGCCAAGGCGTTGTGCTGGTGCAAAATGTTGACACTGAAGAAGAAAATTTCTACAGCCGCCACCTGATGTGCCCCGAAACAGGGCTGTCGTACAACGAGCCTGCGCCGCACACATTCTCGTTCAATTCGCCTATGGGCGCCTGCCCCCATTGCAAGGGCTTAGGCGTTGTAAATAAGATAGATATCGACAAAGTTATCCCCAACAAACAATTGAGCATAAAAAGCGGCGGCATTGTTCCTTTGGGTAAGTATCGCAACGCGATGATATTCTGGCAGTTGGAAGCCATTGCCGATAAATTCAAGTTCAAACTCGACACGCCAATTTGCGACATTCCCGACGAGGCGCTCGATGTGGTTCTGAACGGAAGCGACGAGCCTTTCAAACTGCTCAACACGCCGCTGGGCAACTCGTCGAACTATTTTTTGAGTTTCCCTGGTGTCATTTCGCTGTTGCAAGACGTCACCACCGACGAGGTGACCGAAGACAAGCAGAATCCGATGCAAAACTTTGTGAAACAGTGCGTTTGCCCCGAATGTAACGGTGCGCGACTGAACCGCGAGGCTCTGCATTTCAAAATCGATGAGAAAAACATCGCCGAACTCTCGAATATGGACATCAAGAGCCTGTACGCCTGGCTCGACGGCCTTGAGGACCGTTTGAGCGACAAGCAGCGCGCCATTTCCGCCGAGATTCTGAAGGAAATCCGCAGCCGTCTGGGCTTTCTGGTCAAGGTCGGGCTCGACTATCTGTCGCTAAACCGCAGTTCGCGCAGCCTGTCGGGTGGTGAGAGTCAGCGAATTAGGCTGGCTACGCAGATTGGCTCGCAACTCGTCAACGTGCTCTACATTCTCGACGAGCCGTCAATCGGTCTGCATCAGCGCGACAACCGCAAACTCATTGAATCTCTGAAAGAACTGCGCGACCTCGGCAACACTGTGATTGTTGTTGAGCACGACAAAGATATGATGCTCGCCGCCGACCACGTAATTGACATTGGCCCGTTTGCTGGCCGTCGGGGCGGAAATGTGGTGAGCGAGGGCGCACCATTCGAGATTCTAAAATCTAACTCACTCACAGCGCAATACCTTAACGGTACGCGCAAAATTGAGATACCAAAAAAACGCCGCAAAGGCAACGGATTGTCGATTGTGCTGCATAATGCCACAGGTCATAATCTTAAGAATGTGACACTTACGCTACCATTAGGCAAATTCGTGTGCATCACTGGTGTGTCGGGAAGCGGTAAATCGTCGCTCATCAACGAGACGCTGCATCCCATTCTGAACCACCATTTCTACCGCTCGATTCAAGAGCCGTTGCCGTTCGACTCGATTGAAGGTATCGGCAACATTGACAAGGTGATAGAGGTGAACCAAGAACCGTTAGGACGCACGCCGCGGTCGAATCCTGCCACCTATTCAGGCGTCTTTTCCGACATCCGCGCGCTGTTCGAGAAACTGCCCGAGGCGCAAATCCGCGGCTATAAGGCTGGACGCTTCTCGTTCAACGTGAAAGGTGGTCGCTGCGAGACTTGCAAAGGCGCTGGCGTTCAGACGATTGAGATGAATTTCCTGCCCGATGTTATGGTTCCGTGCCCCGATTGTAACGGCCACCGCTACAACCGAGAGACTCTTGAGGTGCGCTATCGCGGCAAGTCGATTTCCGATGTGCTGGATATGACTATCAATCAGGCTGTTGAATTCTTTGAGAACCAACCGAAGATCCTACAAAAAATTAAGGCTTTGCAGATGGTTGGTTTGGGTTATGTCAAGTTGGGGCAGCCGTCGACAACCTTGAGCGGCGGTGAGGCACAGCGCGCAAAACTGGCTGCCGAACTGTCGAAAAAAGACACGGGCAAGACGCTTTACATTCTCGACGAGCCGACAACAGGTCTGCATTTCGAAGACATCAGGGTGCTGCTCGATGTGCTGCAAAAACTTGTGGACAAAGGAAATACGGTGGTTGTGATTGAGCACAACCTTGACGTGATAAAGGTCGCCGACCACATCATTGATATGGGACCCGACGGCGGTTCGGCAGGTGGGCAGATAATCAGCGAAGGCACGCCCGAGCAGGTTGTTGCGCGCGATGTTGGCTACACAGCACAGTTCCTGGCCGATGAATTGTCAAACGACTGATTACCAGTTATTCACACTTGCTTAATCGCTACAATGCCGCGCTTTCTTGCAAAATAATCATAAGTTTTTTCGCCTAAAATTTTGCGGGTTCAACCAAATCGGATAACTTTAATCTCGCTTGAAATGGAATCGCGCGGAAGCGCTTTTGTTGAAAGCCTAATTGAGGAGAATTAGATGAGATTATGTTAAATTGCTCAAAAAAAAACGTGAATTATGATTGAAATTATTTGTGTCAACAACGGCGAACGGCGAAACTATCCGCAAGGCACTACATTACAGCAAGTTGCAGTTGATATGGGTTTCATTGGCAAGCCCGTTTATGCGGCTTACGTCAACAATAAAATTAAAGAGTTGGACTTTGCCTTGTTCAATCCGTATGTTGTTGAGTTTATTGACTTTACCTATCCCGATGGCAAACGAATGTACGACCGTTCGTTGAGTTTTGTGCTCTACAAGGCCGTCCACGACATTTTCCCAGGTCACAAATTGAAAATCGAACATTCAATCTCAAACGGCTATTATTGTGAAATAGAAGGAGTTGACTCTGTAACCGATGAGCAAGTTGCCGAAATCGACCGCCAGATGCGGCAAATCATCGAACTCGACCTGCCTTTCATCCGCAAGCGCATGCTCGCCGATGAGGCCACTAAACTGTTCGACGAGTTCGGCTACCACGAAAAAGCGCAACTGCTCAAAACTCGCGCGCATCTCTATTCTTCAGTCTATTATCTCGATGATGTGATTGATTATTTTTATGGCTGCCTTCTGCCTTCGACAGGCTATCTGAAGGTGTTCAGCATCGACAAATATTACGATGGAATGCTGCTTCGCGCCCCGTTCTCCGATAATCCGAACGCCGTTGCCAAACTTGAGCCTCAAGATAAGATGTTTGATGTTCTGCACGAGTTTAAAAAGTGGGGCAGAATATTGAATATCAGTTATATGAGCAATATCAACCAGCACATTGACGATGGCAGCATCGGCGAACTGATTAAAATTTCGGAGGCTCTGCAAGAGAAGAAACTTGCGCAGATTGCCGACATGATTGCCACACGTCAGCCGCAACCGCGACTGGTGCTGCTTTCGGGACCGTCGTCGTCGGGTAAGACAACCACAGCCAACAAACTGGCCATTCAGTTGAAAGTTGCTGGTTATAACCCTGTTACGCTTTCGCTCGACAACTATTTTGTCGACCGAGAAAAAACACCGCTCGACGAGAACGGCGAGTATGACTTTGAAGCACTCGAAGCACTTGATATTCCGTATCTTAACAACGATTTGAACGCTCTGTTCGAAGGCAAGACCATCGATGTGCCAAAATTCTCGTTCAAAGACGGCAAGCGCTTCTTCGACGGCGAGAAAATGCATCTCGACGCCAACAGCATCATCATTGCCGAGGGCATTCATGCGCTGAATCCGAAACTCACCGCACACATCGACGACAGTCTGAAATTCCGTGTTTATGTGTCGGCGCTCACAACCCTTTCGCTCGACAACCACAACCGCATCCCAACCACCGACACGCGCCTTATACGCCGCATTGTGCGCGACTACCGCTATCGCGGCTACAGCGCCAAAGACACCATCGACCGCTGGCCGAGCGTGCGCCGTGGCGAGGACAAGCACATCTTCCCGAATCAGGAACGCGCTGATATTATGTTCAATACAGCCATGGTTTACGAGACTGGCGTGCTGAAGCGTTATGTTGAGCCCGTGCTGCAGCAGGTTCCGCCAAACTGCAACGCTTACCGCGAGGCTTTGCGACTGCTGAAATTCCTGAGTTACGTTCAGCCAATTCCTGACAATGAAATTCCGCCGACGTCGGTTTTGAGGGAATTCTTTGGCGGCAGCAGTTTCAAGTATTGATAGGTCGATTCCTTCATTTTGCCACTGACGAGATTTAAAAGCCCGTCAGACATTTCGAAAAATGGCCGAAATAGGTTGTTTACAAGTGTTTAAACCCTATTCGGCTATTTTTTTATTAAGCACTAATTGCATTGATTTTATTATTAAAATATTAACATTCAACGAAATAGTAAATAACGCAAGAAAATGTAAACAGAACGGTGTTAAAAAAAACGCGTACAAAAAGCCCCGAAAGGTTGATTGTATGGGGTTTTTGGTTAATTTAGCAGAATGTTTGGTTTGCTTTACGCACAATTAATTTATGCTTAAATCGAATTTAATTTTAGGGATTATCAGCGTTTTAATGTTGTTCGGCCTGGTAGGCGAACCTGTCTCATTATCGTTGAATATGCCCGATTCAGCCCAAAGCGACAGTGAGTTTTTGGTTGAGGTTACTATCAAAAAAGGTGACATAGAAGGATTCGCACGTTTTCAGCAGAAACTGCCCGATGGCTTCAAAGCGGTGGCAAGACAAACTGCAAACGGCGACTTTTCGTTTGTAGACCAGAAAGTTAAGATTCAATGGATGAAAGTTCCTTACGACAAGGAATTGGTTGTTTCGTATGCCATTCAGGTTGATCCTGGAATTAAGGCTGGCAGTTACAATTTCGGCGGTTCATTCTCTTATATTATGGACAATGCTGTGCAAGTTGCGAATCTCGAAAATAAATCGGTGCAGATTTTAACTGATGAAAACTCGCAAAACCTTACTAATCAGCCTACAATGGTGATTCAGAAAGGCGATGTGCAAGTCAATCTGAAAACCGTTGACTGCATTAGACAAAAGCCATATCTGAATTCTGACAACGAAGTGATTGTCAATCTTTTAATTAACAAGGGAAACCTCAGCGGATTTGGCAAGGTTCAAGAGCAGATTCCTGTTGGTTACCGCGCAGAAAGTATCAAATCGAAAAACTCAATCTTTACTTATAAAAACCACATTGTCAAGTTCTTGTGGATGAATATGCCGAACAACTCTGGCGATGACAACTTTGTGGTTTCTTACAAACTTATCCCTGAAGGGGAAATTCCTGACGAGGAATTCCAAATAATTGGAACATTCTCGTATGCCGAATCGGATCGTACCAAAACAATAATTATTGCCGAGCGCAATGTTGATCTTGAGAAGGGTGATGATGAGCAACTTCTTGTGGAAGCAACTCCCGAGACAGAGACAGAGCCGACAAAGCCCATATCATCGTACACTCCTGCACCAGAACCGACTTACACGTACGAACCCACATCAACGCCTGAAACTACTGCTCCGTCGACCTACACTCCGTCAACTTCGGTTTCAACACCAACAGTTTCGGAGCCTGTCTATGCATCGAATGAGCCAAGTTCGCAGACTACCACAACGCCTTCATACACACCAAGTTCGCAAACTTCTGCTCACCAAGTCAGCCGTCCATATCGGGCAACAGCAGAAGACTTGAGTGATGTGCCTTCACCAGAACAAGGCGTTGCGTTCAGAGTGCAGATTGCCGCAGGACACCGTCTTGTTGGGAAAAATTATTTTAAACGCTTGAATATCACCGACCAAGTGCAAGTTGAGATACACAATGGCTGGAACAAATACACAGTAGGTAATTTCAGCGAGTACAAAGATGCGCGCGATTATCGGGTTTATGTTTGGAACAACACCCCAATCCACGACGCATTTGTATCGGCCTACAACAACGGTATGCGCATAACAGTTCAAGAGGCATTGATGATAACAAGCCAAAAATGGTATAAATAAGCAGTGAGGTTGGAGATAAAGAATTGTTGATGAAGAAATTATTGATTGCCATATTAGGATTGTTCTCCTGCCTGCAAGTAGTTGCGCAAGAGGAGGACATCGACGATGATTACTTGTCGGTGTTGCTTGCTGAGGATGAGGAGGCAACAAGTGCGGCTTTCAAACCAGTTATCGGCTTCGGTGTCGGTAACTTTTCTTTTTATGGCGATGTGGTCGATTATTTCCGCACGCCCATCAACGGATTGACTTCTTACAGATTTCTCATCAGCCGTAACGTCAGCAAATATTTTGACATCGAGTTCCACGGCACTTTGGGCCGCGTGGGCGGAAGTTTGTATTGTGCTGAAAACGAGACAAAAATCGATTTCTCACAACTGGTTACCGATGGGAAGATAAATCCTGACAGGGTGGTGTTTATGAACGAGGCCCAACGCGCTGATATGCTGAATGTTGCCAACTTCCGCTCGCAGATTTTTGCTGGCGGTGTTTCGGTGGCCTATAATTTCAATCACATACTCGACCACAAGCGGCCAATCCACCCATACGTCTCGCTTGGCGTTGAGTTTTTCCAGTTTTCATCGAAAGGCGATTTTCTGAATGCCGAGAACAAAGCATACGTCTATTGGCCCGATGGTACAATCCGCGACGACCGCGGCGAGATAATTGTCCGCGACTATGAATACGAAACCGACTTGCGAAAACTTGACCTTTATGGCTACGGCGATTACGCCAAAACCAGTGTGGCTTTCCCCGTTGATGCAGGTTTCAATGTCACGATAACCGACCGCGTCACTTGCCGTTTCGGATGCGCTGCCCACTTCCCAATGACCGATTACATCGACAATGTAAAAGGTGGCAAAGGCTGGAAGAACGATATTGTGCTAAATACTTATGTATCACTGTCGATTGACTTGTTCTCAACCGATGAGGAACTTGCCGCTGTCGAGAATTTCCGAAATCTGAAGTTCACCATAACTGACAATCTTGACGAAGACGGCGATGGTGTTGATGACTTCAACGACGAGTGCCCAGGAACGCCTAAAGACGTGAAAGTTAACCAGTTCGGTTGCCCGCTTGATACTGATAAGGATGGTGTTCCAGATTATATCGACAAGGAACCGAACACTCCGCTGGGCAAAATTGTTAGTGCAAGCGGTATTCAATTGACTGACAAGCAAATTATCATGCTGCTCTACAACCCTGACGCTGTGAAACATACTGACACACGTGCATACTCGAACACTTCATCGTCAGAAGGTGGCAGTAATATCGATGCTTCAAAGGGCATACCAGACAAATTCAAGAGCGTTGATACTGATCACGATAACTATATTTCGCACGAAGAACTTCAGAAAGCCATCGATGCCATATTTGAGGGCACATCGAATCTTACGCCTGCCGACATTAACGATTTGCAGGATTTCTTCTTCGAGCAATAAAAAAGGTTATGTAAACCCAAGCGAGTTCAATCGTTTCTTGTATAGAAGAAATGATTATCTGATTTTGTTCATTCTGTCCAACTCTCGTTTGGTGTCTTTCAACTTGATGTCCTCGCGCTTGTCGAATAGTTTTTTGCCTCGAGCCAGGCCAATAGTCACCTTTGCCAAACCTTTCTCGTTGATATACATTGTGATAGGTACAATGGTAAATCCTTTTTCTTTGATTTTTTTCTCCAAACGATTCAGTTCGCGCCTTTTCAGCAGAAGTTTGCGGTCGCTGCGAGGAGTGTGGTTGTAGTGCGTACCATATTCGTATTCAGCAATATACATATTCTTGACATACAGTTCGCCCTTCTCGAAAATGCAGTAAGTGTCATTGAGGTTCGCCTTCCCGTTCCGAATCGATTTTATTTCAGTGCCAAGCAGTTGTATGCCGGCATTGAATGTCTCGATAATCTCATATAGAAAGTGCGCTTTTTTATTGCTAAATCGAACGTTGTTGTCCATATCAGTTGAAGATTAGATTACCGCAACCGACTAAAGCCCAATGCAATAGAATCATTGTGGCAATTGATGTTAATGTGGCGTTGCGTAGTTTTTTATTGTCGATGTTGGAATATTCAGCCTTCAGCATACACCAAAGCAGGTAGTATGAATATAGGCCGCAAAGATTGAAAAGAGGTGCTAGTTTGGGTAGCAGTCCGCCAAGTATTGATGTCAAAAAAATTGGTATAAATGAGTACGTTACAATGTAAAATGTACGTTTCAGTTTTGCCTCAATAGAGTAGTAATGCAGTATTTCGTGAAGTAGTAGCGTAAAAAGTATCCCAGAAACCAGCAGTAATGCCAAAAGAGGAACTAATTCGTTGATAATGAATGATAATGAATCTTTGAACATGTAGGTGCCGAACATTACGTGTCCGATGTATTCGGCAGCGATTATTGCCACGAAGTAGGGGAGTGCAATCTCTTTCAAAAGCGCGGCAAAACCTTTCGTTTGGCTAGAAAGTACTGATGCTGTGGCTGTTGGCTTGCCAACGAGGTCGATTGTCAGATTTAAAAGTGATTTTATGTTCATCTTACACCAAAAACGCTGCAAATTTAAACTATTTTCGCAAAAGCATAAGCATTAAACCGAACAACGATATGAACGCGAACTTGCCGCTAATCACCATTTTAGGCCCCACCGCTACGGGCAAAACAGCAATTGCCACGCAGTTGGCCGCCGCCATCGACGCTGAAATCATCAGTGCCGATTCGAGGCAGGTCTACCGCCGAATGGATATTGGTACTGGCAAAGATTTGTCTGACTATCAGGTTGACGGCAAGCCTATTCCGTATCACCTGATTGATATTGTTGAGCCAGGCACCAAATACAATCTGTTTGAATATCAGAAAGATTTCTTGACAGTTTACACAGATGTATGCAACCGGCAGAAGCGGGCAATTCTGTGTGGTGGTAGCGGATTGTATATTGAGTCGGTGCTCGATGGCTACAAGATGACGTCGGTACCTGTAAACGAGGAACTTAGGGCAGAACTGAAGGACTATACGGAGGCGCAGTTGGAACAACGGCTGAAATCGGTGAAAAAACTGCACAACAATGCAGATTTTGATACTCGTCAGCGTACGGTCCGCGCCATTGAAATTGCTGAATATCAAAAGCAAAACGCCAATATAATCCCGGATTTTCCTAAGATTCCATATATAATAATCGGTGTGCGAATGGAGCGCGAAGCCGTATGCCAATCAATCTATAACCGCTTGAAGCAGCGCCTGCGCGATGGAATGATTGATGAGGTGCAAGCCTTACTCGACGGCGGCATAGCACCAATCGATTTGGAATACTATGGTCTTGAATATAAGTTTGTTACGCAGTATCTGCAAGGCAAATTCAGTTACAACTATATGGTTGAGCACCTTAACATAGCCATCCGTCAGTTTGCCAAGCGCCAAATGACCTGGTTCCGCCGTATGGAGCGCAACGGATTCAAAATCAATTGGATTGATGCCACACTGCCTCTTGATGAGAAAGTTAGGATTGCAAAGGAAATTATTCGTTAGATGTGCTCTGAACTATTTTCTACTCAAACTCCGAAGTAAAGAAGAATTCCAGCCCTTTGAATTTCTCTTGCGACATTTGCAGTTCGTAAGCCGATTCGGCAAGATAGACATCGCGGCCCCACTTGTCTTTAGCCATCGCCTTGAACTTGCGGCGCTTGAAATCTTCCCATTCCATTTGGTCGTTCGGTTTCACCCAGCAAGCCTTGTACATGCTGATGTTCTCATAGCGGCATTTGGCATTGTACTCGTGCAGCAAGCGGTACTCAATCACTTCGAACTGCAGAGCGCCCACTGTGCCGATGACCTTGCGACCGTTCATTGTCATTGTAAATAACTGTGCCACACCTTCATCCATCAGTTGGTCGATGCCTTTGGCTAGTTGTTTGGCCTTCATCGGGTCATCATTTTCGATGTATCGGAAAAGCTCGGGCGAGAAACTTGGAAGTCCCTTAAAATGAATCTTTTCGCCTTCGGTCAGTGTGTCGCCGATTTTAAAGTTGCCCGTGTCGTGCAAACCGACAATGTCGCCCGGATATGCTTCTTCAACCACCGACGTTTTTTGAGCCATAAAGGCTGTCGGACTCGAGAATTTCAGCTGGCGGTCGAGTTGCACGTGGTAGTAGTTTGTGTTGCGTAGGAATTTGCCCGAGCAAACCTTCACAAAAGCAATGCGGTCGCGGTGGTTCGGGTCCATATTGGCGTGAATCTTGAAAACGAAACCTGTGAACTTGTCCTCTTCGGGTTTAACTTCGCGCTCAAGTGTTTGCGATGGCTGCGGCGATGGCGCAATGCGGATGAACGATTCCAAAAGTTCTTGAACGCCAAAGTTATACAGTGCACTTCCGAAGAACACGGGGGCAATTTTTGCTTCGCGGTACAGATTTTGGTCGAAGTCGGGATAAACGCCTTCGATGAGTTCCAGATTGTCACGTAGAATCTGTGCGTTCTTGCCCATTTTGCGCTCAAACTCGGGGTCGTTCAAATCTTTAAATTCCTGTGGTTCTTCGGCTTTGGTTTTGTCGTTGCCCGAGAAATAGTACATCTTATGGTCGAAGATATTGTAAACACCTTGCAGCCTTTGGCCCATTCCAACAGGCCAACTCAGCGGGTGCACATGGATTTGCAGTTGGTGCTCAATTTCGTCGAGTAGGTCGAAGGGATCTTTGCCTTCGCGGTCGATTTTGTTGATGAAGACAATCACCGGCGTGTTGCGCATACGGCACACCTTCATCAGTTTTTCGGTCTGTGCTTCAACGCCTTTTGCGGCATCAATCACCACAATGACGCTGTCAACGGCCGTCAGTGTGCGGAAGGTGTCTTCGGCAAAATCCTGGTGACCAGGGGTGTCGAGAATATTGATTTTCACACCATTATATTCGAAACCCATTACCGAAGTGGCAACCGAAATACCGCGCTGCCTTTCGATTTCCATAAAGTCGGAAGTCGCGGTTTTCTTAATCTTGTTCGATTTAACAGCACCCGCCACATGAATGGCGCCACCAAAAAGCAGAAGTTTCTCGGTCAAAGTGGTTTTACCGGCATCGGGGTGGCTGATGATTGCAAATGTGCGTCGGCGTTTTATCTCTTCGTTAAAATCCATATCTGTTTGATTATTAATATTCTTGCTTGCTATTCATCTTCTTCGTCATCGCCCATGCTGTCTTCGCAGTCGAGTTCATCGTCAATAAAATACTCGGCCTCGGCAATGAGCGTATCAATCTCAATTTGAGGCAGTTCTGGTTTGTCAATCCAGTAAATCTGACGATCGTTTTCAAAATCGTCTTCACTGCCTTCAAGAATAAAGCGCGGCTTTTCGGTGTGAACCACGTAGAGGTAGCCCAACCGCTGCTGACTGTTTGTCGCAAGTAAGAATTTCGGTAGCATATTTCTGTTTTTTCGGCCGCAAATATAATGCTAAAGATTGGTTGGAACGCAGATGTCGCAGATAAAACTGATTTGCATAGATTTACAAAGTGTTGCGCCAATGCAATATTTTTTTTGCAAATGCCAATAGAAGGTCTATCTTTGCACCGCTTTTGAGCACGGGGTATAGCACAGTCCGGTTAGTGTGCCTGCTTTGGGAGCAGGAGGTCGCAGGTTCGAATCCTGCTACCCCGACAAAAAGAAAAACTCTTGTAATCCGATGATTGCAAGAGTTTTTTTGTGGAGCATAGCGGACTCGAACCGCCCACCTCTTCGTTGCGAACGAAGCGCTCTACCAGATGAGCTAATACCCCTTCTTGCCACAAACATACGGGTTTTAAGGTAATTGCAAACACCGATGGCCTAAAAAGATATCGTAACAAAAAAGCCGAAGCAGATGCCTCGGCTCTTTCCCATTTGATATGCAGCATTATAGCAAATCGCTTGCAAGTTCGGCCAGTGCGCTGCGTTCGCCTTTCACAAGGTTCATGTGCGCAAACAGGTTTTGGCCTTTCATCTTGTCGGTCAGATAACTCAAACCATTCGATGTCGAATCCAGATACGGTGAGTCAATTTGCTGAATATCACCTGTAAAGACGATTTTTACATTCTCGCCAGCGCGTGTTACAATGGTCTTAACTTCGTGCGGTGTCAGGTTCTGAGCCTCGTCGATAATGAAGAACGCGTTCGATAGGCTGCGGCCGCGGATGTAGGCCAGCGGTGTGATTACCAGGCGCTCATCTTTCAGCATCTCGTCAATCTTGTGAACTTCCTTGCTGTTGGCGCCAAACTGGTGCTTGATGACACCCAAGTTGTCGAACAGCGGCATCATGTACGGTCCGATTTTCTCTTTCACATCGCCCGGAAGGAATCCCAAATCCTGGTTGGTAAGCGGAATGATTGGGCGCGCAACGAAAATCTGCTCGTAGGTGCCGGCCTGTTGTAGGGCGGCTGCCACTGCAAGCAGAGTCTTACCCGTTCCGGCCTTTCCGGTGAGCGAGATAAGGTTGATTTCAGGGCGCATTAGAGCGTCGAGAGCCAGAGCCTGCTCGGCGTTGCGCGGCTCAATGCCGTAGATTTTGCGTTTCTCAACAAGGTTGATGCGGCGCTCAAACGGGTCGTAGTGGGTGAGGGCGCTCTTGTTGTCGCCTTTCAGAATCAGATACTCGTGGGCGAAAATTTCGCGGCTGAACTTGAACTCGTCAACGCTCACACCAGCGCGGTCCTGATAAATCTTATTAATCAACTCGGGGTTGACATTGTCGATGGTGTCTATTCCCTTGTAAATCACTTCAATATTCTGAACCTTGTCGGTGGTGTAGTCTTCGGCGGCAATGCCCAGCGATTTGGCCTTCACGCGCAGGTTGATGTCCTTGGACACCACAACCACCTTGCGGTCGGGATTGTCCTTGCGCACACGTTCGGCGATGGCCAAAATGCGATGATCGGCAGTTGCTTCGGGGAACGACACCTTCATTGAATCGGGATATTTCTGACCGAGAGCCAGATACAGTTTTCCGTGGCCTTTGCCGATTGGAATACCTTTCACGGGGTCGGCCTTGCCAATGAGTTCGTCAAGTTCGCGTGTGCACTCGCGGGCGTTGAAATTCAGCGTATCGTTGCCCTTCTTGAACTTGTCGAGTTCCTCGAGCGCCACAATCGGAATCACAATGTCGTTGTCCTGAAAATTATAGATGCACTTGTAGTCGTGGAGCAAAACGTTCGTGTCTAACACAAAGATTTTGATGTTTGATTTTGCCATAGTGGTACGTTTTAGTGTTTGCTTAAAGTTACAATTGTTTTTTCAATTCCAAACTTTCTTTTTTAACTATTTTCACCGAATAAACAGACGGCAATGACATACCATCAGACACTCGATTTTTTGTTTACGCAACTGCCACTTTATCAGAATATTGGCACTGATGCCTACAAGCCTGGGCTTAGCAATACTATGGCTTTGGACGAGTATTTTGGGCATCCGCATCTGAAGTTCCGCACTGTGCATGTGGCAGGAACCAACGGCAAAGGCTCGGTGTCGCATATCACGGCGGCAATCCTGCAGAAGGCTGGCTACAAGGTGGGGCTTTACACGTCGCCGCACCTGAAGGATTTCCGCGAGCGCATCCGTATCGATGGTCAGATGATTCCCGAAAGTGAGGTAGTTAGTTTTGTTGAATGTCATCAGCAGAAAATCAGCGAGATAGCACCATCGTTTTTCGAGATGGCCACACTGATGGCTTTCGATTGGTTTGCCCGCAATGCCATCGATGTGGCGGTGATTGAAGTGGGGTTGGGTGGACGTCTCGACTCGACAAACATCATAACTCCTTTGGTATCAGTCATTACCAACATCAGTTTCGACCATACGGGAATGCTTGGAGACACGCTTGCTGCCATTGCGGGCGAGAAGGCAGGAATCATCAAGCTGGGTGTGCCGGTGGTGGTGGGGCAGACCGATGCCGAAACAGCGCCTGTCTTTGAAGCGAAAGCCGCAGCCGAAGGTTCACCGCTTGTCTTTGCCGACCAAATTCGCTGTGTTGATAGCGCCACACTCACAGCTGACCATCTGAACCTTGCCATCAGCCGCAACGGACAGACTGAATACGACTGCCTTTTGCTCGACCTGATGGGCTGCTACCAACGCAAGAATATTCTGACGGTTCTGGCGGCGTTCGATGTTCTGCGCCGAAAACTCTCCGTTAGCAGCGACGATATTCTGGCTGGGGCGGCCGAAACCATTTCCACTACAGGTCTTAAAGGCCGTTGGCAGAAACTTGCGGACAGTCCGCAAACCTACTGCGATACCGGCCACAACGACGATGGCATCCGTCAGGTTGTTGAACAATTAAAATTGCAGAAATACAATCATTTGCATATTGTTATTGGAATGGTGAGCGACAAGGACCACGCCAAAGTGCTTCGCCAGTTGCCAACCGATGCCACCTATTATTTCACCAATGCGCAGGTGCCCCGCGCTCTCAAAGCCGAACTACTGGCTGAAAAAGCCGCAGCATTTGGCCTGCATGGGCAGTGCTATCCGTCAGTGCCTGAAGCAATTGCCGCAGCCAAAAAAAATGCCGCCCCCGATGATTTCATCTTCATTGGTGGCAGCACATTCACTGTGGCGGAGATTCCGGAGTTGTGAAGTATTAATTATTAGAACACGCCTTCGGCATTCACTGTTTTATGTGTATGATCGATGTCGTAGTCGAATGTCATGTTGCCTGACGTGCGATAGAGTTTCAGAGAATTGAGAGGCATCCATGCCTGCTCGTTGCCATATTCCGAGCCCGACAAGAACTCAATTGTTGCATTGCCAGTGCTATAGACCGATATCTTCAGTTTCGAATTGTTTTCAAGTTTCACAGTGTTCAGAACCACGGGTTCGCGGTTGTTTGTCCTTACGGTTACTATCCCCATTCCATTCTTTATCAGTTCGATATTTCCAAACTGATTGTAAAGTTCGGGTGATTCAGTGCTGATTAGAGGATTGTTGCTCGCAAGGTCGCGTTGCATTATCTTGCCTGATAATGAATTGGTTCTGACAGCCTGCTCAACAATGGTCAGCAGTCCTGCAATGGCGGGAGCGGTGGGTATGCCAGGCTCAACCTCATTTATGTCGGATGCGTGAATTTCGCCGTGTCGAGCCATCGATTCATACGATTTGCTGCTCAAGCCAACTGCCGCCAGCATTGTTCCGCAAAGGAACGGATTGCCGTCGTTGTCGACATGGATTCCGTAGTCGGTCATATCCTCCGATTCAGCGTAGGTGCGCGTCCAGAGCCTTTTGCCGTTCTTGTCGAATTGTGCGGCAAAAGTGTTGTTGATGCTGTCCATCTGCCCGATGTTGGCCTGATTTATCCAAGCCAGTTTGCCGTCGCGTGAGCATTTAGCAATGAAGAAATCGCCATCGCGAGTTTTCAGTTTCTGCCCAGCCACGGTCATTTCACCGTTGAACGAGCCCGAGAAATAGAAACAGTCGTCGTCGCTCAAGACAATGTTGTAGGCCACATCGTCCGACTTGCTGCCGATTCGGTAGAGAAAGCCGAGGTCGTTGTCCGATGTGATTTTTGCAATGAAAATGTCGGTTCCGTCAGCGCTCAAGTGCCGCCCCATAAAATCGACATCGCCCTCAAAATATCCGCACATGTAGGCATCGCCATTGCCGTCGAAGACGATGTTGTGCTTGTTGTCGCCCTGATGGAGACCGTATTTGTTGGCCACTTTCCACAGTTTGACGGCTCGTGAGGCCAGATTCGGTTGCGATGCGTTCTCGACAATCTTTGCAGCCACTTTGGCGAATTGCGGCATGGCCAATCCCACGGGCGCGCCAATGTATGTGGGGTCGCAGATGGTGTAGCGGCGGCCGTTGTGCTCAATGTAACTGCCCTCGACATTGCTGTTGAAGCAGACGGCAGTGGCCATGTGTCCAGGGTAATTCAGACCGATAACATCCAGACCTACAAGTTGTTTCACCAGATAGGCGAACAGCACCGAGCGGTCTTCGCAGTCGGAGTAGGGGTAGTAGAACATCTCATCGGGGAAAAAGAATTTCTCATGGCCAAATTGCTGGTCGTCAGTCTTGTAGGCGAACGACTGCACAAATTTCAGCAGAAATTCAGTGGCATCGACCGCGCTCATGCCGCTCACAACGGGCATCAGCGCTTCGGTGAGCGACTCCTTGGTGGCGCGGCTCACTGTGGCGTCGAAATAGATTTTGATGTCGGCCTGCGGATAATCGTTGTAGAAATTGATGGTGTTCTGGTCGTAACGGATGCTGAACTCGTATTCCTCGCCATCGTGTTTGAAATCAATTTTGCGGTTTTTGAGCGACTCGCTGCCGTTCAGCGGTTTGTAGATGTTCAAATCGACAATTTGTCGCGCCTCGGGAAAATCCTGATTGTAGGTGTAAACGTTATTTGCCTTGCCTTCAAGCAGATAGTAGCGTTGGTTGTCGAAGTTGAAATAGGGCATTCCGTAGATGTTGTTGGCGGCGGCCAGCAGCAGGTAGAGATTGTTGCCCTTGTAGGCCAGGCGGGCCTTGTAGTTGGCCTTTGTCAGCAGAAACCAAGTGAGCAGCACGCGGCTGTTCTGATTGCTGGTGATGTCGGCAACGGTCTGTTTTGTAAGCATATAAAAGCCCCAGTCGTTCATGTTGAGTTGGCTTTGCCATTTGAGCAGATCGGTCACGGTGCAACTGTAGTTGGTCTTGCTCAACTGATCCCACATGTCGCTGATTGACTGTTCGTTAATGGTGCTAATATTGACTGATTCATTGCGGTCGTAACGTATGTACACGTTGTTGCCATAGAAATTGAAACTTGCAATGGATGGTTTGAAACCACTGGTTTCAGATTTGGTCATAACTGGCAATTTTGGAGCCTCGGCGCACGATTCCACCTTCTCAACTTGCTCAATTTGCAATTGCTGTGTCTGCTTCGGTTCTTCCTTATACACAGGGTTTTCGACAGGTTTCGGAGCGTCGGGTTTCCGCTCATCTTCCTTCAGTTCGTAGTTTTTCCATTCCTTTTTCAGAAACTCTTTGAAATCCTCGTCCATTTTGCGGATTTCCTCGTCGCGCTCTTTCACAAACTGCTCGAAACTTTTCCTTTCGTTTTCGATAAACTCCTTTTGCTCAGCCTGTTGCTGCTTGGCCCATTCCTCGTAACTCTGTGCGTTGGTGTTGGCCGCGAGACCGATTAAAGTTGCTGCCGCAAGTGCGCGGACGATGTTCTTCCTGGTTTCCATATTATCAATGATAAAGTTGTTGCAATTTATTGATTTCAACGTTCAATTGATGAATCGGGAGCCGAAAAAGTTGCGTGTGGGGTGAATTTTATTGCAAATTGCCAATGATGTTATGAGTTGCGATGTTTCATCATCTGGTAGTATTCTTCATCTTCGGCAGAGTTGGCCCACGAGCCAGCCATTTGCAGAAAACGTTTTTTACGCTCTTCGGCTGTTGCTTTTTCTGTGGTTGAGGTAGAAAGCAGATTGTTTGCAAGCCACTCACGGTCGCTCTGTGAGAGCGCAAGCCCCTGCAAATAATTCCACAAATTGTTTAATGCCAAAGTTGTCATAACTAATCATTTTATGCAAATTAAGCATAAATAGCGTAAAATTCCCAATGATTATTAATATAGTTCATAAAATGACTGTGCATTGAAATTTTTGCTACCAATTTTAATATTATGCTTTATCTTTGAATATCGTTTAACAATTAAAAACATTTTGCCTATGGTATAAACCACATTTGGTTAAAGAAACTATATCAACATATTAAAGCATAGGGCTTTTTCTTTCTAATTGAGAAGTTTGGCGATTTCAGATTAGATATACAAAGGGAATAAGCGCAAGTTGCCACGCTTTGGCGTGGGCTTGACTTATTTCGTGTATATCGGGTTACGCCAAACACCTTCAATTAGCGGGAGACAGTTAAGTTTCACGCTTTTTTTATGCCGATTTGAGATAAAGATGTTGAAATGTTAAATTCCTAGATAACTTAAAGAATATCAGCATTACAAATGAATTTTGGGAAATGTTAAACATCTAACATAATGATTATTATCAGACAATTATAACAAATTAAAATTCAACAATTTAAAGTTTAACTAAAAAAATAAAATTATGAAACAGAAATTTTTAGTAGTAATCAGTTTATTACTGGCAACACAATTAACAAACGCACAAACAGAAATACAACAAGGAACATATTGTAATGATACAATATATACATATGAACATTGGTCTGAAATTATTTATATAAAAGGAGAAACTAAAACATCAAACACAAAATATTGGTGGTGGTATTCATATGATAAAAAACAATATAATCCTATAAAAGAAAATAAAATTGAGAAATTTACAAGTTATAATGTAAAAGACGAATATGAAATAACAGGATTTAGAATACAATTTCCAATAGATATATCAACAATAACAACTCCAATTTATTTACAATGTATGGTATTTGAAGAAACACCAGGAACAACAAACACAAAAAACTCTAAAGGAAAGGACTATTTAGTAATAAAACATATAAAATTAAATGCAGGAGAAATAGAATGGAATAAAACAAAAGACACAGTATTAGATATTTGTTATGATACAAAAATTGATTTCAAAAAAGAAATTAAAACATTAATAAAACCAAAAGGGAATTGGCAAACAAATAACAACCCGACAGGAATTAATGAATTATTAGAAGAATTATGGGAAATAAAAAAAGAAAATAATGAATCAATAATAATTCCAAAAGATTCAATTAATGATATCTTGTTAAAGATAATAACAAGCAACAATACAAATCAATTATCAATTAACAAAAAAGTAATACATCATAAACAAGAAAAATTAGAAGCAAAATCAAACGAACTAATATTAAAAATACATAATAACAAATACACAAAACCAATAGAATTATTAAAAAACGAACCAATAGAATCAGGAGATAATATTTATTTGGGATTTCAAAAAGAAACTACGGATTCATTGTATACAATTAACTGGTTGATAAATGGCAAAAAAGATTCAACACTCACATATAAAAATCTTTATCAAATAGATAAAAACTATACAGGCAAATTAAACATCAAATTACAAGCAACAACAAATCTGTCAGGTTGCACTGCATATGATTCAGTTGAATTGAATGTAACATCAAAAAAAATTGACACAATATACATAACAAAAACCGACACCATTTACATTGAAAAAGAACCAAACAAAACAGCAATAATCAACAAGCAAACGAATCTTAATATCTGGCCGAACCCAACAACAACATTTGTAAACGCAGAAGCCGAAGAACCGTTCTCATACACGCTGCTTAACAATGTAGGAGTAATATTGAAAAAAGAAGAAGGCGAGCCTTCATACACAATCAGCATGAGTGAATATCCTGATGGTATTTATTTCATTAAAACATCAGACGGAGTGATACGGAAGATTGTGAAGAAATAATCAATTGATATACACCAACAAAAACTCCGAGGAACTTTCCTCGGAGTTTTTGTTATTTTTATACATTACAAATACTAACAAGAAATAATGGCGTGGCACATTAAAAAAAATAGAGACGCAATTATGCGCCTCTAATTTTTGCTAAATTTTTAATCCGATTTTCTTAAAATTTCTCGCGAAGCGACACATGAATATCCTATTGCGGGAAATCCAATATTAATTCTCCTCTGTGGTCGGCTCCTTGTCAAAATCGTGCAGAATGCCGAAAATGTCCATAATCGAAGATTCCTGAACCATCGGGATGGTGAAATCGGAAATGCTTGTACTCAGCGCTTTCGACAGCACCTCGTAGGCATCTTTCACATCGGTGGCCTGCACCAGTATGCTCGACGATGTGCGGCGCTCCTTGCCCGATTTCTCATCGAACGAGATGAACACCGCCTTGCATTTGAACCAGCGGTCGCCCGACTCGTTGGGGATGATTTCGGCATAATTCGTGGTCTTGATTGAGGCCACAATGAACCCGCCCAGTCCTGCGTAATCTTCCAACTCTTTTGTGATGCGGCTTTCAGCATCGGTAAACGACACTGCATCAACCATATAAAGTTCCGAAACACCTTTCTGCTTGCCGTTTTCGTCAACTTTCTGATACTTAACTTTGCATTCAAACCAATTGCTCATTTTGTTAAATTTTTAATCGCGTCAAAGATATGTTTTAGGACGGTTTTCTAAACCGAAGTTTATAACTTGCGCAAAAATTAAAACTATGGAATTTTCAGAGTTGATACGCGTTCGCCGCAGCCACCGCAAGTTCACGGCGCAACCCGTTGAGCGGCAAAAAGTTGAGGCGATATTGAAGGCAGGATTGCTGGCGCCATCGGGCAAATCGGTCTATCCGTGCGAGTTTGTGGTGGTTGATGAGCCCGATATGCTTGCCAAAATTGCTCATGCCAAGGCTCATGGTGCGGCACTTGTTGAGAACGCTCCTTTGGCTGTGGTTGTGGTTGCCGACACATCAAAATCAGATGTCTGGGTTGAAGACGCCTCGATTGCAACAACTTTGATAATGCTCGAGGCTGAAAATCAGGGGCTTGGCGCTTGCTGGGTGCAGATGCACTTGCGTGGCACCGAAGATGGCGTTTCGGCAACTGATAATCTGCGCAATTTGCTGAATCTTAAGCCTGAGCATGAAGTTTTGGCCGTGGTTGCCATTGGGTATAAGGCAGAAGAAAAGAATGCCCGCACCGATGCGGATTTAAAATTCGAAAAAGTTCATCATTTAACACTTTAATCACACGAACATGAAAAAAACGTTATTGTTTGCCGCAATATTGGCTGCAGTTGCCGCCTGCAAAGAGCCGCGCAGTTGGTGCCCCACAGAAGTCAGTGTGCCCGTTGTGAGCGCTGATATTCCCGACACTGTCGATGCTGGCCAGAAGTTCACAGTCGATTTTGTCCTCGACAAAGGCGAGTATATCAAGGAGTACCGAGTGCGTCCGCAACTCAGCAAAGACACCGTTTGGTTCTTCGGTGAAGCCCTTCAAGACTATTGCGACGAGTTTCCCGACACAGCCAGCGTTGAGAAATCGATTGTGTTGATGCTTGGCGACCACGAGCGTTACGTGGCTAAATACAATGCAATTTTGGGCAATGGCGAGACTAAATCGGTTGTCAGCGTATCAAAGTATATTGTTGTTCGGAAAAAATAAGTGCTATGAAATTGAAATTGATTGTAACGGCGCTTGCCGCAGTTGCCATTTCTGGTTGTAAAGTCAATAGCGATAGTTGCCCCCAAGCGTTCCAAGTGCCATTCGAAAGCGTTGAAATTCCCGATTCAGTTAAGGCTGGCACAGAATTCATCATCGATGTAAAACTCTATGACTATGGTTGTTATACAGATACACGAGTTGTTGGCGAGATTCTGAACGACACGGTTTATCTCGAGGCTTTCGCCAATTACGATGAGTGCGATTGTCCGGCTGTTTCGAAAAATGTGCAGCAGACTTACAGGACGAAAACCGATACCTCGCTCCACAATTCGACCTTGTACTACACTTATATGCTAGTGAACAGCACGAAGGATAGTGTCAGACTAACTCTCGATTCAGTATACTTCTATTAATCTGTAAGTTCGTGAAAACAAAAAAAGCAGAACCATTTGGCTCTGCTTTAATTATCCATTGAAACTCTATGTTCTCTGTTTCCTTTGCGTTCTCTGTGTCTACTTAGAGAAATATCCCTTAACCAAAGTCCTCAAGTTGTAAGTCGATGCCATTGCTTCGCCGTAAGCGCCGGCGGTGCGGATGGCCAGCAGGTCGCCGCGGTGGCAGCCGGCCAGGTCGATTGACTTGGCAAAGCAGTCCGACGACTCGCAGATTGGTCCCACAACATCGTACTTTTCTTCGGGCTCGGTGCTGCTGATGTTCTCAATCTTGTGCACAGCCTGATACAGCGCCGGGCGGATGAGTTCAGTAAAGCCCGCGTCAACAATGGCGAACTTCTTGTTTGTGCCGTTCTTGACGTATAACACTTTGGTTATCAGGCTGCCGCACTGTGCAACAATGGCGCGGCCCAACTCAAAGTGCAGTTGCTGTTTCGGACGCAGTTTCAGCGACTCGGCAAACACCTTGAAATACTCTTCAAACGTCGGAATCGGTTGTTTGTCAGGCTGTTCGTAGTTCACGCCAAGGCCGCCGCCCACGTTGATGTGGTCAACAATGATTTTGCGGGCGTAGAACCATTCCTGAATCTCGTTCACGCGAGTGCAGAGATTGCGAAAATCTTGCATATCAAGAATTTGCGAGCCAATATGGAAGTGCAAACCGATGAGTTCAATATTTTTTGTGCGTTCCAGAACCTTCAGTACGTCGTCCAGGGCCCACGTGTTGATGCCGAACTTGTTCTCTTCCAAGCCGGTAGTGATGTAGTGGTGCGTCGAAGCGTGCACGTTGGGGTTGATGCGCAGTGCAATGTGCGCCCGCTTGCCCATTTGGCCGGCAATCTCGTCAATCACCTCAATTTCGGGAATCGACTCGCAGTTGAAGCAGAAAATATTGTTTTCCAAACCGATGCGAATCTCTTCGTCGCTCTTGCCAACACCAGCAAACGCGATTTTTTCAGGTGCGATTCCAGCGGCAATGCTTTGCAGAATCTCGTTTCCGCTCACGCAGTCGGTGCCCAGACCCGCGGCGTTCACACGGCGCAGAATCTCAAGGTTGCCGTTGGCTTTCACGGCGTAGTGCACGTGGTAGCCGTGGCGGTCGGCCAGCGATTTCACGGTCTGCAGCGTTTGGTCGAGCAGTTGCGAGTCGTACCAGTAGAACGGCGTTTTCAGCCCTTCGAATTGTTTCAAATCGAAATTCATAGACACTATTTTTCGTCGGTGAAAATGCTATGGCTCAAGCAGTTGAGCGCCTGACTCTTGTATTCCGACTTCACCAGAACCGACACGTTGAAGTTGCTGCCGCCGTACGAAATCATACGGATTGGAATGTCGTTCAGGGCTGACAGAATGGTGCCGCCGAAGCCTTTCGAATTCGAGTGCAAATCGCCCACAACACAGATGATTACGTAATCGCCTTCGGCTTCAACCGTGCCGTATTTGTGCAGTTCGTTCACAATCGGCTCAAGGTTTTTGGTGTTGTCGATGGTGACCGAAACGCCCACTTCCGACGTGGTAATCATATCGATAGATGTCTCGTAAGTCTCAAAAATCTCGAACACCTTGCGCAGGAACCCGTGCGCCATAAGCATACGGTCGCTCTTGATTTTGATGGCGGTAATGCCGTCTTTGGCAGCGATGGCGCGGATTGGCACCTTTGGCACGTCTTTCTTGATGATTGTGCCTTGTGCCGACGGTTCCATTGTGTTTTTGATGCGCACGGGAATGTTGGCCAGTTTGGCGGGCATTACGCAAGTCGGGTGCAGGATTTTCGCACCGAAATAGGCCAGTTCGGCCGCTTCGTCGAACGACAGCTCGGGAATCGAGTGTGTGTGCTCAACAATGCGCGGGTCGTTGGTGTGCATACCGTCGATGTCGGTCCAGATGATGATTTCTTCAGCATTCACGGCCGCGCCGATAATCGAAGCCGAATAGTCGCTGCCGCCGCGCTGCAGGTTGTCGATGTTACCCATTGCGTTGCGGCAGATAAATCCTTGTGTGATAATCAGATAATAGTCGCCGCACTGCTTCAGTTCGCGCTGCAGATTCTCGCGGATGTAGTAGTCGTCAGGCTCGCCGCTCTTGTCGATTCGCATAAAGTTCAATGCCGAAATCAGATGCGACTGACGGCCAGTCTCTTGCAAGTGGTAATTCATTAAGGCAGTGGAAATTAACTCGCCTTGTGCAAGAATTTCCTTCTCTTCGAACATTGTGAACATATCGCGGGCGAACGAACGGATGTGGCTGAAGTGGCTGTTTATCAGTTCGATGCCTAACTCTTTGTATTTCTGCGTTGTAAACAGTTCGTCAACCACACCGAAATATTTCTGTTCCAGTTGGCTGATTTTCTCGTTTGCGCCGTCGAAGTTCTTCTTATACAGATAGTTGGCAATCTCAACCAAAGCGTTTGTCGTTCCCGACATTGCCGACAGCACAACAATTTTCGGTTTCCCGTCGTCAATCAGGCGGGCCACTTCTCTGATGCGTTCAGGCGAACCTACTGAAGTTCCGCCAAATTTCATTACTTGCACGATACTTTCGTTTTTAAGGTTATCAAATAAAAAAGCCGGGCGACTGCGGTCCCCAACTTTCACTCATTCAATCTGATAAATCGCTCTTGAAGCCTTGAGCCTCAACGATTTTCAGTGCTTGCAAAGATACGGCTTTTGCCATTATATAAGGTGTGCCGGCGGATTTTACGAATTTCACTTACAGATTATGAGTGAATGCAGATGACACGGATTTTAATGGTGTTTTATTTTAGAATGGCTCTGTTGTCCGCATTCTCCAATATTTGCATTTGCTGTATGGCTATCTTGTTCAGTTCCTTCAAACGTTCTTGTTGACTGATTCCTTTGTTGATGAACACCGCATTCAAATTCTCCATATTCGACAGACAAATGAGTTGGTTTATTGATGCGTAGTCGCGAATGTTCCCTTTCAAATTCGGATTGGTGTCCCGCCATTCTTTTGCGGTTGACCCGAAAAGAGCCACATTCAAAACGTCGGCTTCATTGGCATATATGATGTTTGTTTGAAGTTGCGACAATTCTGCCGGTATCAGGTTTTGTTTTATGGCGTCGGTATGGATATGATAGTTTATTTTTGATAATTCACGTTTCGCCGACCAACCAAGTTGTTTTTGTTCCTCTTCCTTCAATCGTTGGAATTCTCTCAACAGATACAGTTTGAATTGCGGCGAGACCCACGAAGCAAATTCGAACGCAAGGTCTTTGTGAGCGTAGGTTCCTCCATAGCGGCCTGCCTTTGCAATGATTCCAATGGCATTGGTCTTTTCAATCCATTGTTTTACAGACAGAATGAATCGGTTGAGCCCGGCCATATTTTTAATTCCCTCGAATTCGGGGGAATTAAAATTCGGGTTGTACATTTCTTCCCAAATGCCAAGAAATTCTATGGTGTTTTTGTTTCGCAGCCATTTCTCAATAAGAGCAAGTCCATTCTCAATATTCTTGACCATATCGGTCAGCGAGATATAGTCTTTCTCATTGATTTCCAATATTGTGATTTCGGTTTTGTCAACCAGTATTTTTGCCATAATCCATTCTTTTTGTCAAAGATAATCAGATTTTCAAGCGAATGGGAAACTTTCCGGCATAAAAAACAGGGAACGAAAAATCCGCCCCCTGTCTTATTTATCGTTATGCCCTTTAGCGAGTTCTTTGTTCCGCTTTCAACGGCTCGCCGAGCGATGAGTCTTCGGCGTCTTGCTCGTTCAGTTTGAAGCGCATAAACTGTTGGTTCTCTTTTGTGTAAGGTTTCCAATCGCCGCCGTTGGCACCGTTGGGGTCAGAGTATTTTGCAAAATTCGACCACGCGGTGAGCATTTTTTCCGACAGGTCCCAGTCGCCTTGCGTCCACGGGCGCCAGCAGTGCTTGAGCGACTTGAACACAAACCACAAATCCGACGAGTGGAACGCGCC
>JAEEGJ010009763.1_pt1 | contig 25407 bp, 24 predicted proteins | sample 8958761 | NCBI WGS metagenome assembly JAEEGJ01 (sample SAMN16246546, study PRJNA631951) | gut metagenome | biome: gut microbiome; feature: rumen; material: RS-attached | host: Bos | place: Iran: Karaj | collected 2018-10 | reverse complement strand
ATAGGAAAGATCCAAAAAGCCATGGAACACAATTCCAAATATCGAGCTGACCTCGGTGCAATCCAAAACCGAATGGAGCATATGGTTAAAAACCTTGACAACGTAGTCGAGAACACTACCGCCGCAGAATCGAGATTCCGTGATATAGACATGGCTGATGAAATAACCCGCAACGCCAACACAGAGCTTTTGGCCCAGGCAGGACAAATGGTCCTCGCGCAGGCAAATCAGTCTAAGCAGGGGGTACTGAATTTGCTGCAGTAATCAGGCTTATCTTTAGACTGAAGTCTTGTGATAACGATTTGACGTGAATTTTTGTGCTTTGTATAATTTTATATATAGGTTTTACATTCCAAATTCGTAGAATTACAATATAACGAACAATAATGATTTGGAGAAAAAATGACTGATAAAAAGACTCATTTAGACCAACTTGAGGCAGAAGCAATATACATAATGCGTGAAGTGGCAGCAGAATGTGAAAAACCGGTTATGCTATATTCCATAGGAAAAGACAGTTCCGTTATGCTTCATCTCGCGCTCAAGGCTTTTTACCCGGAGAAACCACCATTTCCATTTCTGCACGTGGACACAACCTGGAAATTTCATGAGATGATCGAGTTTCGCGAGAAGGTTGCGAAGAAGTATGGAATAGAAATGCTGGTCTATACCAATGAAGAAGGGGTAAGACAGGGAATCAATCCTTTTGACCATGGTGCAGCCTATACAGATATCATGAAGACGGAGGCACTAAAGCAGGCACTTAATAAATACGGATTCACTGCAGCTTTTGGCGGAGGCAGAAGGGATGAGGAAAAGTCCCGCGCCAAGGAAAGAATTTTTTCCTTCAGAAACAGCCAGCAGGCCTGGGATCCCAAGAATCAGAGGCCCGAAGTCTGGAATCTTTATAATACACAGCTTCATCAGGGAGAATCAATGCGTGTCTTCCCACTTTCCAATTGGACAGAAAAAGACATATGGCAATATATCAGGCAGGAGAATATAGAAATAGTTCCGCTTTATTTTGCTAAAAAGAGACCTGTGGTTTACCGGGATGGGAATATCATCATGGTAGATGATGACAGAATGAAGCTTAGACCTGGCGAGGAAATCAAGCAGGTCAGCGTGCGGTTTAGAACTCTTGGATGTTACCCTCTGACCGGAGGAATCGAATCCACTGCAGACACCCTGGATGCCATTATTGAAGAAACACTTGGAGCAGTTAATTCAGAGAGAACAAGTCGTGTCATAGACAAGGACGGCGGCTCGGCCAGCATGGAGAAACGTAAGCGGGAAGGATACTTCTGAAAAAAACATAGGTAATCAATCATTATCCTATATTTGCGAGGCTTTTTATGAATGATTTATTGAAATTCATCACCTGCGGAAGCGTTGATGACGGAAAATCAACACTTATTGGACATATGCTGTACGACGCTAAGCTCCTCTTTGCCGATCAGGAGCGGGCTCTTGAACTTGACAGTAAAGTGGGATCAAGGGGTGGCGCTATAGATTATTCTCTTCTTCTTGACGGCCTTATGGCAGAAAGGGAGCAGGGAATCACAATAGATGTGGCTTATAGATACTTTACAACAAAGAAGCGAAGCTTTATCGTGGCGGATACTCCCGGACATGAGGAATACACAAGGAATATGGCTGTGGGAGCTGCTTTTGCGCAACTGGCTGTAATATTGATAGACGCATCTCAGGGCATACTTACCCAGACAAGGCGCCATGCCAGAATTTGCGCCCTTATGGGGGTGAAATACTTTGTATTTGCCGTGAACAAGATGGATCTTGTCGGTTACAGCGAAGATGTATTCAACAAAATCAAGGTACAAATCGCAGAACTTGCACAGACTCATTCCCTGAGCAACATTCAAGTTATTCCGCTTTCGGCAACAGAAGGCGACAACGTCACCATCAAATCAAAAAATATTGCATGGTATCAAGGCCCCGCATTGCTTGAATATCTTGAAAATGTCGATACATCAAGCTCCGCGCAAGAAAAGGGATTTTACATGCCCGTGCAGCGCGTGAGCCGCCCCGATCGTACATTCCGCGGATTTCAAGGACAGATTGAATCCGGAACGATTCGCGTCGGAGATGTCATCAAGTCTCTTCCGAGCTACGAGAAAGCATCCGTCAAAAGCATTCTCTACACAAACAAGAATGTCGAAGAAGCACACGCTGGCGAGCCGGTCACAATTTCGCTTGACCGCGAAGTTGATGTATCGAGAGGTTGCGTACTCGCTAGGGATGCAAGCATCAGTAGCTACAAGAAAATCAAGGCGTCGCTTTTGTGGATGGATGATGAGCCGCTTTCGCTAGGCAAAGATTACCTCGTCAAAATCGGGACAAAGATTATTCCTGGAACACTCACGAAAATTGACTACGCCATTGAGGTGAACACGGGCACACACTTGGAAGTGGAAAGTATTTCCAAGAACGGAATCGCCGTCTGCGAACTCGTTTTTGCCGAAGCCATTGTCGTTGATCTTTTCGAAAAGCACAAGACGCTCGGCGAACTCATTCTCATTGACATCGTAACGCATGCTACAGCCGCTTGCGGCGTTGTTGAAGGGCTCTACGAAAAGCAACTTCAATCCAACGAAAAAGCAGCCTTCGTGCAAGGCGAGCGCCATGGCCGCGGGGAAATTTTTGAAGAATTCTTCTACGACACAGCAACACTCTCTGTCGTAAAACAGCAACCCGTAAAGCAACACTATACTGTAGGCAACGAAATACCCACCACAGGCGAAAGCTACCACTATCCCGACGATTTCGATATCATCATTTTGCGTGACAGCATCGCCGTCAAGGTTCGCGACAAGCGCATTGCAGAAATCACCACGGCAGACGATTACCGCTATGGGAACGTTCCCGTCATCAACGGACGCGGCTTTGAAATCAAAGTCCATTCCGATGAAGACGTGAAGCAGTTACTTAGCGAATACGAAAAAGCAGGAATCGCAGGCCGTGAAGAATTCTTCCGCAAGTGGGCTTCATTTAACACATACCGCAAAGTCGTATTGCATTAACTTTTTTGCATATAGTACCTAGCGCCATTCTTTGGTCACTCGCCTCGGAATGGCGTTTCTTTTTCACGCACAAATTATTTTATACAGATTTAAACAAATAAATTCACAATCATTTATAATAATAACAAAAAACAATAACACCACATAAAAATTTAGTATTGGACAAAGCAAAAAACGCGTTCTATATTTTGCCGCACAAAAAAAACAAGGAACCAAGCAACAATAAAAACAATAACAAGGAGTCTACGAATGAACCAGACAATTTCTAAAATCTTGATTACAACAGCACTGGTATCATCCATTTGCTCTGCTGAAGAATCTGCTAAAGAAAGCACTTTTAAGCTGACAGGAAATGTCCAGGCACAAGCCATCAAAGCACTTTACGACAACGATGCCGATAACACGCTCGACAATTCTTTCTTGCGCGCAAACATTGGTGCAAAGTATGACTCCGATCGTCTCAGCGCTGTAATTAACTTGCGCATTTTTAGCCCTGCATTCGGCAACACGATTGAAGGCAAGAACTACGACAAGATTTCTGCAGATACATACTACGCCAACTACAAATGGGATACTGAATATGGCAAGTTCAACGTTCAATTCGGTCGTTTCCGTACCGACTGGAGCGTTGGTGGCAATTTCGGTACTTATGTCGATGTAGCCCTAAACAAGAGAGGTTTCCTCTCCCGCGATTACCAGCATGACGCTGTTGAATTCGGTTACGAAAACGGCATTTCGACATTCGAAGCATTACTCGGTACTTATGATGCCAAGTTCAACACAGGTTATATTCGTCTTGAAGAAACGCTTAAGTTCGGCGATGCCAAGGTGAGTGCCGCATACCGCGTGAACGCACTCGACCCAATCCAACATACAGCACAGGTGACACACCGTGTTGCAAGCCGCGCCAGCTACTACTTCCAAAAGAACTTTGGCCTTTATGGTGAAGTCGCCTTGCTTGCAACTGGTGACAAGGAAAATCTCAAAGCTTCTAACGCCATCAAGCCTGAATACGCACAAGATTCTCGATACATTCCATTCTTCGTCGGTTTGGAAATTCCGACCGCAGGCATCTTGAGCAACCTGTACGCCGAACTGGAATACCTCTCTAATCGCGACGAATTGCAAGCAGGTGCCGATGGAATTGCATGGACGGTAAGCTTTATCAAAAAAATCAACGCTTACTCCAAGATCCAAGTGAACGTCTATAGCGAAAAGAAAGCTTCTGATGTCGCCCTTGCTGCACGTTTCACGGCAACACTCAAATAAAACTTAGCACACACCGAGTGCCCTCAGCACAGCATAACAGCTTCTTTGATCCATTTCGCTGAGGGCGTTTCATTCAAAAAAAAATCAAAACATTTAAACAAAAAAGAGGTTTTAACATGAATTTCAAAAAAATCACCATTGCATCCATTGCTCTCCTCACCCTCGCTTTCACGGCCTGCTCTTCTTCTGAAGAAAAACACGAACACGGCAAGCAGACTCTCACCAACGTTTCTTACGATCCGACCCGCGAACTTTACGCAAACTACAATGTGGCTTTCGCCAAGCATTGGAAGGAAAAGACCGGCAAGGACGTTGAAATCACGCAGTCCCATGGCGGTTCTGGCAAGCAAGCCTTGGAAGTGGCAAACGGCCTTGAAGCTGATGTTGTCACGCTCGCTCTCGAATTCGACGTGAACGCCGTTCGCGACGCCGGACTCATTGAACCGGGTTGGGTCAAGGAATTCCCGCTGAACAGCTCTCCGTACACCTCCACCATCGTGTTCTTGGTGCGCAAGGGCAACCCGAAAAATCTCAAGGACTGGGGCGATCTCGTGAAGGACGGCATCGGTGTCATCACTCCGAACCCGAAAACTTCTGGTGGCGCTCGCTGGAACTACCTCGCCGCCTGGGCATGGGCCGAAAAGCAGTACAACGGCAACGAAGCCAAGGTCAAGGAATTCGTGAAGAAACTCTACAAGAACGTACTCGTGCTCGCTTCTGGCGCTCGCGGCTCTACGACGACATTCATCGAAAACGGCCAGGGTGACGTTTTGCTCGCTTGGGAAAACGAAGCATTCCTCTCGCTCAAGGACTACCCCAAGGACTACGAAATCGTCATCCCCAGCGTGAGCATTTTGGCTGAACCGTCTGTCGCAATTGTGGACAAGGTTGTTGACAAGCGCGGCACCCGCGAACTCGCTACCGAATACTTGAACTACCTCTACTCTGATGAAGGCCAACACATTGCCGCAAAGAATCACTACCGTCCGTCCAACAAGGCCATTCTTGACCAGTACAAGGAATTTGACCAGAACGTGAACTTGATTGACATCAGCTACTTCGGCGGTTGGGACAAGGCTCAGGGCACGCACTTCTCTAACGGCGGTATTTTCGACCAGATTTACGAAAAGAAGTAATCCGGTCTAATCAATTCTTCTTGTATAAACCGAGCGCTCTCAGTCTTTGCGAAAGCAAACATTGGGAGCGTTTTTTGAGTTATAATAATGATACCTATCGAACTTATTCCATCATTTTTATTTTACGCATTCATTTCAGGAATTACGCCAGGTCCAGCCAACCTGAGTTCACTTTCCGTTGCATTAAGCTACGGGAAAAAGAGCGCTATCCGTCAATGGTATGGCATATTTACGGGTTACACTATTGTTTCCATAGGATCTGTATTTGTGTGCTATTTTATCGGAACAGCTTTTGAAAAGTACGTTCGAACGCTTTCCTTCATAGGATTGCTTTACATGGTATGGCTTGCATTTAAGCAATTCAAAGAAGCATTTACGCCACAGGAATCCCTCGAAAACGATGCAGGGAAAGGCAAGTTTACAACCGGCATTCTAATCCAACTCACGAATGTCAAAATCATGATTTATTGCGTAACGGCAATATCCATTTATTCGCTCCCCTACAACAAGGATTTTTTCTCCATCTTTTTGTGTGGGCTCCTGTTGCCTTTAACGGGGCCTGTCTGCAACTTGGCATGGATTTTTGCAGGTGTCATTTTGAAGAAATTTTTCGGAAGCTACCGCAAGACAATCAACATTGTTATGGGACTCTCGCTTCTATTTTGCGCCGGGAGCATTTTGATGATTTAGACAGAAATACGGTCTTTTGACAATTTGACGCAATCATACTATCTTTGCGTTTCAAAACCCTACTATTTATATAGGTATATTATGTTTTTTTCTATGGAAGAAAATACTTCTATATCCAAAAAAGAAGCTCTTGAAATACTGAATCTACAGGGCAATGAGCTCAGTAAACTTATAGAAGCCGCTTACCAGCTAAGAACAAAATACAAAGGCAACCGCGTCAACATCCAGTTGCTTACCAATGTCCGTAGCGGCAACTGTACGCAGAACTGCGCTTATTGTGCACAATCACGAGATTCCGAAGCCCCGATTGAAAAATACCGTTATGTCGAAGACAAGAAACTTTACGGCGACAACGATTTAGTTGACGAGTTCCATCTTTCTAGACATTGCATTGGCCTTAGCGGCATTCGCTTTGCGGATAGCGATATAGAAAGTCTCGCCGAACGAATCCGCAAAATGAAAAAGAATGGGACGCAAATTTGCTGTTCCATCGGATTCTTGACCGAGCATCAAGCGCAAATTTTGAAAGATGCAGGGCTGAACAGAATCAATCACAACTTGAATAGCAGCCGTCGTTTTTACCCAAGCATTTGCACCACGCACACCTACCAGGAACGTATCGACAATTTGCGAATGTTGAAACACATCGGCTTTGAGATATGCTCCGGTGGCATCATTGGTATGGGCGAAACGAAAGAAGATGTCGTGGACATGCTTTTTGAATTGAAAGAAATCAATCCCGAATCCGTCCCTATTAACTTTTTGCTCCCGGTCAAAGGTACACGACTGGCCGAGCGCGATATTTCAACGCTGACTCCAGAATATTGCATCAAGGTTCTTTGCCTCGCGCGATTGATGTTACCGAAATCAGATATCCGTTGCGCAGCCGGTCGTGAAGTCTATTTCAAAGGTCACGAAAAAACTTTGTTTAAAATTGCCGATTCCATTTTCGCCTCCGGCTATTTAACCGAAGGCGGGCAAAGCCTTGAAGCCACGTTCCGCACGATTGAAGAAGCGGGATTTACGTGGCAAGTGGAAAGCGCTTAAATAAAATACGTCAAATCGGATTTTTCGGTGGAACCGAGCATTGTTGCGACTCCGCCGAGTTCAACGCCGTCGATTAATTCTTCGGCCTTGATGCCCATGAGTTCCATGGACATTTGGCAAGCGACAAACTTTACGCCTTTTTGTTGTGCGCTCTGGATCAGTTCTTCTAGCGAAGAGACACCATTCTTTTTCATGACGGCACGAATCATCTTGGCGCCAATGCCACCAAAATTCATGCGTGAAAGTCCAAGCTTTTTAGAACCTCGCGGCAACATCAAGCTGAACATTTTTCCGATGAGCGATTTTTTGACATGAACTTTTTCGGGTCTACGCAAAAGGCTCACGCCCCAAAAAGTAAAGAACATCGTGACCGGGCGTCCCATCGCGGCAGTACCATTTGCCATGATGAACGAAGCGATAGCCTTGTCCAAATCGCCGCTAAACACGACAAAAGTTTTGCCATGTTCGAACTCTCTTTTTTCCGGAACAGGTAATTCTTTTTTCACGATGGTTACGTAAATGACACCGTCTTTTTCGGCGAGTGATTTCAATTCGTTTCCGGTTCGCTGGCACCAAACTTCGACATCCAAGATAAACGCTTTTTCATCAGCTTCGACTTGAATTTCGTCACCAATCAGAGCATTTTTAACGGTTTCGTCGACTTTTACAATTGGGCCCGGGCATTTTAAGCCCTTGGCATCGACAAAATGAGCTTTAGGAACAGCGTCAAGGCCACCCTCGATATTATACACTTCAAATTCCCTATCCGCAAGGATTTCTGCAACTTGTTCCGAGCGGTCTCCGGTTGAGCAGAACACATAAACAGGTTTGTCTTTAGGGATGGAATCAATCTTTTTTGAAAGTTCAAAAAATGGTATCTGAATCGCACCATTTACAGGATGAACGATAGCCTCGCTTGGTTCGCGCACATCAAGAAGTGTTGATTTTTTTATATCAATCTTATGAAAATCTTTTGCAGAAAAGTTCTTGACTTCGGACATTGAAACACCTTGCTTTTTATGTTCTAAAAATAATTTGTCGCAAATATAAAACCGCTTTTTTCAAGCGTCCAATACATTTTTCTAATCATGCGCTATCAAAATTTTCAATAACAATTTTGCAAAATCGATTTTGTAGATTCAATAGCAAAAGAAGGAGCCAGTCAAACACAACAACAAAAAGGATACAATATGTACTCTACCCATTACATGGATTTGCTGATGCAAAACTCTCCCTGGAACCTCATCATCTTTATGGCAATTCCTGTCATTCTTGCCGAAACGATTGCCATTACAGATTTATTCCTATTGCGGGAACCGAATGTACATCCGACTCTTTCAAAAGTCAACCGCATTGCCGGAATCCTTGCAGGGCTTTCATTCGTCGGGATTATCGCCTACTTCATTCCGAATGTCGTTATCCCGCTTGCATCCGCAGGGGAATTTAGAACATGGATTGATGTTGTGGCGATTGGCTCTTATATTCTTGCAGGCATTCCGATGATATTTCTTGCGTTGTTGAACTTGAAACTTCTGTTCCGTAAAGCAGGCGAAAACAAACGCACGAACTGCGCCATTCTTTTGCTTGCCGCATTCCTCGTACTCTCACACATTGCGATGATTTTTGGAATGATTGATCCGGGCATTGCCGGGTACTCTCCGAAGGCGGCAGCAACAGTAGAAATGCATCATCATCACCACCATTAACAATTACTTTATTTTAATACAAAAATTCTATAAAACGTGATACTTATTTAGTATTGGACATAGCGAATGACGCGTTCTATATTTGACTCTACTTATGAAGAGAACAAATAGAAGTGTCATTCCTGGCTTCGGCCTAACAACCGGCATCACGCTCGCTATCTTAAGCGTCGTGGTGCTGATTCCGCTTGCGTCGCTGGTGGTGTTTTCGGCGCAAATGAGTTTTAGCGAGATTATTGAAACGATTACACGCGACAGAGTCTTGTCGAGTTTCAAGGTGAGTTTCGTGACGGCTTTTGTGGCGTCGCTTATCAATGCCGTGATGGGTGTTGTGCTTGCATGGGTACTGGTAAAATACACATTCCCGCTCAAGCGTTTGATCGACGGGATGATTGAACTTCCATTCGCCTTGCCGACAGCCGTAGCGGGTATCGCATTAACGGCACTTACCGCAGATACGGGGCTTATTGGCGGATTTTTCGCCAAGTTCGGCATCAAGATTGCATTTACGCAAATCGGCATTACGGTCGCGCTCGTGTTTATCGGCATCCCGTTTGTCGTTCGCGCAGTTCAACCGGTGCTTGAAAAGTTAGACCCCGCTTACGAAGAAGCCGCTGGCGTCTTGGGCGCATCTCGTAGCCGCATTTTTTGGAAAATCATTTTCCCGGAAATTGTTCCCGCCGCATTGACGGGCTTTGGCCTTGCATTCGGGCGTTGCTTGGGCGAATATGGCAGCGTCGTGTTTATCGCAGGCAACAAACCATTCGAAACAGAAATCGCCCCGCTCATCATCATGTCGGAATTGCAGGAATACGATTACTCCAGTGCTACAACGATTGCGCTCGTGATGCTCGTTGCCTCTTTCGTGACATTATTCCTTGTCAACTTGATCCAGACGAGAAACACTAGAATTTTGAAGGGAGGAAATTAATGAATAAAGAGACAACTTCCTCAAAAGTCGTCAAATGGACTTTGATTAGCATCAGCATCATTTTTGTAATACTTATGCTTTTGCTCCCGCTGATTACGGTGATTACGGAAGCATTCAAGCAAGGTTTTGCCGTTTACGAAAAAGCGGTAACCGACAATTACACCGTCAAGGCGATTTGGCTCACGCTAGAAGCGACGCTGCTCGCCGTGCTTATTAACACGGTTTTCGGATTGAGTGCAGCGTGGTCGCTCACGAAATTCCAGTTCAAAGGCAAGAAGGTGCTTACGACACTGATCGACTTGCCGGTGACCGTTTCGCCAATTATCGCAGGTCTCATTTTCTTGCTCACATTCGGACGCCAAAGCCCGCTATTCCCGCTGCTGCAAGATTGGGACATCAAGATTGTATTTGCGGTTCCAGGAATTGTATTGGCGACAATTTTCGTGACATTCCCGTTCATTTCGCGCGAGCTGATTCCCGTGCTCGAAGCCCGTGGAAACGACGAAGAAGAGGCCGCAGCGCTGATGGGAGCGAAGGGCTGGACGATTTTCCGCAAGATTACTTTCCCGCATATCAAATGGGCTTTTTTGTACGGCGTAGTGCTTTGTGCAGCCCGCGCCATGGGTGAATTCGGTGCCGTTTCGGTCATCTCCGGGCACCTGCGCGGAAAGACGAACACCCTCCCTTTGCATGTGGAAATTCTCTTCAACGAATTTCAGTACGTGCCTGCGTTTGCTGTGGCATCAATCCTCGTTATGCTAGCCATCCTCATCTTGATTGCAAGAAGTCTTATTGAATACAACGGGAAAAAGAAGGGTAAGGTTTCGCCTTAGGAGATTTTATGTACGTAGAACTGAAACATATCAACAAGCATTTTGGAAATTTCAAGGCCTCAGACGATGTATCCTTCGGTATCGAAAAGGGTAAGCTCATAGGCCTGTTGGGCCCAAGCGGTAGCGGCAAGACAACGATTCTCCGCATGATCGCAGGGCTCGAAACACCTGACAACGGCGATATCATCATTGACGGGAAAGTCATCAACAACGTTCCGGCAAGCAAGCGCGGCATCGGATTTGTATTCCAGAGCTACGCCTTGTTCCGCTACATGACCGTTTTCGAAAATATCGCTTTTGGGCTTCGCGTCCTCAAAAAATCCGAGAACGAAATCAAAGAACGCGTCGCAGAACTCGTCAAGCTGATTGGCCTTGAAGGTCTTGAAGGCCGCTATCCGAGCCAGCTTTCGGGCGGCCAGAGGCAGCGTGTCGCTTTTGCACGTGCGCTTGCGCCAAACCCGCAATTGCTTTTACTTGACGAACCGTTTGCCGCCATTGACGCCAAGGTGCGTCAGGAACTCCGCCATTGGCTTAAAGAAATGATAGCCAAGCTGGGCGTCACGAGCATTTTCGTCACCCACGACCAAGACGAAGCCATCGAAGTCGCCGACGAAATCATCATCATGAACAAGGGCCGCATTGATCAAATCGGAAAACCGCTTGATGTGTATAGCACTCCAAAGACCTCCTTTGTAGCCTCATTTTTTGGGCAACCCTCTATTTTCAAGGACTACAGCAAGTTCAATAGCTTTGATGAAATCGAAGGTGCAGAACAAGCAATCGTACGTCCTGAGTTTGTCAAGGTCACCAAGAAAAACGAATCACAAAAATACGGAAAATCCGCCCAAGAAGGTGTCGTAACCGATGTTGCCTTCCGCGGAAGCGGCATCGAATTGACCGTTGCAGTAAATGGAGAAACACTTACAGCAAGGCGTAGCTTTGACGAGCCGAGCGTTTCTGTTGGTGAAAAAGTCGATGTATTCGTCTATCGCATTTTCGTGACCGCAGGTGACAACGCCTATTTGCTCGAGAACAAATCGCTCCGAGATCCTGTTGTCGTGATTTAATAATTACAGATAAAGTTTTACTATCAATCGTGATAAAAATTAAATATTGGACGAGTACAAAAGCGCGTTCTATATTTGTCCCCACAACTATGGAGAGTCTAAAACATGGCAACAGATTACGCAACACTTAAAAAGGGCGGCTGGATGCGCCAAAAGCAGAAGAACAACTTCTCGCTGCGCGTACGCGTCGTTGGCGGAAACCTTACCGCAAAACAACTTGCAAAAATTGCCGAAGTCGCCGAGAAATATGGCGAAGGCTACGCTCACTTGACATCGAGACAGAGTGTCGAAATTCCGTTCATCAAGCTTGAAAACGTCGATGACGTAAAGAAAGCCCTTGCCGAAGGTGGCGTAGAACCGGGCGTCTGCGGCCCCCGCGTGAGAACGATTACGGCATGCCAGGGCGAAGCTGTTTGCCCGAGCGGCTGTATCGATACATACGCTATTGCAAAAGAACTGGACGACCGCTACTTCGCTCGCGAACTTCCGCACAAGTTCAAGTTCGGCGTGACCGGTTGCCAAAACAACTGCCTCAAGGCCGAAGAAAACGACGTGGGCATCAAGGGCGCTATCAAAGTCAAATGGCTCGAAAGCGCCTGCATCGGTTGTGGCGTTTGTGCCAAGGCTTGCCGCAGAAGCGCCATCCGCATCGAAAACAAAAAGGTCCTCTTTGATGAATCCAAGTGCAACTATTGCGGGCGCTGCTACAAGTCCTGCCCCACGGACGCTTGGGAAGCAACGCATGGCTACATCATTTCGTTCGGCGGTCTTTTCGGCAATTCCATCAACAAGGGCGAAACCATCATTCCGTTCGTAGAAGACAAGCACAAGCTTCTTGAAATTTGCGATGCAGCCATTTCGTTCTTTGCCGAAAATGCAAATCCGGGCGAGCGCTTCAAATTCACCATCGACCGCATTGGTCATGATGTTTTTGCACAAAAAATCAAGGATGCTTACAACAACACCCCTTAAGCGAAAACCGATTGGAGCCCGTTTGTTCTAGACGGGCTTTTCAACTTCTTTATATAAAATTTTTCTATAAGGCATAAAAAACGCTTTTTATAGACATAAAATCATAATTCCTTAATTTGACTAGGTTCAACCCTATAATTACTATAGGTTTTGACTATAAAACGCCATATAAATTTAGTATTGGACAATTACTAATTCACGTTCTATATTTGCCTACGAAAAATATAGGAATATGTACGGAGAACTTTGAATGGATTTTAATACCACGTTGTTGCATCATGCTTTTGGAAGTGAAAAGAATTCAGGATCTACACTGACACCTATTTACCAGGTGAGCGCTTTTTCGCAGGAATCGGCCGAAAAACTCGAAGCCGTATTTAACAACAGAGCGCCAGGCTTTGCATACACGCGTATTGGAAACCCCACAACAGACTCCTTTGAACGCCGCGTTTCGTCACTCGAAAAAGGCATTGGCGCAGTCGCATGCTCTTCGGGCATGGCCGCGGTAACGCTTTCGCTCTTGAACATTTTGCAGGCTGGCGACGAAGTTATCGCAAGCGCCGGACTTTTTGGCGGCACGATCGATTTATTCCACGACTTGGAAGCATTCGGCATCAAGACGCGCTTTGTCACGGAAGTCACGGCAGAAAGCGTCAGGCAGCAGCTGAACGAAAAGACGAAAGCCGTATTCACAGAACTTATCGGTAACCCGAAACTGAACGTTGTCGATTTGCAGAGCGTCGCTGACGTCGCCCACGAAAACGGCGTTCCGTTCATTGTCGATAGCACAACCGCCACCCCTTACCTTGTACGTCCTTTTGAATTCGGAGCCGACATCGTCGTGCATTCCTCTTCGAAGTACATCAACGGAAACGGCAGTGCCATCAGCGGCATTATCGTCGATAGCGGCAAATTCAAATGGGATCCGACTCGCTACAAGGGATTCGAAGAATACAAGCGCTTTGGCAAGTTCGCTTACCTCGCGAAGCTCCGCAACGGCATTTGGCGTAATATCGGCTGCTGTATCGCCCCCGCTACGGCATTCCTCAACTCCCTCGGACTCGAGACTCTCGGCCTCCGCATGGAACGCCTTTGCGATAACGCCTTGCAGCTCGCTGAATTTTTGCAGGGTTTCGAAGGCATCAAAGTCAACTACCCCGCTTTGAAAGGAAACCCCTATTACGACCTTGTTCAAAAGCAGTTTGGCGGCAAGGGCGGAGCCATCATTTCCATTGACGCAGGCTCCAAAGAAAGAGCTTTCAAACTCATCAACAGTTTGAAATATGCAACGATTGCCACGAACATCGGTGATTTGCGCACGCTCGTGATTCACCCGGATAGCACGATTTTCACGCACAGTACCAAACTGCAAAAAGAAAATGCAGGCGTATTTGAAGGTTCCATCCGCATCAGCGTAGGCATCGAAGATATCGCCGACCTCAAGGAAGACTTTGAACAAGCGATAAAAAGTTTATAAACAATTAACGTACGGAGAAACAAAACAATGGCAGAACAAGAATTTAAAATCGATGATACCGTTGACGTCACTGACGTCAAATGCCCGACCACATTCGTGAAGGCTAAAGTCGCCCTCGAAGAACTTGACGACGGCCAGATTCTCGCAGTGCGCCTGAACGACGGCGAACCGGTGCAAAATGTGCCGCGCAGCCTCAAGGAAGAAGGCCACGAGATCCTGAAGCTTAACGACAATCAGGACGGAACATTCACGCTGATCGTGAAAAAAGTCGGGGATTAGCAGCAAAAGGCGATCCCGGAATAAATCCGGGATGACAGCGAAAACAATTTAAACCAAAAAGGAATTTCAAACATGATTATTACCGTAGCTGGAAACAAGAAAGAATATAATGACGGTATCACCGTTGCTCAACTCATTGAACAAGAAAAGGTGGAAACGCCGCAATACGTGACCGTTTCCCTGAACGACGAATTTGTCGAAAACACCAATTTTGAAACAACCGCTCTCAAAGACGGCGACAACGTCGAATTCCTCTACTTCATGGGAGGTGGTCAGTAATGGCTTTTACTAACGAACAACTCGAACGCTATTCCCGCCACATCATCCTCAAGGAAGTCGGCGCAAAAGGCCAGAAGAAGCTTTTGAACGCCAAGGTGCTCGTCATCGGCGCCGGTGGCCTCGGTGCTCCAGTCGCCATGTACCTCGCCGCTGCAGGCGTTGGCACGATTGGTATTGCTGATGCCGATGTCGTTGACCTCTCCAATTTGCAGCGCCAGATTATTCACGCCACAAAGGATGTGGGTAAGCCCAAGGTGCAGTCCGCTAAGGAAACGATGGAAGCCATGAACCCTGATGTGAAGGTGATTACTTACCACACCTTCGTCACCAGCGAAAACATCATGGACCTCATCAAGGATTACGATTTCATCATCGATGGAACCGATAATTTCCCGGCTAAGTTCCTCATCAACGATGCATGCGTCATGGCCAAAAAGCCGTTCTCTCACGCGGGCATCATCCGCTTCCAAGGTCAGCTCATGACGTACGTTCCGGGCCAGGGCCCCTGCTACCGCTGCGTCTTCAAGGAACCCCCTCCGAAAGATGCCGTGCCGACCTGTAAGCAAGCAGGCGTTATTGGCGCCATGGGCGGTGTAATCGGCAGCCTCCAGGCAATGGAAGCCGTCAAGTACATTCTCGGTGTCGGCAATTTGCTCACAGGCTACTTGCTCACCTACAATGCGCTCACGATGGAATTCCGCAAAATCAAGCTTCCGACCAAGACGGACGATTGCGCGGTTTGCGGCACACACCCATCCATCACGCAGTTGATCGACTACGAACAGGCGGTTTGCGATTTGAAGCACTAAGAAGTGGTTAGTATGCAGTGGTTAGTAAACAGGAATAAATTTAGTGGTTAGTAAACAGTATGCAGTAAACAGGAATGCAAAAAGAAACGTTCTTGTCGCAATCCTAACCACTAACCACTAACCACCAACCACTAATCACCTGAAGCGCCCACACCTCATACCTAGAGGTTTTCAATGATAACATTACCAAAAGCTGAATATCAAAAAATCCTGGAGCATGCCCAGAAGAACCTGCCTGAAGAAGCTTGCGGGCTGATTGCAGGGCGCATCGATGGCGAAAACAAGCATATCGAAAAGGTTTATTTGCTCACCAATATCGACCATTCCAACGAACACTTTTCGCTGGATCCAAAGGAACACCTTGCCGCCATCAAAGACATGCGACAGAACGGTCTTTCCCCGCTCGGCAACTGGCATTCCCATCCGGAATCGCCGTCGCGCCCCTCGGACGAAGACAAGCGCCTCGCATTCGATAGCAAGGCCAGCTACTTGATCCTTTCGTTGATGGACCGTGCAAATCCGGTGCTCAATTCCTTCCACATCGAAGGCGTAAACGCCACGAACGAAGGTTTGGTGATAAAGTAATAAAAAAGCGCTTCGCGCATAGCGAAGACGCTCTTTAGAGTCTCCGTACAATGGTGTCCCCGGGATCCTTGTGAAATTCCGATTCCGGGGGCACTTCATGAGGAGAACCTCAATGGAACCCAAATTTAGTAAAATAGTTTCAACACAAATGGAATCCGCAGCAAAAAAAGCGTACCCGCGCGAATGCTGCGGCATTTTGGTTGGAAAAAAGTCCGAAAAAGGCGAAATCGAAGTTACTGAAATTCGGGAAGCATCGAATCAAATTCGAGGCGAGCAAGAAGCCGCCCATTTCAGCATCGACCCGCTTTTCCTTTACAATATCGAACGCGAACTCGAAAGTCGCGGCCTCGAAATCATCGGTTTTTACCATTCCCACCCGGATTGCAAAGCCATCCTTTCGGATGAAGACCGTAAATACATGGTGCCGGGACTCGTGTACACCATTTTGTCCGTAACCGCGAACGGCGTAGTGGACGTTAAAAGCTATACGCGAGATAGAGTCTAGTTCAAAGTAAACCGTGTACGGTGATTCTGGCTCAGAGGCCGGAATGAAAGCCAACACATCAAGCTCGGCACGCCCACGGAGGTGGGCATCCTTGAATAAAAATACGCGAGGATGACAAGTTGAGAAAAACTGTTCCGAGTACGCCTCTTTCCATATTTTTAAGCGAATTTACCGCCTTAATTATAGAATAAATCAATACCTCTACATAAAAAATAAGTATTGGACAAACACATTTTTGCGTTCTATATTTTGCATCGAAAAATCCTACAAGTTTTGTGGGAAATTTTGTACGGAATAAACGATTTTAACACTTTTTATTGTACGGAGAAAAAAAAGTGAAAGTTTATATATCAGCAACACTCAGGAATTTCTTTGGGAAGAACTCCCAAGTAGAAGCCCCTGTCGATACCGTCAGGAAGGCTCTCGCATACTTAATCAGTACTTACCCGGAAGGCGAAAAAATCCTTTACGATGAAAACAAAAAAGTCAGGGACTTCATCCAGATTTACGTCAACAACAAGAAATTGACCGTTGAAACAATTTGGGACACCGCCCTTCCAGAAGAAACAGAAATTTTGCTTTTGCCCGCCATTGCTGGCGGCGCTCCGACCGACGCCCCCGTCGAAAGCTTGATTTCGGACGATAGGCGCAAAGCAGTTTCGTTCGACGATTCCGAAATTGAACGCTTTGGCAAGCACTTGATGCTCCGCGATATCGGTGTCAAGGGACAAAAGCGCATCAAGGCTGCAAAAGTTGTTGTCGTAGGTGCAGGTGCGTTAGGCTCGCCCGTCATTCAGTACCTCGCTGCGGCAGGTGTCGGCACCATCAAGGTCATCGACTTTGACGAAGTCTCGCTGGAAAACTTGCAGAGCCAAGTCATTCACGGCACTCGCGACCTCAAGCGCCCCAAAGTCGCATCCGCTAAGGACAAAGTAAAAAACATCAACAGAAACATCGACTTTATCGCCGAAAAAGAAGAGCTCAAAGCTTCTAACATTTGGGAAGAAATCGAAGGTTACGATTTGGTTGTCGATTGCACGGACAATTACAAAGCCCGTTACTTGATCAATGACGCTTGCGCATTGCATGGCGTTCCGGTCGTATTCGGCGCGATTTACCAGTTCGAAGGTCAAGTCGGCGTATTCAATTTGGATGGCGGTCCTTGCTACCGTTGCCAATACCCGTCTCCCCCGCCGTCTGGACTCATCCCCTCCTGCGCCGAAGGCGGTGCCATCAGCCCGCTCCCGGGAATCGTGGGCAGCATCCAGGCTAACGAAGCGCTCAAGCTGATTTTGGGCATCGGCGAACACCTGAACGGAAAGCTATTGCATATCGACAGCTTGAATTTGACCTCCAGAATCCTCAAAGTCGAAAGAAATTGCAACTGCCCGATTTGCGGAAATAACCCGACGATTACCGACGTCGAAGAAATCGACTACGAAGACCTTTGCGGATTGAAGACAAAGGATGAAGTTCCGGTGGAAGGATTCTCTCCAGAAGAACTCGCCAAGAAGATCGACAATGGCGACCCGATGACTATCATCGACGTGCGAGAACCGCATGAACGCGCGATTCTCCGCTTCCCGAACGCCATAGTCATCCCGATCGGACAACTTGTCCGTAGAATCAAGGAACTCGACCCGAACAAGGACACCATCTTTGTCTGCAAGCAAGGCAAGCGTAGCGAGCTCGCCATCAACACCTTGCGCGAAGCGGGTTACACGGGTCCGCTTTACAACCTGAAAGGCGGCATTGACGCCATGAAAGACATCATGTTTACTCACGAAGGTGCATGGCTATAACACAGGGATTAGAATAAACAAAAGCTATGTCAAAAAAATTTTTCGACAAGGGCATATTTTCGCAACAACAAAATAAGAATGATGAAATTAAAATTTATTACATTTCCCTACTAGGAAAATAGTCATTTTTATTAAAAAACACCAATTGCCACAAAACAAGAGAGGTACTCACTATGGCAAATGAAACAGAAAAGAATGTCGGCATCAACGCGCTTGGCGCAAAGGCTGCCTATAACCTTGCTAACGTCACCAAGACCAAGCCGCAATTTGCGTCTCTCACTCCGAAGTGGCTCACCAAGTTCCTTGAATTCAAGGGCCTGGAAACCGGTCTTTTCCGCGTGAACAAGGTCGTCGAAGGCCAAACACCGCTCGACGTTCTCTGCAGCGCCACCAAGAAGTCTGATATCATCCCGGAAGGCTACGTCGAATACGAAACCGAACCGCGTGAATACAAGCTCAACTCCATTTCCACGATCATCAACGTCAACACCGCCATCGAAGACGTTTACAGTTCCCCGTATGATCAGGTTCAAGAACAGCTCGGTCTCGCTATCGAATCTCTCCGCGAACGTCAGGAAAGCCAGCTCATCAACAACGATGACTACGGTCTCTTGAAGAACATCGCTGATTCCCAGCGCATCCAGCCGATCCGCGCCGATGGCCGCCCGACTCCGGACGATCTCGACGAACTCATCACGAAGGTTTGGAAAGAACCGTCCTTCTTCCTCGCTCACCCACGTGCTATCGCAGCATTCGAACGCGAATGCACCCGCCGTGGCGTGCCGCCTGTCGTCGTAGATATCGCCGGTGGCAAGTTCCTCACCTGGCGCGGCATTCCTCTCATCCCGACCAACAAGCTCCTCGTTGACGGCGTGAAGGAACCGAAGTCCAAGGGTGGCAAGACCAACATCTTGCTCATCCGTACTGGCGAAGCCAAGCGCGGCGTTATCGGTCTCTTCCAGGCAGGTCTCAAGAACGAACACTCTCGCGGTCTCTCAGTGCGTTTCCGCGGTATCGACAACAAGGGTGTCGCTTCTTACCTCCTTTCTCTCTACTGCTCTGCAGCAATCCTTTCCGACGACGCAATCGCAGTTCTTGAAGACGTAGAGGTTGGCGAATACTATGATTACGAATAATCCAGATTCCAGATCGCTGGAAGAACTCGCCGGAGTTCCCAATGCGGCTGAACTGGAACAATTGGCAAACGCATATTTCCCTGATTTGACAGATAGCGCTTATGCCGCCCCCACAGCAGCTCCCGAAGCACAGAATGCTTCTGCTGCACAGGGCGTAAGTGCCGCTCAGGGTGCCGCTGCCATCAACCAATCTCCAGCCTTTGACTGGGAACATCCGTTTGCGACTTACGGCGATCAGCCAGTGACCCCGGCACCGTTTGCCTACGGCGGAAACGCTACAGATACTTGGCTCAACACCGTTGAAGCCCCTGCAGCACCTGAAGCGGAATTTTTGTCGCAGTTCGGCGATGTTCCGGCAACCCCCGCACCGGCACAGGGTTACTCCCCAAAGGTCGTGTCCAAGACGCAGGCTGCCCAAAACGCACGCCCGATTGACGCTCCGACGTCTCTCGGTGGCGACTCCGTGAAGACGGGTTCTGCAAACAGCGGCTCCAATTCCCGCAATGAATCGATTCGCATCGGTTCCAAGACGCTTGCCCAAATCCGCGCTGACTTCCCGATTCTTTCGAAGCAAATCAACGGTCATCCGCTGGTTTGGCTCGATAACGGAGCAACGACGCAGAGACCGCAGCAGGTCATTGACCGCCTCAAGTACTACTACGAAAATGAAAACTCCAACGTGCACCGTGGCGCACACACGCTGGCGGCTGCATCTACAGACGCTTACGAAAACGCTCGCGGCATTGTCCGTGACTTTATCGGCGCTCCGTCTGCACAAGAAATCGTTTTCGTCCGCGGTACCACCGAAGCCATTAACTTGGTTGCAAACGCCTACGTGAAGCCCACGCTCCAGCCTGGCGACGAAATCATCGTCTCCATCTTGGAACACCACGCCAACATCGTTCCTTGGCAGCTCATTGCCGAAGAAACGGGTGCCGTGATCAAGGTGATTCCCTGCGATTCCACGGGTCAGCTCAAGCTCCACGACTACGAAGCTCTCTTTACAAAGAGAACCAAGTTCGTTTCCGTCACACACGTTTCGAACGTTCTCGGTACAGTCACCCCAATTGAAGAATTGATCGCCATTGCACACAGGCACGGCGTGAGAATCCTCATTGACGGTGCACAGTCCATTGCGCACATTCCGGTGAATGTTTCCGCCCTTGACGCAGACTTCTTCGTGTTCTCCGGACACAAGGTGTTTGCTCCAACCGGTATCGGCGTCGTTTACGGCAAGAAGGAATTGCTGGAAGCAGCCCGCCCCTACCATGGCGGTGGCAACATGATTGCCGACGTGACCTTCGAACGCACCATCTACAACGGAATCCCGAACAAGTTCGAAGCAGGAACGGGTAGCATTGCCGATGCTGTTGGCCTTGGTGAAGCCCTCAAGTACCTCTCCGACATCGGAATGCCCTGCGTGTTCCGCTGGGAACATGAATTGTTGCAGTATGGCCTCAAGGAACTGAAGACCGTCAAGGGAATCCACCTTGTAGGAACCGCACTCAACAAGGCATCTGCACTTGCCTTCAAACTCGACGGATATTCCGACGAAGAAGTGGGCAAGAGACTCGACGCTTACGGCGTTGCCGTTCGCACCGGGCATCACTGCGCACAACCTGTCTTACGCCATTTCGGATACGAAAGTACAGTACGCCCCACTCTGGCTCTGTACAACTCGCCCGATGATATCGATGCACTCGTAAGAGCGTTGAAGACATTCGCGTGATAAATAGTGGTTAGTAAACAGTGGTTAGTAAACAGGAATGTTTTTCCTAACCACTAAACACCAACCACTAACCACTTTTCATTTTTTTATCGCATCAATCTATGCACGAACTTATCCAAGAATCTGAAGTTGCAAAAGCCGTACAAACTATTTTTGACGATTACAATCGCGGCAAGCATATCGATAACATCGACATCTACAATCGACCCGACCAGGCCGAGATTCAAACGATTTTGCAGAATTTGATTAGAGTCGTTTATCCGGGCCACTTCAGGGATCGTTCGCACAAGATTTATAACCCAAAAAATACCTTTGCGGTTCTTATCGAAGACACCTTCTACCACCTTCACAAACAGGTGGCGATTGCATTGGATTACTGTAAGTTTCGTGGTACAATGGCTTCCGACGAACGCAAAATCGAAAGCTATAGAATTTGTAAGGAATTTTTCTCCAAGATTCCGCAGGTTCGTGAATTTTTGGAAACGGATTTGCACGCCGCTTATGACGGCGACCCCGCTGCCGGCTGCTTAGACGAAATCATCCTCGCCTATCCCGGCCTCATGGCAACGACCATTTACCGCATTGCCCATGAACTCTACCTTTTGCACGTTCCGGTTCTCCCGCGACTCATGACCGAATACGCCCATTCCAAAACGGGCATCGACATTCATCCGGGTGCAACGATTGGCAAGTACTTCTTTATCGATCACGGAACCGGCATTGTGATTGGCGAAACCGCCGTCATCGGCAAAAACGTGAAGATTTATCAAGGCGTAACGCTAGGCGCACTCTCGACAAGAGGCGGTCAAAGACTTTCCGGCAAAAAGCGCCACCCGACGATTCAAGACAACGTTACTATTTACGCTGGAGCCTCCATTCTCGGCGGCGATACCGTCGTGGGCGAAAATGCAGTCATCGGTGGCAACGCATTCATCACGCGTTCCATTGACGCGAACACTCGCGTAAGCATCAAGAATTTGGAACTCGACTACACCACTACCGACAGCAAAAAGCACAAGACCACAGAAATCACGCAAAGCGACGACTGGTACTACATTATTTAGAGAAATACTTCCCCCCAAAAAAATTACTATTATATTCAACAGTAACATTAGAAACACATCCATCACGCGATTATCGTTAAAAAGGGGAAATTCACATGATTCGGAATCTGAATAAGACGACTCTCGCGACCGTTCTTTTACTAGCTGGAATGTTCAACATTTTCGGATGTTCTTCGGAACAAAAAGAAAAAGTCGAAAACAACACGCTCATCAACGTGTCTTACGATCCGACAAGAGAACTTTATTCCAACTACAACCATGTATTCATGAAGCACTGGAAAGAAAAGACCGGCAAGGATGTTAAAATAAGGCAATTCCACGGCGGTTCCGGCAAGCAGGCCTTGGAAGTGGTAAACGGGTTCGAAGCCGATGTAGTCACGCTCGCGCTTGAATACGATGTAAACACGATTCAAAATGCAGGTTTCATCGAAAGCGGATGGATTAATGAATTTCCGAAAAACAGCGCCCCCTATACATCAACCATCGTATTTCTCGTCCGCAAAGGCAACCCAAAGAATATCAAAGACTGGAATGATCTTGTAAAAGACAGCATCGGCATCATCACACCCGACCCCAAAACATCGGGCGGAGCTCGCTGGAATTACCTTGCCGCTTGGGCTTACGCCGAAAAGCAGTTCAATGGCGACGAAGTTCAAATCAAGGGATTCATGAAAAAACTTTACCAGAATGTACTTGATCTCGCCTCGGGCGCACGTGGCTCCACAAATACGTTCATCGAAGAAAACAAAGGCGATGTATTGCTTTCTTGGGAAAACGAAGCATTCCTTTCCATCAAAGATTATCCTAATGAATACGAAATCGTTATGCCAAGCATAAGCATTTTAGCAGAGCCATCCGTCGCAATTGTAGATAAAGTTGTAAACAAACGTAAAACTCGCAAACTTGCAACCGAATACTTGAATTACTTATACTCCGACGAAGGGCAGCATATTATCGCAAAGCATCATTACAGACCTTCGAACAAGGCAATTCTCAACCAGTACAAAGAACTTGATCAAAACGTGAACCTTATCACGATCGAGCATTTTGGCGGTTGGGAGAAGACGCAAAAATTGCATTTTGCAGATGGCGGCATTTTCGATCAAATAAACAAAAAGAACTAAGGTTACTTGCAGACCTCAGCAAGCACTTGCACCGCTTTCTGCATATTCTTTTTATCAACTGAGGAATAGTTGATTACAAACTTATGTTCAGAAGGCTTTGCCTCAAAATAGTATTCTGAAAGAGCGCGGATATTCACACCACGTTGCCGCGCACGCTTACAAAACTCATCATCAGATAGTTTCGTTTGCACTTGCAAAATAAAATGGAGCCCCGCATTTTCTTCTAGCACATTCGCTTTTTTCGACAAAGCTCTTTTCGCGATGGCATTAAGCAAAAGATCGCGCTTTCCGCGATACAAATTACGCATACGATTAATGTGAGTTTCGTAATATCCAAGGTCTATGAATTTTGCCATTACATATTGGTCAAGATTCGAAACCGTACATGAATAAAACGAAAGTTCGTTGTGAAAAATTTCTGCAAGATGCTGCGGAAGCACCATATAACTAAGCCTGATTGCCGAAGTCATCGTCTTAGAAAACGTATTCAAGTAAATCACTTTTTCGGTGACATCAATATTTTGCAACGCCGGAATCGGTTTTCCAGTCATGCGAAATTCGCTATCGTAATCGTCTTCGACGATATAGCGTTTCGGAGATTCTGCCGCCCAACTAAGCAAACGATAGCGTTCTCCCACGGGCATCACCATACCCGTCGGAAAATGATGCGAAGGCGAAATGTGGACTATGTCTGCACTGGATTTTTTTAAAGCATCTACAAAGCTTTCGTCTTGAATGGGAATATGGCAAACCTGAACCCCATATTGGCTATACAATTTCGAGATTTTTCCCCATCCCGGATCTTCAACTGCATAGCACTTGTCAAATCCAAGCAACTGCACTAACAAACTATATAAATAATCTGTCCCCGCACCAATAACAATTTGTTCCGGAGAAACTTGAATATTCCTGAATTCGCGAAGCATGCGAGCTATGGCCCGGCGAAGTTCCAACGAGCCTGCAACAGGAGACGCTTGCAACAAATCTTTTTGCTTTTCGCAAAGGACCTCACGCGTGATTTTAGCCCAAGTCGTAAATGGGAACGCCTCTATGTCGGCTCCATTACTTGCAAAATCGGCAATATATTTAGGATTGGTACGCTCTGATTCTTCAAATTTTTCTGTATTCCACCTGCGAAAACGCGGTGTTTTACGTTGAATTTTCACGCTATCCGTAGCGCTGATATCTGCAACAAAAAATCCTTTCTTGGGAAGCGAATAAATATAGCCTTCGGTCAAAAGTTGTGCGTATGCATTTTCGACCGTCACAACGCTCACGCCAAGATTTTGAGAGAGATTCCGCTTTGAAGGAAGTTGATCATCGGCAAGAACACGCCCACTCACGATGTCTTTTTTAATGCATTGATAAAGGTAATGATAAAGACTATTCACACCTGCTTTAGACATATCGTAAGTAAACATAATCTGACCTTATTTGATTTACATATCTGATATTAAACTGACCTTACAAAAATAATAAAAAACTGAACATTGCGCAATCAGAATGAATGTTTTAAATTACGCCTTGAAAACAAACAATTCCATTTTCAAGGAGATTTACATGTCTGACCAGAATCGTTACGAACTCAATAAGAATCTAGCCCAAATGCTCAAAGGCGGCGTCATCATGGATGTAACCACGCCCGAACAAGCTAAAATCGCAGAAGCAGCCGGTGCAGCCGCCGTCATGGCTTTAGAGCGCATCCCCGCAGACATTCGCGCCGCAGGTGGTGTTTCGAGAATGAGCGATCCAAAAATGATTAAAGGTATTCAAGATGCCGTTTCTATTCCCGTGATGGCCAAATGCCGCATCGGCCACTTTGCCGAAGCTCAAATTTTACAGGCCATAGAAATCGACTATATTGACGAAAGCGAAGTTCTCTCCCCCGCCGATGACGTTTTCCACATCAACAAGCACAATTTCAAAGTG
>JAEEGJ010009762.1_pt1 | contig 25409 bp, 25 predicted proteins | sample 8958761 | NCBI WGS metagenome assembly JAEEGJ01 (sample SAMN16246546, study PRJNA631951) | gut metagenome | biome: gut microbiome; feature: rumen; material: RS-attached | host: Bos | place: Iran: Karaj | collected 2018-10 | reverse complement strand
AAAGGCTCGCTCGCGATTGACGGCATCAGCCTTACCGTAGCGAAGCTTGAGTCGTCACGCTTTGCCGTTTCTATCATTCCGCACACGGGAGAAGAGACGACGCTCCTTTCCAAAAAGCCAGGCGACAAAGTCAACCTGGAAAACGACATCGTCGGAAAGTATGTTCAGCGGCTTCTTGGGCTTGCGGGCCATTCCGGCGGCGGCTACCGTTCCAGCGAGAGCAAGGGTTCCGCCATAACAGAAGAATTTTTAAGAGAGCGAGGTTTCTAAATGGAAATAAAATACAACACAATCGAAGAGGCGCTTGAGGAATTGCGGCAAGGAAAAATAATTCTTGTAAGCGACGACGAAAATCGCGAAAACGAAGGCGACATGATTTGCGCCGCGCAGTTCGCGACGCAAGCCAACATCAACTTTATCGCGACGCACGCAAAGGGCTTGATTTGTACTCCGATCAGCGAGGGCATGGCGAACCGGCTTGGCCTTTACCCAATGGTTGCGGAAAACACCGACAACCACGAAACGGCCTTTACAGTTTCGATCGACCACGTTTCCACCTCGACGGGAATCTCCGCCGCCGAGCGCGCGCGAACGATTCAGGCTTGCGTCGATCCAGATTCAACGCCAAAAGATTTTAGAAGACCGGGACACACCTTTCCCCTGATCGCAAAAAAAGGCGGAGTGCTTGTCCGCGCGGGGCACACGGAAGCCACCGTTGACCTTTGCCGCTTGGCCGGCCTTAAAGAATGCGGCGTTTGCTGCGAAATTATGGACGACGACGGAACGATGGCCCGCGGCGAGCGCGTTTACGAAATCGCCAAAAAGTTCGGCCTAAAATACATAACGATTAAAGCGCTTGCCGACTACTGCCGCATTAACGACAAGCACGTCGTGCAGGAAGCCAAGGCAAAGCTCCCCAGCGAGTTTGGCGACTTTGACATTTACGGATACACCGACGACCTTACCGGAGAGCACCACATCGCGCTTGTAAAAGGCGACATCGGCGACGGCGAAAAAGTTTTGTGCCGCGTTCACTCCGAATGTTTGACAGGAGACGTGTTCGGAAGCCAGCGCTGCGACTGCGGCCCGCAACTTCAGCAAGCGATGAAGACGATAGAAAAAGAAGGCCGAGGCGTTTTGCTTTACATGAGGCAGGAAGGGCGCGGCATCGGACTCATCAACAAGCTGAAAACTTACATGCTGCAAGAAAACGGCTACGACACTGTGGAAGCGAATTTAAAGTTGGGCTTCGCTCCAGACTTGCGCGAGTATTGGATTGGAGCGCAAATCTTGCGCGACTTGGGAATCAAGTCCCTGCGCCTTTTGACAAACAATCCGCAAAAGATTTACGGGCTTGACGGCTTTGGAATAAAAGTCGCCGAGCGCGTGTCTATAGAAATTCCGCCGTCAAAGTTTGACAAATTTTACCTTCGCACCAAGAAGGAAAAAATGGGCCACATCTTTGACCATATCAATGTTGAATAGGAGGTTAATATGAAATTGATTGAAGGAAAAGTGGTTGCCAAAAATGGCATGAAGGTTGGAATCGTGGCGTCGCGCTTCAACGCGTTCATCGTTCAAAAACTTTTGGACGGAGCGGTTGACGGCCTTGTCCGCCACGGCGTCGCCGAAGAGAACATCAGCGCGGCTTGGGTACCGGGCGCGTTTGAAATTCCCGTCGTCGCGCAAAAGATGGCGGCCAGCAAAAAGTACGACGCGGTCATTTGCGTCGGAGCGGTGATTCGCGGAAGCACAAGCCACTACGACTACGTTTGCGCCGAAGTCAGCAAGGGCATCGCGCAAGCCAGCTTCGCCACAGGCGTTCCAGTCTTGTTCGGCATTTTGACCACCGACAACTTGGAGCAAGCCATCGACCGCGCCGGCGCCAAAAGCGGCAACAAGGGCTACGACTGCGCCCTCAGCGCGATTGAGATGGTCAACGTGATGGAACAGATCTAGTCCAGCAAAGACACGCGTTGGTTGAGCCGCCCGATTATGGGCGGCTTTTTTTTTAGTCGTCTTCATACTTAATTCCAAAATAATCCAGAGTGGCTTTCATCGCATCTTGAGCGGTTAGACAAGTATCCCGCAAAAATCCGCGCTCAATCTTCCAGCTCTTGAGGCCACGATAATAGTACATCTTAAGTTTTTCTGTAATTATAAACGGAACGATGTTACGCTTAAGACATTCCTTGAACATAATCAGGCGGCCGACGCGACCGTTGCCGTCTTGGAAAGGATGAATCGCTTCAAAGCGAACATGAAAATCCAAAATGTCATCAAAAGTGATTTTTGATTTGGAATTATATTCTTTAAGCAGAGCCTTGATCGCGCCGGCCACTTCCACTGGCTTTGTTGTTTCGCTTCCTCCAACCTCATTCGCCAGCATTTTATAATCGCCAACCTTGAACCAAGATTTTTGGCTGTCAGTGGTTCCGGACTTCAAAATAAAATGGAGCTGCTTTATAAGGCTTTCCGTTAGTTTGGCATTGGCGCCTTGGATTATTAGGTCTATGCAGCGAAAGTGATTTACAGTTTCAACAATGTCATCAACCTTTACGGCCTTATCAGTAACTCCAATAGTCTTTGTTTCAAAGATATAACGGGTCTGGTCGTGAGTGAGTTTTGAGCCTTCAATGTGATTTGAGTTGTAGGTAAGGTCAATCTGAATTTTATGGTAGATGCCGCCCTTAAGGCCAGCGTCTTTTTCGCGCTTGAGAAATGCAAGAAGAGTTTCCGCCGTAGAAGAATGACGGGGCTTTCGCCCTGGCTTTTGCGCGGTTGACGGAATCTTCCAGGTTTTCCCTTCCAAAAGAGAACCCTCAACACGCCCTTGGGCGCAATAATTGCGCGCGCTGCGTTCGCTAATCCGCCACTTTTGAGCCGCCGCTTCTACAGAAATATATTTGACCTTAGCCATAGGAAAGATTATAGCATATTATCGGCAAAATATAAAGGGAAATTTGTGGAAAAGTGCGGAAGTTATTTTGCCGATAAAAAGGGGTTAAATTGCCGTAAAAAGGAGTGTCGGGCACAGAGGCCGCACGACTGTGAGCGGGATTTTACTGAAACATTTATTTTTTAAACGGCGCTTTCCTAATAATTTTTGCGCTCGTCTCTTTTTAGCCGAAACAATCGCGATTAAAGGCATGATTTCCTTATGGAGAAAACATACATTGGAACTTATAATTAATCAAAGGAAAAAGCGTGGCATTTCAAATTGATTGCGCATAAACTTATATTTTTTCAAACATTTCTATAATGGCGTCTTTTGTCTTTTTGGGAAGGGAATCAATCTTGCTTACAAGCTTTCTATAATAGAAGAATTTCTTAAAGTCCGCGGAATTGTCGGCATTGGAAGAACCAATGGACTTTCCGCCTGATACCAAGTACTCAACGCTTACATTCAAAAATTGTGCGATACGGACGGCAGTGTCGGCCAAAGGAACGCCGCCGTTTTTCATCCCTTTTCCGATGTTTGAAACATCAAAGCCAGCTGCTTTGGCCAAATCCTTGCGTTCTTTGTTCTGATATTGCAATTCAGAATCTACAGTTTCCCAAAAATTCATTATTTATGATAGTATGAAAATTTTCCATTTTTCACTGATTTTTCTTGAAAATATCCCGTTTTTAGATTATAATTTAGGAAAACTTTCCGATTTTCCTATAAAATTTCGGGATAAAATCTATCCAAGGAGCGATTTATATGAAAAAAATTTTATTGATGGCAATGTTAGCAATGTTGACGATGGGCGGAATATTTGCCAAGGATAAAAATACAAAAATAGAGGAGTCAGCTATTGAAGTCACGGCGGACGAATTTTTTAATGAAAATTTTACTGCGAAAAAAGGAACTGTTTATAAACTTACAAATGTAAATTTGATAATCAATCTTAACGGAGAACTCCTCACTAACTGTTCAGGTTGGTTGGAATATTGGGATTCTCTTTCCAAAACATTAACAACCGAAGAAAAAAATCGAATTAAAATTGTAGAGGAAAATGATGAGTATCGTTCTTTGAAAAAAAAATACATTGTCTACGTCCAAACAAATGTTGCAAAACCAAAACCCAAAGACCTAAAAGTTATCAAAGTCGAGAACATACCCACTGAAAACGACTTCGTTAAAATAGAAGAAGAAAAACATCTTGCAGCAGAAAGAGAAGCTGAAGAACAACGTATAGCATCAGAACGATTTAAGAAAGATGGCGGCTATGCCTATTTACCTTGGGGAACAACGACAGAAGTTTTTTTGAGTGTTAACAAATACTCCAAACGTGAAAAGGACGAAGGTTCTTTAGTCGTATATTCCACAGAAGGCGCAAGAGAAAAATCAAAAATGTTTTACAAATTCCTTGACAATAAACTCGTTGCGGGAATGACTAGATTTTCCAATACAGATAAAGAAACTGGCGAAGCAATTATTTATCGTTTAAAAGAACTCTACGGACAGCAAACAAGCGACAAAGTAACAAAAGAACATCATGTGGAAACAGAACCAGATTTAGGAACACGCATATCATATACGGAACATCATATGAAAATGTTCTGGGAAAAATCACAAACCTTTAGAATTACCCTTGATGCTCGTGTGTTAGTAGGCGACTCAAAAAAAGATGACTTTAATATTAACATGTTTATAACCACAGATGTCTCGAATATGACAGTTTATTACGACAATCCAAGCATGGCAGCCCAAATTTCCGCTAGCGACGCAAAAGCAAAAAAAGAAAAAGAAGCTGCAAAAAAGGCTCAAGAGGAAGCAGATTTTAGAAAAAAAATGAACAGTTTAGGTTTGTAAAAATTTGCAAGCAAATCAATATTATTGCAAAATTGAGTTTTCAACAAACAAATTAAAGGAGGAATATATGAAAACCTTTGGAAAACTATGCTTATTGTTAGTTGTATTCGGCTGGTTTTGTCCTGTTGCATGCAATCTTTCCGGCCCTCAATGGCTCGCAAGCGTTGATGACGGAAATCCAACGACAGCTCTCTGTTCTATCGGATTGCTGGCAAGCGCCGCTATAGCATTGTTAGGAGTAATACTTGCCATTGTTAATTTAATCAAAAAAAGCAAAGACAAAACAAGCAAAAGCAATGACAATATTGCTACATCGGTTATAAGCGGACTCTGCGGCTTCCCCTTTTTCGTTTTCATGGTTATTAGTTATCAAACTCTTGAAATATTAAATTACGGCGCCTTTATTATGATAGGCGGATGGTTATTATCCCTAGTATTCAGAATATTAGGAAATAAAGAAAGCAAAGCACCAAAATTACAGCCAACACAAGGAGAATAAAGTTTAAATCATCAAGAGGAAATTCCAAAATTCCAGATTTCACTTATAAGGACACTTATGAAACAATAAAATAATAAAATCACAGGAGGATTTTTATGAAAAAGGTTTTTAAGATTATAAGCAAATTTGTCTTGATTCTTGTTATATTTGGTTTTTTACAACCGGTTGCCTGCAACATGAAGGGATTCCAATTGGCAGAAACACTTTTGAAATATGAACAACCTAATTACACAGTTGCGGCTCTCGGCCTTTACTTGACATTCTTCGCGGCTGTAATTTCGCTTGTCTGCGCTATCGTTATTTTGCTCTCAAAACACAAAATAAGCGATGAAAGAGAGAAAAAAATTGATTCCGGTCTTTTTGTAGTGGGCATTGCTGGCATCATAATCACATTTATCTGTATTATCAGTGAATTTAATTTTGATGCTCTGAACTACGGTTCATATTTAATAATAAGTGGATGGATATTATCACTAATATTCAGAATTATAGGAAAAGACAATAGTTAAAAAACAAAAAAGCAACTGAACAAACATTGTTTCATAGGCAAAGTCAACGGCCGCTCCAACAACGGAGCGGTCGTTCTTTTTACTCTTCCCTCTCCCCATACAAACAACAAGCGCTCCTCCAACTTTTCCCTAAAAATTCTTCACGATTTTTCCAAAAAAACGCTAAAAAATGAATAAAAATTCCTACCTTATAGTTAAGAAAAACTATAAGGAGGCTCGCCGTGAGCGAAATTCAAAAAGAGCAAACGCTCGAAGAAAAGTGGGAAAACGCCACGATTGCAAATAACTTCATCTTCTACAAAGTCATGCGCAACAATCCAGCCGTTTGCAAGGAACTGTTGGAAATTCTTTTGGAATTCGAGATAGAGGAAATTCAAATGTCGCAAGAGGAAGAAATAGGCATCGACTTTGGCAGCAAGGGAATCAGAATGGACGTTTATGTAAAAGACGGCGACGGTCAAAAGGTTTACAACATTGAGCTTCAGACCACAAACACAGGGGAGCTGGCGGAACGCGCTCGATACTACCAAGGCGTAATCGACGTTGACCTTTTAAGGTCGGGGCAAAAGTATAAAGACCTAAAAACCTCGTTCATCATTTTTATTTGCATTGACGACATATTCAAACAAGGACTCGCAAAATACACTTTTGAACATCTTTGCCTTGAAGACAAGAAAACAAAATTGGGAGACAGGGCGCAAAAACTCTTTTTTATTTCTAAGAATTGTGATAAACTATTGGACGAAAAGCAAAAGGCGTTCTTGCGCTTGTTGACCAGCAATTCATGCTCAAACGATTTTACGGAAAAAATCACAAGGCTTGTCGCCGACGCAAAACGCAACACGCAATGGAGAAAACAGTATATGGAATGGGAACGCGAAAAAGTTTACGAATATGACAGGGGCCGCGAGGAAGGCTCAAAGCAGACCGCCATTGAGAACGCCAAAAACTTTTACGCCAACGGCGTCTCCGTTGAAATAATCGCAAAGTCGCTCGGCATGACGGAAGAGCAAGTAAAAGAAATTGTGAGCGCCGAAGCGACTGCATAAAGCCGCCGCCCTACCCCCTCATAAAGACAAAGGCCGCCCGAAAACCGGACGGCCTTATCGTTTCACTCCCCTACCGGGCAACCGCAGCCGGGATGCTCGGCTTCCCATGCGGCGGCGACGCGCAAAATCTTTGCTTCGCTGAACATAGGGCCGGCAAACTGGATGCCGACAGGCATTGAGTCGCTGTCTCCGCGCTTGGCAGCCGCCGCGAATTCTCCGTTAAAGCCTTTGGTGATTCCGGACTCGACGCCCGTTCCGCTTGTGTGGCCGGCGGGAACGCTTAGCGACGGAATGCGCGCCAAGTTTACGAATGTCGTGAACAAGTCGCTTAGGTACATCTCCAGCGGGTCGTCGACTTTTTGGCCCAGCTTAAAGGCGGGCGTCGGGCAAGTCGGGCAAAGAACCAAATCGTAGTTCTTGAAGAGGTCTGCCATTTCGCGCTGGATTCTGGCGCGCACGGTCATTCCCTTTTTGTAAGTGTCGCCGGAAAACTGTTCCGACAAAACGTAGTTTCCGATTACGATGCGGCGCTTTACTTCGGGGCCAAAGCCCGCGCTGCGGGTGTCAACGTAAAGCTCGTCGTAGCCGTTTCCTTTGTCGACGCGCGCGCCGTAGCGGATTCCGTCAAAGCGGCTAAGGTTGGACGCCGCTTCCGACAAGGCGATTACATAGTAGCTTGCGATTGACGCGTCCAAAATCGGAAGGTCAACCACTTCAATCTTGGCGCCCTTGTCCTCAAACCATTTTCTTGTTTGCTCAAAGACAACGCCAACATCAGGCAAAAGGCCCTTGCTTTCCAAGAACTGCTTGGGAATGGCGATCTTAAGCTTTGAAAATTCTTCGGCAGTAAAAGCCTTGAGGTTTTTCAACTCTTCCTTTTGCGGAAGGTCGGCCGAAGTGTCGTCGTAAAAGTCAACGCCGGCCAAGGTGTCCAAAACTTGCGCGATGTCGCTTGGCGTATGAGCGATGATTCCAACTTGGTCAAGCGAGCTTCCGTAGGCCACGACTCCCCAGCGGCTAAGAACGCCGTAAGTGGGCTTAAGGCCGTAAACGCCGCAGTAAGAAGCGGGCAAACGAACCGAGCCGCCCGTTTCCGTTCCCAAGCCAAAGAGCGCTTGGTTGGCCGCGACGGCGGCAGTCGAGCCTCCCGAAGATCCGCCCGAAACGTACTGTCGGTTTATTGGATTGCGAGTGGGGCCGTAAGAAGAATATTCGGTTGAAGAGCCCATCGCGAATTCGTCCTGGTTGCAGCGGCCAAGCGGGATGGCTCCGGCGGCCTTAAGGCGGGCGGTGACTGTCGCGTCGTAGGGGGCGACGTAGCCGCTTAAAATTTTCGAGGCGCAAGTGAGGCGCTTTCCTTTTACGCTGATGTTGTCCTTTACAGCAAAGGGCAAGCCCAAAAGCGGCTTTTTTTCAAAGAGCGCGTCAAGCGTTCCGGCGCCGCGGGCGGCCGCGATTTCTTTGTCGGCTTCTTGCGCCAAAGAAAGAACATCGTCGTACATTTCCAAAAAAGCGTTCAAGGGCAAGGAAGATTTTTTGTCCGACTCAAAAGTGGCCACAGATTTTTGGACCAGCGCCTCTGATGTGACGCTTCCGTTTTTTAGCGCCTCGCGCGCCTGTGTTATGCTGTTCATATTACGCTCCCTCTCCCAAAACTTTGGGAACCTGGAAGTAGCCGTCCATAAAGTTTTCGGTAACTTTTTTTACGTCGGGAATGTCCAGCCCGGCCACAACGCTGTCCTCGCGCAAGGCCTCGGCCTGGGTGGAAGGATAAGCGTCATAGGGATTTTCGCTGTCGTCGTATTTAGAAAGAATGTCAAAGTATCCTACAATGTCGTCAACTTGCTTTTTGAGCGTGGTCAAATCTGTGCTTTCGGGCGAAAGGCGCGAAAGATAAAGCAACTTTTCTAGCGTGTCGTTGTCAACCGTTTTTTTGTTTTCCATAGAAGAACATTGTAGCGAATTTGGCCTTTGGTGGCAATGGGGGAAGCGGTCGCCCGCCCTCCCCCGCAAGGCGATTTTACATCACAAGAACGATTTCTGTGTTCGCGGTAAGTTCAGACTCAGGAATAAAATTTCCTTCCATCTTCTTTCCGTTGACAGTAAGCTCCTTGCAGCCGGACTGAACGTGGTCGGGATTCTTTACCGTGATGCTAAGCTTGCAGCCCCTAAAGTCTTTTTGCGCGGTAAAGCCGTCCCACGAAGAAGGAATTGAAGGAGAAAGCTTAAGACCGTCAAGATTCGGCCTCATGCCAAGGATACCTTCGACGCAGCCGACCATAACGGTTGACGCGGTTCCCGTCAGCCAGTGAACGTGCGAGCGTCCAAAATGCGGGCTTGCCTTTCCTTCGGTGAACTGGCCGTAGCAGTAAGGCTCAAGCTTTCTGATTTCGGCCTTGTCGTTTTGGGCGGAGGGAGCGTTCTCCATAAAATATTGGAAAGCCCTGTCTCCGTGTCCGCGGAGCGCTTCGGCAAGAATAATCCAGCCCTGAGACTGTGAGAAGATTCCGGCGTTTTCCTTGGCGCCTTGGTTGTAGATTACGGCGAGCGCTCCTTCAAAGGCATGCTTTTGATACGGAGGATCCATAAGCACAAGGCCAAAATCAGTGTTCAATTGTTTGTTAACGTTTTCAAGCGCCGCGTCAGCCTGCTCGGCGGACGCAAGGCCTGAAATAACGGCCCAGCTTTGCGGGTTGAGCCACATGTTCGCTTCGGGATCATTTCGGCTTCCGATTACTTCTCCGCGCTCGGTGAAGCCGCGGATAAAGCGGTCCTCGTTCCAGCAAAGCTTTTGGATCTTTTCTCCAAGTTCCTTTTGGGCCTTGTCCAAGAAGGCGACATACTCTGAGTCCTTTTTGTTTTGGGCGAACTCGCGCAAAATCGTCATCGCGTAGTAATACTGGAGCGCGACAAAAGAAGACTCGCCGTTCGCGCCAAGGCGCAAGCAGTCGTTCCAGTCGGCGTAGAGGCCCGCGGGAATTCCGTGGGGGCCAAGATGCTTCATGGAAAAATCGACGGCCCGCTTCAAGTGCTCGTAAACCGTTCCTTCGTCTTTATTTGCAAAGGGAATGACCTCGTCAAGGAAGGCGACGTTTCCAGATTCCGCGATGTACTTGTAGACAGTCGGGAAAAGCCAGAGCGCGTCGTCGGCCCTGTAAGCGGGGTGGCCTGTCTCGCGAACGTAAGAAGCGTCGTCGGGAGTGTCCTCGTGGCCCGCGTTGTGGGTGAACTTGACAAGCGGAAGTCCTCCGCCGTTGTCAACCTGCGCCGAAAGCATGAAGCGGATTTTTTCGGCGGCCATCTCAGGCTCAAGATGGATGACGCCCTGAATGTCCTGAACAGTGTCGCGGTATCCGTATCCGTTCCTTAGTCCGCAGTAAATGTAAGAGGCCGCGCGCGACCAAGTGAAAGTCATGAAACAGTTGTAAGCGTTCCACGTGTTGATCATCGTGTTGAAGTGCTCGTTGGGAGTCTTGACCTGGAAATGCTCAAAGCGGCCGTGCCATTGCTTGACAAGCGCCTCGTATTCTTTTGCGCAAGTCTTAGACAAATCGGCGTAGCCAGAAAGAATTTTTTCAACGGCGGCGTTCAGCTGCATTGTAAGGATAAAGGCGATTTCTTTTGTCTCGCCGGCTTCAAGCTCGATCACAGTGGACAAGGCGCCGCAAGAATTTTCGTTGTAGCTTGTGACGTTCCCCAGGTCGCCAGAAGAAACGCCGACCGGATCCTTGTAGCTGTGGTAAAGGCCAAGAAAGCCTTCCTTGTCTCCGCAATAAGAAGAAACTTTCGAGCCGACAAGCGCAAAGGCTCTTTCGGTCGCGGTCTTGTGGTCAACTTCTTCGGGAAGGCCCTCAAGGTTTCCGTGAACGGTGTGAACGATTCTGTTGTCAACAAACTTTGTGCGTCCGATGTAAAGCGAATACTGCAAGTTCACTTGGTCCATTTCATAATTGCTGTTGTTCGTGAATTCGGCAAAGCCTGTCACAGTGAGGCTTCTCTTTTTTCCTGAATTGTTCGTCAGCTTTAAATTCCAAACTTCGTGCTCGCATTCAAGCGGAACGTAGTAAAGCGCTTCCGAATGGATTCCGGAATAATCCGCCAGCATTTTTGTGTAAGCCGTTCCGTGGCGGCATTCGCTCTTGTAATCCTTGAGGTCTTTTCCGACAGGCTGCCATGACGCAGACCAATAGTCTTTTGAATCGTTGTCCCTGATGTAAATATACCTTCCGGGCTGGTCAAAATTATTGAACACATAGCGCAAGATTCTTCCGTTGGCGCCGGACTTGGCGAAACTGTATCCGCCCGCGTTGTTTGAAATAAGCGCGCCGTAAAGCGGAGAGCCCAAATAGTTTACCCAGGGTCTTGGAGTGGCAGGATTTGTAATCACATACTCTCTTTTTTCATCGTCAAAATACCCGTATTTCACTTTTTGCTCCTTAAACGACCCGTCCCCAGGCTCCGCGTAATTTTAGAAATTATACAAAAGATTTTATTTTTTGTCAGTATACGACCGCTATTGAAAAAGCAGCGAAAGCCCATTAAAATTAAAGCATGAAATTTTCCTTCAATCAATTCATCGTTCCAAACTTTGCAAAGCGGCTTGCCTTTATGCTGCCCGCGGTAATATTGATGGGCGTTTTTGTTTCGGTCTTGGTCGAAATCGGCTGGGGAACCGATCCGGCGAGCTTTATGAATTTGAACATCGCCGCCGCTCTGGGCTGGGGCTTGGGAAACACGCAGGTCCTTGTCTACGGAATCATGCTCGTTTTCACATTCGCCTTTGGAGCGCAAATGATAGGCTTTGGAACTTTGGCCAACATGTTCTTGATTGGCTACGTCGTTGATTTTTGCCGCTGGCTTTGGCGGAACGTCGGCTTTGCCCAATTCATTCAAGAGGGAACGTTCGCGACGCGCCTTGCGATATTTTCCATCTGCCTTTTGCTCTTTGTGGCCGTAGCCGCGATTTACATGAACGCGCGCATGGGCGTGGCCCCCTACGACGCGACGCCGGTCATCATTAGCGGCTGGATTCCAAAGATTCCCTTTTTTGTCATAAGAATAATTTTTGACCTGTCCGCCGTTTTGGCCGGCGTCATCGCGGGAAGCCTTTGCGGCGGAATCCGCGGCTCCATCGTCGGCTCTATCGCCATGTCCTTTTTGCTCGGCCCAGCCATTTCCCTAGTCGGCAAGCCGCTGGAGCGGATGTTGTAGTTGGGAACGGCGACTTGCGCAAACGCCACTTTTCATCTATAATAATCCATCATTTTTTTATAAGGAACTGCTATGTCTTTGGAATGTGGTATCGTTGGACTTCCGAACGTTGGAAAGTCCACTATTTTTTCGGCGCTGACAGCCGCTCCCGCCGCGGCGGAAAATTTTCCCTTTTGCACAATCGACCCAAACATCGGAATCGTAGACTTGCCCGACGAGCGCTTGGACTTTATCGCGAGCGTTTTCCAGCCCAAAAAGAAAACTCCGGCCACCGTAAAATTCGTTGACATCGCCGGCCTCATAAAGGGAGCGTCGCAGGGCGAAGGCCTTGGAAACCAATTCCTTGCCAACATCCGCGAAACAAGCGTAATCGCGCACGTAGTCCGCTGCTTTGACGACCCCGACATCATGCACGTCCGCGACGACGCCAAGGTTGAGGCGGCCGTCGATCCCGAAAGCGACATACTCACAATCAACATGGAGCTGGCCTTGGCAGACTTGGACACAATCGCCAAGCGCCAAGAAAAAGTCACAAAGTCAATCCGCGCTCTCGGAAAAGAAGAAGAAAAAAAGCTCGCGCCCTGGACAAGCGGCGTGGCAAAAATTAAGCCTCTCTTGCAGAACGGAACTCCGGCCCGCGTGGCCGACCTTACCGACGACGAAAAGCTGGCCCTTTACGACATGCACCTTTTGACGCTAAAACCCACGCTCTACGTTTGCAACGTTGACGAAGACTCAATCGCCGAAGGAACAAACAAGTACGTCGAAGTCGTAAAGAAAATCGCGGCCGACGAAGGAAGCCAAGTCGTAGTCATCTGCGGAAAGTTTGAGGCGGAGCTTAGCGACATTAAGGAAGAAGCCGACCGCAAGGAATTCATGGACGCCGTCGGACTTAAGGAATCGGGCCTCAACGTTTTGGCGCGCCAGACCTACAAGCTTATGGGCTTGGCCACCTTCTTTACCGGCGGCCCCGACGAGTGCCGCGCCTGGACGATTCACGCTGGCGACACCGCTCCAAAGGCGGCCGGCGTGATCCACACCGACTTTGAAAAAGGCTTTATCAAGGCAGAGGCCTACACGATTGACGACTTGCGCCAATACGGAACGGAAGCAAAAATCAAGGAAGCCGGAAAGTACCGCCAAGAAGGAAAAGACTACATCGTTCAAGACGGAGACGTTTTGTTCTTTAAGTTCAACGTTTAAGTTGAACGGAACGCGGGCGCAAAAAATGGCGGAATCGTTTTTCAAAAAATTCTTGAACAAAATCAAAGCCTCCAAAAGCTTCTCGCCCGAAAGCCTTAAGGCCGCCGAGGAGTCGATGCTGAACATAATCAACGCATTCGGTGCGCTTGACCAAAAGGCCAAGAACTTGGAGGAAAAATTTCCAGAGCAAGAAAAATTGATTCACCAATATTTTTCTGAAGCGAAAAAAATCGAGCCAAGCGTTTCCGTCCGCGCCGGAAAATTCGAGCAAGCCTTGCAGCAGCAAATAACAAAAGCCAGCTCTTGCATCGACAAAATTTTAGTTGACGGCGACGCGCGCAAATTGGACGAGGAGCTAAAGTTGCTTGGCCGATACGTTCGCGTCAGGACAAACGCCGATTCGGAAGATGGCGATGAGTAACGACTTTGCGCTTTGCCCGGAATGCGGCTCAAAAAAAATCCAGTTCGTTCAAAATAAAAAATGGACTTGCCCCGACTGCGGCTTTGACCTTTACTGCAACGTTGCCGCCGCCGTCGGCCTCATCATTTGCTCGCCCGCCGGAGACGTCTTGTTCGAAACGCGCGCCAAAGAGCCGCGAAAAGGCTTTTTGGCCTTGCCCGGCGGCTTTTGCAACCCCGACGAGCCTGCCGAAGACGCCGCGCGGCGCGAATGCTTTGAAGAAATCGGCTTCAATGTCGACGGCGCGCGGATAAAATACGTTGCAAGCTTTCCCAACACTTATCCTTACAAAAACTTTGTTTACAAAACTTGCGACCTGTTCTTTGAGGCGCGCCTTTCGCAAGAAGAAGCGGACGGCCTTCTTCAAAGCTTGGCCGCCGACGCAAAGGAAGTGAGCGGCGTAGAGTTTCGCAAGGTTCAAAGCCAAGCGGACATCGACAGTTTGCCGCTGGCCTTTGACTCGGCAAAGAAAGCGCTAAAAACTTGGATAGAACAAAAGGAGTAATATATGGAAACAAAAACAATCGTTCAGTTGGCCTGCCTCGCGGCGACGACAGCCTTTTATTCAATCATGCTCTTCACCCAAAAAGCGCGCCGCGCGAAGGTTTTGCAAAAGGCCGGCGACCTTCTTTACGAACTTACAAAGCCCGCCAAGTCCAAGGCGATGATGACGCTTTTTGCAATCCCTTGCGTGTTGGCCTTTGCATTTTTGGTCGACTACGGCGCCTACTTTTTTATTTTGGTTTGCGCGATTTGCGCCTTGGCCGTTTTCATCGTTTGCAAGGAAGACGCTTGCGCCGTCAACACCGGCATTTACAAAAACGCGCTCATCGCCGGCGGTTCCTACATCGAGTGGAGCAAAATCAAGGAAATAAAAGAGGGCCAGTATTTGGAAATCGCCCTTGTTGACGGAAAGAAAATCACAATCCAAACCGCCAGCCCCGAAGAAAACAAGCAAGTATTGGAAGCCCTTGACAAAGCGCGCCAAAACTGATATAGTTCAAGAACATTATGGAGTCTTACCCAAGTGGTAAGGGACAGGTCTGCAAAACCTCTATGCAGCGGTTCGATTCCGCTAGACTCCTTTAAGGCTTGCCGAAAGGCAAGCCTTTTTTTCTCGGAGCGTCTTGGCAAAGCCGGCTCCGTTTTAAATATATGCCGCTAAAGAGTTCGCTTTTTAGCGGCGACTTTTTTTACTCCCCCTTCAACAAGCCCATAATGCAAAGGTTGTAAACAGCGCCTTCCTTTACAAAGCCGTTCAACTTTTTTCCTTCGCGCTTAAAGCCGATTTTTTCCATAACGCGGCCGGAGGCGGCGTTTGGCTCGCAGTAAAGGCCTGTGATTCGGATTATGTCCAACTGTTCAAAGGCAAGCTCGCAAATAAGGCGGGCGGCTTGAGTCATGATTCCCTTGGACCAAAAATCAGTCGCAAGAAAATAGCCGATCTCGGCGTCGCCCCGATACTTTTGGTCTTTTTCTACGGAAACTTGGCCGACTAATTTTCCGTCGGCGTAAACCGCGCGCCACACGCCTTCCTTTCCGTCGTTCTTGGAAAGCATGTCAATCCACCAGTCCGCGTCTTTTTCAGTGTAGGGATGCGGAAGGCGGTCGGACAAATATTTTCTGTCAACGGAATTGCAGAGCGCGACAAAGTCCGCCTTGTTTTCTTGCGTGATTTTTTTGAGTTCTACTTTCATATATTTGTTCGGAACTTAATCAATGCCCAAAACTTTGTAGTCTTGCGCTTCGACGGCGGCTTTGAGCGCTTCGTCAGCCACGTCAGCGGAAAGCTCCACTACGGCTTGGCCTTTTTCGTGGTCGGCGTTGGCCGAGGCTACTCCGGGAACGGCTTCAAGCGCCTTTTTGACGCGGGCGTCGCAATGGCCGCACATCAAGCCTTCGATTTTGATTGTCTTTGTCATATTTTTCTCCTTGCCGGCATTGCGGCTATTTTTCGCTCTAAAAAAATTGAGGCGCAGCGCGTTGGTCACCACGCAAAAGCTTGAAAGGCTCATCGCCGCCGCGCCGAACATCGGGTTCATCTTCCAGCCCAATAGCCAAATCCAAGCGCCGGCCGCCAGTGGAATTCCAAGCGCGTTGTATAAAAAGGCCCAGAACAAATTTTGCTTTATGTTGCGCAAAGCGGCGCGGCTTAGACGGATTGCGGTCGCCACGTCGCTCAAAGAATTTTTTGCAAGAACGATGTCCGCCGCGTCGATCGCAACGTCCGTGCCCGCGCCGATCGCAACGCCGATGTCGGCGGCGGTAAGGGCGACCGCGTCGTTTATGCCGTCGCCAACCATCGCGACCTTGCCTTCTTTTTTAAGGCTTTCAATCGCCGCCGCCTTTTGGTCGGGAAGCAAGCCCGCGAGCGTTTGGTCCACGCCGGCAAGCCCTGCGATAAAGGACGCGGTCTTTTTGTTGTCGCCGGTAAGCATGACGGTTTTTATTCCAAGCGAGCGCAAGTCGCGGATGGCGGCGGCTGAGTCTTCTTTTATCGTGTCGGAAACGGCGATTACGCCAAGCAATTTTTTTCCGCGCGCGAAGGCAAGCGGCGTTTTTCCTTGCGCCGAAAATTCTTGGGCGGCATCTAAGGCGGAATGCTGGCAAGCCAAAGAATCAGCCGCGCCGCAATTTTGGCCTTGCAAAAGTTCCACGATAAAATCTACGCTTCCGGCAAGCAACTCTTGGCCGTCAGACGAAAGCGCCTTTACGCCGTGGCCGGCCAGCGCCATAAAGTTTGTGACAGGCCGCGCGGCTAGTCCCGACTCTTTTGCGCAAGCCAAAATCGCCTTAGAAAGAGGATGCTCGCTGTTTTGCTCAACGTCAAGCGCGGCCTCGAGCAATTCTTGTTTCTCAACGCCTTGGGCGAAAAAAATGTCAGTCACGCGCGGCTGGCCTTGGGTTATCGTTCCGGTCTTGTCCAAAGCGGCGACTTTAATCTTTCCGGCTTCTTCCAAAGCGGCGGCGGTCTTGAAAAGGATTCCGTTTTTTGCCGCGACTCCGTTGGCTACCATAATGGCGACCGGCGTGGCTAATCCCAAAGCGCAAGGGCAGCTGATTACCAAAACGCTAATCGCGCGCGCAAGCGCGAATCCAAAATCTTTTCCCGCAAAAAGCCACGCCGCAAAAGTTACCGCCGCAATCGCGATTACCGCAGGAACAAACACGCCCGAAACTTTGTCGGCGATTTTTTGCGCCGGAGCTTTTGTCGCCGCCGCGCCCTCGACCATTTTTATTATTTGGCTTATCGTTGTGTCTTGGCCTACCCTAGTCGCCTGACATTTTAAAAAGCCCGCTTGGTTCAACGTTCCGCCAGTAACTTTGTCGCCGGCCTTTTTGTCAACCGCAAGGCTTTCGCCGGTCAAGGCCGACTCGTCAACCGCTCCGCTTCCTTCCAAAACGATTCCGTCAACTGGAAAACTCTGCCCGGGGCGGACGACAAAAATATCTCCGGCTTTGACTTCTTCTATTGGAACGGCGACTTCCGTTCCGTCGCGGACTAGCGTCGCGACTTTTGGCGAAAGATTCATCAACGCCTTTAGCGCGTTTGTCGTCTTTCCTTTGGAACGGGCCTCAAGCAACTTTCCGACCGTTATCAAGGCAAGGATCATCGCGGCGCCTTCAAAGTAAAGGTCATGCAAATACGCGTGGGCGGCATGCGAGTCTGCGCCGGTCATCTTAAAAAGAACGGCGGCGCTGTAAACAAAACTGGCTCCGCTTCCAAGCGCGACAAGGCTGTCCATATTGGGTCCGCCGCGCAAAAGCGAACCGATTCCATTTGTAAAAAATTTTTGGTTTATCACAAGAACGGCCGCGGACAAAAGCAGCTGCGCAAGTCCGACAGCAAGCGGATTTTGCTCCAAAAATTTTGGGAGCGGAAAGCCCAGCATCGCGCGGCCCATCGAAAGATACATTAACGGAAGCAAAAAGGCGAGCGAAAAACAAAGGCGCCTTAAAAGCGCGGGGCTTTGCGTGTCGGCAAGATCGTCCGCGTCGGACGCGCCGCTTCTTTGGCTTGCAAACGATTTTTGCTTGTCCGCGCCGCCCGTAGAGGAAGTCGTTCCGCCTTTTAATTCCGCGCCGTAGCCTGCGTCAACGACGGCTTGAATTATTTTTTGCGGAGAAACGCTTCCTTCTACGCCAAGAGAATTTGTCAAAAGATTTACCGAACAAGAAGAAACGCCGTCAACCTTGCCCACGGCTTTTTCGACGCGGGCGGCGCAAGCGGCGCAAGACATTCCTGTAACGCGATACTGTTCCATACTTACAACTATAAATATAGTGAAAAAAACGGTTAGCGTCTACTAACCGCCGCGTTCTTGGCCTTACGACAAATAACTGCTTGGCCTTGCGACAAATAACTGCTTGGTCTTGCTTTGCGCAAACTAGCGCGCTAAAATCAAGCCAATGGAATTTATTTTCTTGTTGGTTGGAATCGCAATTCTCATCGCGGCGCTTTCTTATTTCGCTTTTTCAAAGCGGAACAAACAAAGGCCCGCCGCGCAAAGCCAAAAGCCCGTCTTGGTCAACTGTCCGATGTGCGGCTCCGGCTTGCAAAAAGGCCAGAACATGTACAGCAAAGTTTTCAGGCCGATGAACGTTCCCGACCAGCGCTGCGTAATTTCAGGCTGCCCGCACTGCTATCCGGTCTGCGAGATTGGAGTCAAGCGCGTTTGCCCCGTGTGCGGAAAATCCGTTCCGCCAAACGGACACTTGGTGGCGCGCCTCTTTAACAAGACGCAAGGAAAAAAGCACGTGATGATCGTCGGCTGTTCCTCTTGCCTAAAGAACGAGCAAATATAAGGAGTTGTCATATGGAAATAAAATTGCTTTTGGAAATCATCGGCTACATCGGCTCCGCCCTGATTGTCATCTCAATGATGATGACTTCTGTTTTAAGGCTTAGGCTTGTCAATATTTTGGGAAGCGGAATTTCAATTTGCTACGCGATCGCGGTCAAAGCATATCCTGTCGCGGCGCTCAACGCGTTTTTAATCATAGTGAACGTTGCAAAAACCGTTCAACTGTTCCGACTGGAAAAATCATACCGCATGATTGTCTCAAAGGGAGCGGACGGTTTGCCCCAATACCTTGTTCAAAAATACAACAAAGACATTTTGAATTTCTTTCCAGACTTTAAGGAACTGTCGGACGACGACGACGTTTTCATTTTGATGAACGGCGACATAGCGACAGGAATCACGGCCGGAAAAATCGACGAGAACAAAAACTTCAACGTCAAGATAGACTACACCACTCCGGCATACCGCGACAATTCCGCCGGCCTCTACCTTTACAAAGAAATTGGAAAGCTCGGCTGCTGCAAAAGAGTCGTTTTTGAAACATCTTCCAAAAACCACGAAAACTACATGTACAAGATTGGCTTTGTAAAAATCAGCCGCGGAAAATACGTAAAGGAACTGATAGAAGCGCCTCTCTAATAAACGCCCTTTATGTATTCCAAAAATTCTTTTGTGTATTCGCGCCCTTGGTACATGACCAGGGGCGCTTCTATTTTCAAATCCTTCTTGTAATTCTTTTTGGCTTCGATCAAAATCATTTCTGGCGCCTTGTCGGCTGCAGGGAAGACAAAGCGCGCGCGTCGGGCGACAAGGCCAACTTTTTCAAAGGCCGAAAAGATTTCTTGCAGGCGGTAAGGCCTGTGCACCATAAAGAAGGTTCCGTTTGACTTTAACAAATATGAGGCCGCCGCCGCGACGTCTTTTAGGCCGCACAAAATTTCGTGGCGTGCGATTCGCTTGGCTTCCGAGTCGTTTTGGGTGGAGCCTTGGACTTTCATGTAAGGCGGATTGCAAACGACAACGTCAAATGATTGCGGCTGAAAGAGGTCGTCAACATGCCTGATGTCGCCGCGAATTATTTCTACGTCAGCTTCCAAGGCGTTTGCCGCGACGCTTTTTTTTGCAAGGCGGACGGCGGCCTCTTGGATTTCAAGCCCTGTAAAACGGCAAGGTCCGGCGGCGTGGCTTGAGCGCAGGGCCAAGGATTTTTTATGCAGCAAAAGCGGAATGATTCCGTTCCCTGTTCCAAGGTCAATGACGCTTTGGCCCTTCTTTATTTTTGAAAAGGCGCATAAAAGCCGCGCGTCCGCTCCAAAGCAAAAGGCGGCGGGGTTTTGGAAAATTTTATAGCCGTTTGGCAAAAGGTCAAGCCGCGTCATCTAACAGCCGCCTGGTTCTTCCAAAGCGCGGCGTACTTTTTGCCAAGCGCCAAAAGCTCATCGTGGCTTCCGCATTCTACGACGCCCTTTCCGTCGACTACGGCGATGCTGTCCGCGTTTTTTATTGTGGAAAGCCTGTGCGCGATTACAAGCGTTGTGCGGCCTTTTGATAGTTCGTCAAAGGCCTTTTGGATTTTCATTTCTGTCGCGGAGTCAAGCGCGCTTGTCGCCTCGTCAAGAATCAGTATCGGCGGATTTTTTAGGAAGCAGCGCGCGATTGAAACCCGCTGTTTTTGGCCGCCCGAAAGCTTAAGGCCGCGCTCGCCCACAAGCGTGTCGTAGCCGTCGGGCATTTTTATAATGTCGTCGTGGATTTCCGCGCGCTTTGCGGCAAGGATTATTTCTTCCTCGGTCGCGTTTGGGTTTCCGTAGGCGATGTTCTCGCGGACAGTTCCGGCGAACAAAAAAACGTCCTGCTGCACAAGGCCGATTTGCTTTCGCAAGCTTTGAAGCTTTATTTTCTTTATGTCGATTCCGTCAAGCAAAACGCTTCCGCTTGTGGCCTCGTAAAAGCGCGGAAGCAAATTGCAAATCGTAGTCTTTCCGCCGCCGCTTTCGCCTACAAGAGCGAAATGCTCTCCGGCTTTGATTTCCAAATTGACGTTTTCCAAAACGCTGACATTTTTATTGTAGGAAAAGCATACGTCCTTAAACGAAATGTTTCCGCGGGCGCTCAAAAGTTCCACCGCGTCAGGATCTTCTTTTATCGAAGTGTCCATGCGCATGATTTCCAAAAAGCGCCTAAAGCCCGCCATGCCGGTAGTGTACTGTTCCACAAAGAAAATCAGCTTTCCAATCGGAGCGCTAAAGGCCGCCACAAAAAGATTGGCCGCGATCAAGTCAGGAAGCGTCATCTTTCCCTTCATTATAAAATAGCCGCCAAGCGCGATGACCAGGACAGAAAGAAGCGCGATTAAAAATTCAACGTTGGCGTGAAAGGTTGACATGGCCTTGTAAAAAACTTTTTTGCTTTCCTTGTAGCGCTCGTTGCTTTGCTTGAATTTTTGGATTTCCAAATCTTCCGCCGTAAAGCTCTGCGTCACCCTGATTCCTGTAAGCGAGTTTTCCAAGGCCGCGTTTATCGACGACGTTTTTTCTTTTACGACGCGCGAAGAGTCGGAAAGGCGCCTGCGGTTGACCGCCGTGATGAAAATCGTCGCGAGCAAAAAGACAAAGACGACTATCGCAAGCTCCCAGCGAATTCTCAAAAGCAGGACAAAACTTCCGACAAGAGTGAGGAGCGAAACCATCACGTCCTCAGGCCCGTGGTGCGCGAGCTCTGTGATTTCAAAAAGGTCGCTTGTGGCGCGGCTCATAAGGTGGCCGGTGAGATGCGTGTCAAAAAACGAAAAGCTCTGCTCCTGCAGCTTTGCAAAAACGTCGCGCCTCATGTCGGTCTCAACCTTGACGCCAAAGTAATGGCCCCAATAGTTTACGAACCAAACAAAGACCCAGCGCAAGACATACATTCCAAGAGCGGCGGCCATGAAGCAATAAAAAAGCTTAAAGGCGCCTTGCGGAATCAAGGTGTTTAAAAGATAGCGGGTCAAAATCGGAAAGCTTACGTTTATGGCCGCGATGAAAAAAGCGCAAACCATGTCCGCCGCGAAAATCGCGATGTGCGGCTTGTAGTAGCTGAAAAAAATTTTTATCGATGAGTCGTTGTAATTCATTCTGAACGATGATAAAGCAAAAGGGATTTTTTTTCAACTGAAGGAGCGGGGGATATTTGCCAAGCACATTCTTTGCCAAGCGCCGCAATTCCCGCTAGCAAAATCCGCCGCACTCTGTTAAAATAACAGAATGATGTTTATTATAAAAAATGAACGCAAAACAAAAAAATTCGCGGCCCTCGCGCTATCGCTAACGCTCTTGTTCGCTCAAACGCCAATCTTCGCCCAAAAAGCGCAAGACAAAGAGCCGCTCTTTAAGATAGAAGAAAGTGCCCTCCCTGAGGACGCTCAGTGGCAGGCGGAACTGTCGTTTCCAGACCGATTTGGCGAGGTTGAGGACACGCTCGCCCCCAACAGTTTGTACGCATTTGATTTTTTTGAAGGCCAGGGCTATCTTTTTGTCCAAGTCGGAACGGACGTCGCGGCCTTTTCGCTTTTTGTAAACCAAGAGCGCGTTGACACTTCCGCACTTGTCGGCGGCCGTTCATACAAGATTGACATTTCAAAAATCGCGCGGAACGGAAAAAACATTTTGCAGGCGGCGGACATTCGCGCCGCGGCCGCCGCTTCTCGGTCAGTTTCCAATTCCAACAGCGCAAAGGTCAAGATTTACGTTCCCTACCCTGTGTTGCAGGAAACAAGCCCGGAACAAAGCGCGATCGACTCCGACGCGCTCGATCTTGTCTCAGAAATCATCCAGTCCGACATCGAGCACGGCTTTCCTTGCGCTCAGCTTGCGGTCGCAAAAAACGGAAAGGTCATTTACAAAAATTCTTGGGGCTTCATCAATTCCTACGACACGGATGGAAATCCGCTCCCCCAAAACGAGCGCGAAAAAATCACAGACGACACGATGTTCGACATCGCCTCCTGCACAAAAGCGCTCGCCGCCAACATGGCGATAGAGTTTTTGATTTCGCAAAAAAAACTTTCGCTGGACACAAAAATCGCGGACGTTCTTGGCGACGACTTTTACAAAAAAACAATCAACATAAAATACAAAAACGGAAGCGGCGCCTCGCTTGGCCAGAACAAAAAATGGAAGGCCGCCCTCACAGTGCGCGACGTGGCCTGCCACACGGCGGGCTTTCCGGCGGGCCCTGCATACTACAACAAAAACTTCAACTCAACGACGCAAGGCCGCGAAAAAGAAAACCAGACTCCAAAGAACAAGCTTTACGCGGGATGCGGCGCCGACCAAGAGACGCGGGCGAAAAGCTTTGAGGCCATTTGCAAGACGCCGCTTCTTTACGAGCCGGGAAAGCGCGTTTTGTATTCCGACGCGGACTACATGATTTTGGGCTTTGTGGTGGAACAGATTACAGGCGAAAAGCTTGACGACTTTTGCAAAAAAACTTTTTGGGAGCCGCTGGGTTTGACGCGAACGACTTTCAATCCGCTCCAAAATGGATTTTCAAAAAGCGACTGCGCGGCCACGGAGCTGCGCGGAAACACTCGCGGCGGAACCTTGCTTGACTTTGCGGGACGCAGCGACACAATCCAAGGAGAGGTCCACGACGAGACGGCCTATTATTCGATGGCGGGCGTGTCCGGCCACGCGGGCCTTTTCACGACGGCAAGCGACGCGCTAAAACTTTTGTCAACTCTTTTTTACGGCGGCTACGGCCAGAATAAATTTTTTGACAAGGACGTTTTGGACTCCTTCTTTTCGCCGCAAGACAGGGACCGCGCCAATTGGGCAATCGGCTGGTACCATCAGGGCGACGACCGCCGCTCGTGGAACTTTAGCCAAAGCGCGAGCCGCGCCACAGTCGGCCACAACGGCTGGACCGGAACGCTAGTCATGCTTGACCCGGAAGAAAAGCTCGCGCTCGCCTACTTTACCAGCAAGCGAAACACGCCCTTCCGCGAAGAAAACGCTTACGAATTTGAAGGCTCGTATTTTACCGCGGCCGCGCCGGGTTTTGTTCCCGCCCTGCTTTACGAGGGAATTGGGAACGGAAGCGACAAAAAAAACGCCAGGCTTTTGCTTTTGGCCGACATGGTTCACGACAAGTTTCGTCTTGTCGAGGCGGAACGGCTTAAAAGCGGCGAGCCGGTCACCGACAGCGCCCATCCAATTGTCCGCGCCGCCTACTCAGTTTTGGAAGTCTTTGTCCGCCGAGCCAAAGCCGACGGCTCCGACAAAGCGGCGCGCTTGGCCAAAGAGGCGGCGGCGCTTCTTGACCCAACGCGCGACGCCGACGAAATTGAAAAAATTAAGGAAATGATGAAATGATTTTTAAGCGGAACAATTGCAAGACCATAATTTGCGCCGCGCTTTTGGCGCTCTCTTGCGCTTCACTCTTCGCGCAAGCGCAAGTCATTGTCGGAGCCGCGCGCTTTGACAAGTACAAAAAGCTTTTGCAAAACAAGCGCGTCGCCATTGCCGCAAACGCAACTTCGATTATCGTTGACGCGGGCGGCGGCGCTGTCCACGACTTGGACTTTTTGCTTTCAAAAAAAATCAACGTGGTCAAAGTCTTCGCGCCCGAGCACGGCTTTAGGGGAAAGGGCGAGGCCGGAGAGACAATCGCCAACGACGTTGACCAAAAAACCGGCGTTCCGATTTATTCGATTTACGGAAAAAGCCTGAGGCCCTCGCCCGAACTTTTGGCAGACGTTGACGTTTTTGTCTACGACATACAGGACGTGGGCGCTCGCTTTTACACCTACATAAGCGCGATGCATTACATCATGGAAGCTTGCGCGCAAAACGACATTCACCTTGTAATTTTTGACAGGCCCAACCCCAACATCGACTGCGTGGCCGGCCCCATCCGCGACGAGCGCTACAAATCCTACGTAAGCCTTGACCCAATTCCGACAATCTACGGAATGACAGCGGGCGAGCTTGCTCAAATGATCAACGGCCAAGGTTGGCTTGAAGGCGGCGTCAAATGCAAGCTGACTGTGATTCCTGTAAAAAACTATACGCGAAAAACGCGCTATGTTCTTCCCGTCGCGCCGTCGCCCAACTTGCCCAGCCACCGCGCGGTCCGTTTTTACCCATTTTTGTGCTTGTTCGAGGCGACGGTCGTGAGCGAAGGCCGCGGAACAGAAGAGCCCTTTAGCGCAATCGGATATCCCGACGAGTCCTTTGGCCAATATGTTTTCACTCCGCGAGACATTCCGGGAATGGCGACAAATCCCAAGCACGAAGGAAAGCCTTGCTACGGACTCGACTTGACGGGCGAGCCGCTTTATGGTCTTGAAAACAGCGCCGCGGCCGGCAGTCTTGAGCTTGCGAAGCCTGACGGCATTTTCACGTTAAAGCACTTCATCGACTTTGCAAAGAAATTCGGCGGCGCGAAAAACATGGTTGACCAAAAAGCCGGCCTCGCGCGTTTGTGGGGCAACGACAAATTGATTGAGCAAATTGACAGCGGAATGTCGGAAGAAGAAATCCGAGCAACGTGGCTTCCCGACGTAGAAAAATTCTTGCGCGACCGAAAGCCCTATTTGCTTTACAAGTAAGCGCGAGGCCGGCATCTTGGGCTTGCCGGCAATTTTTGCGCTAGAACTTTATCGTAAGAACGTTCATGCCAAAAATGCTTTGCCACTCGACGCTCTTTGCAAGGCCGGTGACGATTTTTAAGCCGACGTTCTTTGCCAAGTCGTTTTGGTCCGAAGTCTTGACTCTTTCCAACGGATCAAAAGAAACGCAGTCGTCGCGCACGCGAAGAATCACTGAACCATCCTTGTGAACGACTCTTATTTCTACAGAATGTTTTTTCTTGTCCTTGTTAAAGCCGTGCGC
>JAEEGJ010009761.1_pt1 | contig 25410 bp, 35 predicted proteins | sample 8958761 | NCBI WGS metagenome assembly JAEEGJ01 (sample SAMN16246546, study PRJNA631951) | gut metagenome | biome: gut microbiome; feature: rumen; material: RS-attached | host: Bos | place: Iran: Karaj | collected 2018-10 | reverse complement strand
CTATGTGCACTATCGTAACCTGCCACACCATCGTGAGCGCCTTGCTCTCTGGATACTCATCGTCTCTTTCGTCCTCTTGCAGATGTGCTGGTGGGGCATCAATTATCTGCCCTCTGCCCAGGGCACCAGCGTACACACCTATAGTATGAGCGAATAGGGAGAAAAAGAGACAACGGGGAACTCTCAGAAATAGGAGTTCCCCGTTTGTCTGTCCTAGGAAATACCTTCTCGGTTAATCAATGTGGGCAAATGAAAGCTTACTCTTCCTTGATGTCATCAGGCCACCAGAACTTTTGCAATTCGTGGATGAGGTCATCCCAATCCTGCATGGTGAACGTACCTTCTCCTCTCATCATGATAGTCATGGTGATGTCATTATAAGTACGATAGACATTCGTGTCCCTAAACCCGTTACGCAAATAGAACGCCTGACGTTTTCTACGTTCCTCCAGGTTATCGCAAACTTGGGTGGTACTCTCCATGTCCAAAACGAAAGGCTGATCTTCATAGTTGTCTAACAACTGAGATAGAATACGTTGCCCATAGCCTTTGCCTCGCAGCTCCTCTCGCACGGCAAAGTACCAGAACCAGTTGAATGACTTACGAGGATAGACGATGGTGAAGCCTATGAATGCTTCTCCATCGTAATATGCAGTGAAGTCCAAGGGCATTTCCCCAATCAGGCGCATCAAGTCATCCCATGGGGTTTGCTCGTCTTTAGGGAATGCCGTTTCATAGAGCTGTTTTATCTTTTCATCAGCATTGGCTGCTGTTATCTGTTTGGTATTCATCGTTTGAAGTCTATTCCTGCACGATGGGCTTGTGCCATCTGCTGGTTTCTTGGTATGTTATACAATCTGCCATCCTTGCGGAAATGTGCTCCAGTCTGCTTGAAGTGGAACGCGACATTTGACTTGATGCATTGCTCACGGATCTTTAACATCCAGTCATAATCACAGACACGGGCATCTCGGCCAGACTCGCCACCGGCTGTCACTTGCTCACACCAGGAGCCGAGTCCGTCGTGGAAATCAATGGCCTCCAGCAATGGTTCACAGATGATGGACTTATGGCGAATGGGTAGTTCACGGTAAAGTGGCAAACGTTCATCTACTCTCCGCTGATTCTCCATCGTACAGCAGATGGTGACGTTTTCATAGCCATCGCCCCAGTCATCTGGCAGACATTGGACGATACGCTCTGGTCTTTTGGTAATCATGAAGAAATGCAGGTCACTCCGTCGCTGGATCATCAGCCATGCGTCTTCGCGCCATGCGTCGGCTTCCAGTATCTGGATGAGTTCGTCATCCTTGATCTGCTCATTCCTGAACTTGCGCACACTGCGGCGCGTCTTGATGCAATCGATTGTGTTCATGTCAATTAAAGCTGAATAGTGTATTGTTCCTTGATGTCGCCACTGTCAATCTCGTTTGAGACTTCGGCGACTGTTTTTTTTCTTCACGTCTTTGCTTTCGGGCACAACTGCGTATGCCCGGGCATATTCCTGTTTCATGTCTTGTCGTTTGATTTAAATGGGTCACAAAATGTTGATGCTGATTCGGCGGCCAAGCCCCTCGAAGATCTTGAAGAGCGTGGAAACCTGTACGTCGGTATGGCCGTTCTCCACTCGGGAGATATATGCCTTCTTCGTGCCGATCCGTGACGCAAGCTGCTCCTGGGTGAGTCCAGCCCTGAGGCGTTCCTCCTTCAGGCGCTCACCAATGATGAAGGCATCGCAGCCGTTCTCGAACTCCAGCCTTGACGGCGTACCTTCCTTACCGAAATCTTCCTCTATCAAATCCTCTATCGGTGTCAGATTCAACTGCTTCATCTTTTCTCTATCCATGGTCTTCGAGTTTTTTCTTATTGTCGAAATATTCTTTCATGATTCTCGTGGCTGTCTCAATCTCCTTGCGCGGTGTCTTCTGCGTCTTCTTCTGGAAACCGTTGAAGAAAATCACAAGGTTTCCTTCATCCATACAGCAGAAGATCCGGTAGATGTTTCCCTGGTCTTCCACCCGTATCTCAAACAGGCCAGGTACACCCGATATGGACTTCAGGTAGGTCTGAGGTATGATATCCAGTGTCATGATGTAGACGAGTACCTGGTAGATCTTGTTGATGGTCTGCCGTCCGAGTGTCCGCTTGAACTTCTTGAAGTAGTCACCATAGACGGTGACCTGCCTCTTGAACTCTTTTTTCATTTTCTATTGTGCAAAGTTAACTAATTGGTTTACAATCTCCAAGGATTTTGGGCAAAATCTTTCAATTCTGCCCAAAAATCCTTGTGTTAATCCATTATTCTATGAACTGGTTGAATTTCTTCATGGCCTCCATCTTGATTTCGTCTGCCACGTCGATATAGGGCTTCATGGCCTTCTAGTCGCTGTGGCCAGTCCATTTCATGACAATCTGAGGTGATATGCCCATGCCAAGTGCATTGCAGATGAAAGTCCTTCTTCCCGTATGGGTACCGACCAGTTCATACTTGGGCTTCACGACATCGATACGCTCGTTACCCTTGTAATAGGTCTGACGTACTGGTTCGTTAAGTCCGGCAAGCTTGCACAGTTCGTGAAAATATTCATTCATCTTTTGGTTTGTGATGACAGGCAACGCCTTGTCGTTGGGAAATGAGAACTGTGCATACTTTTCCAGAATCGCCTAGCTATGGTCATTCAGTTCAATGCGGAGACTGTCATATGTCTTGATGGTCGTCACTACTATGTAGTCCTTCTTCACATCGCATCGTTTTAGGTTATAAACGTCGGAATGCCGAAGTCCAGTGAAACAGCAGAACAAGAACACGTCTCTCACCCGGTAGAGGTATAGCTTGGTCTCTGGAATTTTGTACTTTTCAAGTTTTTCCAGTTCTGCCTTGGTAAGGAACACAACTTTCTTCTGCGTCTTCTTGAACTTGGGGCGGAATGTCTCGAAGCAGTTGTTCTGATGGAATCCCTTATGCAGGCTCCAACGGAGGAACCAGCGGAGAAATTCGAGACTCTTCTCTATCGTGGTATTCTTCATGTTCTTCACGTCACGGAGATATTCTATATAGCTTAGGATGCCTTCTTCGTCGAAGAAATCAAAATCATAGTCAAAGGTCTTCAGACCAAGCTTCCTTTTCCTTTCACGAAGACCTTTGAGATGGTTCCTCATTGCATGGAACTTCTCGTACGTTGACTCCGTCCAGTTGTTCTGCCGTCCGCACTGTCTTTCAAACTCATGGGAAACCTCCCAGAATCCTAAAGAATTGTTTATTTCAGAAGTGCTGGCAGAGTCGCTTTTTTTGTTAATTATTGTTTTGACTGAGTTTTGTCCGCTTTTTGAACTAATAATGTCCGCATCTTCAGAAGGGGTTTTTCTGTTTCTTCTTCGGGGTCTGGAGGGAGTGGCAGAGTCAAGACAATTCTCATTGTTACGGATCATGAGGAAGCGTTTCTTGAATTCATCTGCCGTTGGAATTAGCTGCCTTTCTTCAAATATTGTCACAACCTCATTGGCTATTTTGTTTAGATTGGCCAGTCCCTGATTGATTTTCTCCGCTGATGTTCCGTCACGGCTTGGACCAATTGCACTCTGTGTATTATCATCCCATCTGACCGGGTCCACACGAAAGCCGGTAGATAGTTCTATCCTAAGGGTGTTGTAATAGATACGCATGGTTATCACTTCATCCTTGGATATTCCTTTCAAGACATTACTAAGAGTCCTATTGTTTCGGATTTTTACTCTGAATCTTACGACTAAATCATTATTCATACTATCAAAGTTCTATTTGGGGTTATACGGAATTATTAAGTGTATTAAGTTGATATACAATCCCTTTCGTTGTCTTAACTAAAACTTGGGGACAGAATAATTGCAGAAATAACGGGTGTTCTCTAACCCAATTCGGCAAATTACAATTTTACTGAGCATAGCAAGAAACAGGAACTTACGAACTGTCAAAACAGTCTTTATTCGGCATTTCTCCATCGACAATTATACTGTCAATTACAGACTGTAAGCAACATAAATTTAGGAATGGAAAGCTTGTCGGGGGCAAAAATGCTCCCCAAAAAGACAAGTCCCTGACTTGTCCCCGAAGTCCATGTTTGCCCCCATGGGGAGGGCCTTTGTATTTCTTCATTTTCTTTTAAATTAGGTGTAACATGTTAATTCACGCTTTTAACATTGTTAAAATTTGCCCCAGCTAAATGAGGTCTCGAACTTGGGTGCAGGGACAGGGCTTTAGAAATTTGTCCCCGAACCCTTGCTTGTTCTTCTTTCAAAGTTAGCAAGAGTTTCTCAATTATCCAAATTACTTGCTGAGTAACAAGGGGTTGGACAATTCATGAAAAAAGAAAATGACTAGAAATTGTTAGAAAAGGTTCTTAAAGAAAGCAAAAACAAACCTTTTCTTGCCGATGTTTTCTACTATTTACCGAATACGGAAAACCAGCCTCTCTCTCCGCGAAAGGTGAACGCTGTTCACCTTTTTTCATGAAATAAAACGCTGACTTATAACAAGTTAGCGTTTTTTGTTTTGTTAAAATAGCGAACTGTTCGCGGTTTTTTGCGGAGACGAAGCGTTCGCACTTCGGTGTGCAGGCTCTCTCTGAATCCGAACTGCTCTCTATCCTTATCGGGAGCGGAACGACGCAGCATAACGCAGTGGAGATAGGCAGCTTGATTCTTTCCAACTTCGACCGCGACCTTGCCAAGCTGAGCAAGGCGGACTTCCACGAACTCAAAGAGGTGGAGGGCGTGGGGACTTATACGGCCTGCAAGATTCTTGCCGCCATCGAGCTGGGCAGGCGCAGACAGTATGCCACGATGGGAATTTCACCCGACCTTAGTTCTGCAACGGCCATCAACAAATACATGCTGCCGAAGATGCAGGACTTAGAGGTGGAGGAAGCACATGTCATCCTCATGAATCAAAACTTCAGGCTCATCAAGAGCATCAGGCTGAGCCATGGGGGGATTACTGAGGTAAGCGTGGATATTCGGATTATCTTAAAGGAAGCTATCCTTAACAATGCAACCGTCGTTGCGTTCTGCCATAATCATCCGAGTGGGAACACCCGTCCGAGCATGGTGGACGACAAACTGACCCAATCACTCAAAAAGGCGTGCGAATGTATGCGCATACATTTCCTTGACCACGTGATTGTGTGTGACGGGCAGTACTACAGCTACCATGAGAACGGAAGGCTATGATGGCCTTGGGGGCAGGTGGAGCAAGGCTTCACCTGCTACATTTCGCGGCTTTCACCTTTCGTGGGTGAAAGCCGTCACTGTCTTATTGGGAATGCAGCCCCGCTTCTGAGCATTCAATCTTTTCCATCGGGATCGGTTTTCAGATAGAGTGCGGAGCGGGAATAGTCAATGATGGCTTTGTGCTTTTCCAAGAAGTCTGTCCCCAACACGCCGTCAACCTGACGGGAACGGGTCTTCTTGAACTCGGCATTGACGTAGGATATATCCATGAGGAACAGGCTGTCGTTCCTGAGCTCCGTGCCGTTGATACTGAATAAGCCTGTCGTCCTGACCAATGGAGTTGCCGAGCCGATGCCTGCGGCATAGTCTCTGACGGCCTGGGAAGAGAGTTGATATCTGTCTTTCTTGGACAGGTCTATCAGCGTGGCTCCGCCTCCTGTGTCAACGAGGAATACGCAGGGTTTTCCGTTCACCTGAAGGGTTACGGAGACGTGGCCTGTCCGAGTCTTGAAAAGCGGGACGACATCGTAGCCTTCTGCCTGCATGATGCTGTCATAGGGTGTGGCAGCAGAAATTGTTTCATGTTTTCTGCTCCCGTCTGCTCAGCCCATCAGGAGGACTGCCATGAGGATATAGAACAGTTGTTTCATCTGTCACTATCTTTGTTTGTGGAACCCAAGGAAGCTTTCTTTATCTCCAGGATTCCGTCAACTTCGTGTTCCACAAACGGGCCTTCCTTGCATTCCAGGAGAATGCTTGGCTCCAGACATTCCACGCCATGCCAGACGTTCTTGGGGATGTCAACGCCGTATGTACCGTTTTCCTGGCTGATGACACATGTTTCCATGATCTCACCATCATCATTATAGGTGGTGACCCGTACTTTGCCTTTCAGTATCACAAAAGTCTCTGCCTTGGTGGGGTGATGGTGTACGGGTATTTGTGTGCCAGGCTCCAAAGCATTCAGGAAACGGTGGCATTTGTCCTGCAGGCTCTGATGAAAGTTGTAGTTCATCCTCAGCCTCGGGGACTTCTTTGCCTCAGCCACTACTTGTGAAAGTAGATTGTCGTCAATTACTTCCATATACTTTCATTTAGTTGTGATTCCAAAAACTCAGCCACGTCTGAAACGCAAAGGGGACATTCACGCAATACCACCTTGGTTCCGATGCCTTTCAATAGCTTGCATTGGGTTGCCCCGTTTCTTTCCTGGAACTTAGACATGATCTGGCGCATTTGCTTCATGGACTTCACCTTGTCTTTATTGACAAGTCCAAGAACAAGGCCAGCACCCACCAATGCGCCACATGTACCTTCCATGTTTCCCATGCCGCCGCCAAAGGCGCCGGCAATGTCCATGGCTTCTTGCTCACTAATGCCTACAACGTCAGCGTAAGTATGAAGAATGGCCTGAGCACAGTTATGACTGTTGCACCGCTTCTTCTCTGCTGCAATATGTTTCCTTGTTTCCATGATAACTACATTTTAATATATCTTGTTTCCAGGTATTCCTGCCATACTCTGTGTCTCTCACTTTTGTAATGAGTTCTCAATATTTCGAAGAAGCTTTCATAGGTAATCCCATGAAATGTCTCTTTCCCTTTATCGGTCAGCAATTCTCCATAAGCTTCGATAGCTCCTATATGGTTGTCGTAAGAATGGAAATGTGTGTTTCCCGAAGGGTACAATGTGAGAGAGTCAAAACAGTCAGCTTTTCCTTGCTGCAGCAGCCCTAATCCAAGAATATGGTTTCTCCACAGCTGAATAAAGTCAGGCGTGTTGAACTGCAACGGATCGTTGTTAAGGAAACAACCGCTTTCACGTGTTACCACCGAATAGGCTGATTCCGGATTCTGCATCATGCGAAACTCCTTGCTGCCTACACTATAGCCTTCTTCGGTATATTTCACTTCGATTCCTATCACTCCGGTTTTTCCATTAGACGATTCATATTCCACATAAACGTCGAAAGACGTCCTGTCTTGTATCGTATTGGGAGCGTATTCTATCTTCCAATTGCGAATCGTCTTGATGTCTCTATGGGGAAGCACCTCTGAGAAACATTTTGTTGCGGCTGCCATGTCAGTCATCATGGGTACGAAGATGTTCCAGGGAACATGCTCGCTGCGCAACATGTTGGCCATCAAACCAAAATCGGTTGGTATTCTGCCCCTGTCCTCGCATAATGCCTTTCCTATCTCATCATGGTAAGTTGGAACAAAGTTCATCAATCGTGCGGCATCTTCCGCCGTTAGGATGGCAATGTCAGTTTCTGTGATACGGCGGAGCTCAAACTGTTCTTCGGTCTCGTTGGCACCCCGCCGCGTAGAGCGGTTGCGTCCCATTCCTAGTTTCAGGACATTCTCCCTGAACCAAGCTTGATGCTGGCGACAGATTCTTCTGTATTCGCTATCGCCTCCATAGTTGGCCTTGGCGGGTTGCACTCCCATGGAAGATGCTATGAATTCTGCCTTTATGCCACGGCCTGCATCACCCAGATTCCTGATAATCCTACAGAAGCCCTGTCTTTCATGGTCAGAGGAATAGGCAAGAATGAACATGATTTTGGGACGTTCCGAGAAACAATACCTTACGGGCGTTCCTTCAAACAGTTGCAGTTGGGTTTTCTGCTGGATGATGTTCTTCACGTCTTGAAGAAGGCTCTGTCTGACATACGCATTGTTGATAACGGCTTGCGACATTCTTAAATGGTCCCCGATGCCAGACTTCCCGTCCACAGCCCCCAGTCCGCATTTCACTTCTGCCAGATAGATGTCGTGCAGGCCCTCGTCATTGGGCTTGTTGCTGACCACTATCAGGTCGATCTTTGTCTTTTCCAACCTGTACTCCACAGGAATCTTTGCCTGGTCGGGTGCCCATTCCATATCGATGGCAAGATAATCTCCGGCAAAGGAACGATGAGCCGTCTTGTATTGCTGTTGCACGATAAACTCATCATGCGATTTGTAATTCTTGCACAGAGCCTTGGCATCTTCAAAATATTGCTTCACCTTACGTAAGTCTTGCAGGTCGGAGGGTTCTCTGAGCTGTACGCTCAATTTCAGACCATCTTTCCTGTTCGTATAGTAGCGAGGGTTCAGCATCGTGATCATGTCCGATGCGTTTTTCCGGTGCGAGATTCTGAGAAGGAGATTTTTCTGGCAATAAATCATCACTTCGTCTTTCACCCTGATTTCAAAAGCCAACTCTTTGTCAGCCTTTACATATTGAAGGAAATCATGGTATATGCCTCCTTCAAGGTATTTCGATAAACTGGTAGCTGATAATGCTCTTGCCATTGCTGTTACTTCTTTATTGTTCTCGGAAATGGTTCATATTGGGTACAAAGTTACGAAAAATCTGAGTTAGAAACAAATAAAAGGCTTTTTGTTCGCCCGAACGTGAAGCTTTTATCAAATCAGCGAGTGAAGCGCAAAAGGAAAGCTGCTTTTCTTTTCATTTTTGATTGCAAGTAGCCTGTCAAAAGTTACTCATTTTGAATGAATTTTTAGGATTATTCGTTATCTTTGCACCATAAATTAAAAATGTTTATGAAGAAAGTGAAGATTACCGTCCTCAAAACGATGCTCAATGAGGACTTGGCAAAGGAATATGGCATCCCCGGGTTAAAAGCCTGTCCGATGATGAAGGAGGGTGATGTGTTCTATGCTGACTACGCAAAGCCTAAGGGTTTCTGTGATGAAGCATGGAAGGCCATCTACCAGTATGTGTTTGCCCTGGCTCATGGTGCAGACAAAGGGCTTTTCTATTATGGTGACTGGATCAAGGAACCGGGGGTGGCCATCGTCAGTTGCAATGATGGTCTCCGACCGGTTATTATGAAGCTGGAGGCAACCAACGAGGAAGCAAAGATAGAGTATACTCCCATCGAAAGATAATAATGAGAATGGAATACAAGGTCTTGAATAATGGTCTGAAGATGCCAATGGTCGGGCTGGGTGTCTATAATGTTTCTGAGAAGGAGACCCAGAGAGTTGTAGAGGATGCCATCAGCGTTGGTTACAGAAGCATCGACACGGCAGCCATGTACTACAACGAGAGGGGTGTGGGCGATGCCGTCAGGGCATGTGGTATTCCCCGTGAAGAGCTGTTCATCACGACAAAGATATGCGATTCATGCTATACGAAGGAGGAAACCTTACGACGGTTGACCATTCCATGAAGCAGTTGGGACTTGACTTTGTCGATTTAATGCTGATACACTGGCCTGTTGGCAATCCCACCGTCATGTGGCATACACTCGAAGAACTCTACGAACAAGGTCTGTTCAAGGCTATAGGTGTATCTAACTTCTATCCTAACACCTTCCCTAAAATTGTGAATGGTGCAAAGGTGATGCCTGTCGTGAATCAGTGTGAGACACATGTACTCTATCAGCAGCGGAAGATGCTGGAATACCAGAAACCATATGACGTGGCATTGGAGGCATGGAGTCCGCTGGCAGAAGGACGTAGCAGCATCTTTAAAAACAAGGCTTTAGTGGGTATTGGTGAGCGTTACGGAAAGACCGCAGCTCAGGTGGCTTTGAAATTCCTTATCCAAAACGGGATTATCATCATTCCCAAGACTACCCACAAGGAAAGAATGACCGAGAACATCAACCTCTTTGACTTCACCCTGGTGGATGACGACCTTCAAGAGATTCTCCTGCTTGATACAGGCAGGAATGTGACTGGCTGGCCGTCGGATGCACTTAAATACAATCCAGAAAGCGTATGATACAGAATTATAAGATTGTAACACTCTGTGGAAGCACCCGCTTCAAGGAGCAGTTCTTGGAAACCCAGAAACGGCTGACATTGGAAGGCTGCATCGTCATCAGCGTTGGCTTGTTCGGGCACTCTGGCGACGATGATGTTTGGAAACCCGGTGTGAAGGAGATGCTTGACGATATGCACCTGCGGAAGATAGATCTTGCTGACGAAGTATTTGTCATCAACGCAGGTGGCTATATCGGCGAAAGTACAAGGCGTGAGATTGCCTACGCCGAGAAAACAGGAAAAATCATCAAATACCTGGAGCCATGACACTACGAGAACTCCTGTTGTCGGTTGATGGAGAGCAATATGAAGACTCCCAACTATATCAAGAACTGTTGAAGGTAAAGCCTGAGTATGGCTCAAACAGGTCTATTGGTGTAAAACTGGTAGATGGGATGATAGTTGTGACCAACGTTCATGTCGGTTCTCTTGGCGACATCATCACCTATCGGATAGATGTAGATCCTGAGTTAAAGGTGTCTAAGATGCAGCTCCTTGATGCCATCCTCAAAGAATTGTCTTCTGAAGGTTTTAACGAAACAGCCCAGTCAGAGTTTTGGACCGAAATGACAAACCAGCAGAAAGCAAAGATTATAAGATAGATAGGAACCTGCCATTACCCTTGATTCAATAACACGACAAATGTTTGTTACAAAAAGTAATTTTTCGCACATTAGAATGGGTATGTACATGACGTATTTCCGTCGTTATAAATAGACCATCAAACCATTTTGTTATGATATACAAACGAATCATCCTGGCAATTTGCTGGCTAACGGCAGTCTTGAACTGTCTGGCCAAAGACAGCCAACGTGACGCTATCCTCAGCCAAATCACCGGCGCACAAATGCCCAGGGCCGTCATCAACATACAGAAGATGGGGGCAAAGGGAAACGGAACATCCGACTGCCTGCCCGCCTTCCGCAAAGCTTTGAAGAAGGCTGCACACATGGGTGGCGCGCGTATTGTTGTCCCAAAGGGAACATACTATCTGAAAGGTCCCTTGCACCTGGTGAGCAATGTGTGTCTTGACATCCAGGAGGGGGCCACGCTGAAGTTCGCACCCAATCCCGAATACTATCTGCCTGCCGTCAAGACTTCGTGGGAAGGAACGTTCCTGCAGAACTATTCGCCCTTCATCTACGGCTACCAGCTCCACGATGTCAGCATCATTGGCAAAGGAACCATCGACGGCAATGCCATGACCACATTTGCCACCTGGCGCAGTTTGCAGAAACCAGCCCAACAGCGATCACGCGAGATGAACCATGCCGGGACGCCTGTAGCCAGTCGCAATTTCGGCGAAGGAGACTACCTGAGGCCCCATCTCATACAGCTCTACGACTGCCAGCGCATCACCATCGAGGATGTGTTCATCACCAACTCCCCCTTCTGGTGCATCCATCTGCTGCAGTCGGAGAATGCCATCCTGCGCGGCATTCGCTATGATGCCAAGCTGGTGAACAACGACGGCATCGACCCCGAGATGAGCCGTAACATCCTCATCGAAGACGTGCATTTCAACAACGGCGATGACAATGTGGCCATCAAGAGCGGACGTGACCACGACGGACGAGGCGCAGCCCGCCCCTCAGAGAACATCATCATCCGCAACTGCCATTTCAAGGGACTACACGCCGTGGTCTTAGGCAGCGAGATGTCTGCCGGTGTGCAGAATGTCTTTGTCGAGGATTGCGACTATGCGGGCTACTGCAAGCGCGGACTGTATATCAAGACCAACCCCGACCGTGGCGGTTTCATCCGCAACATATCCTTCCGCAACTGCACGTTCGACGAAGTGGAAGACCTCTTCTATATCACCAGCATGTATGGCGGCGAGGGGCAGGACAACACATTTTTCACTGACATCGAAAACATAACTGTAGAGAACATCCAGTGCCGCAAGGCCCGTGCCGGAGGATTAGTCCTTCAGGGAACCAAGGCGAAGCCCTTGCGTGGCATTCGCTTCCAGAACATCACCATCGGCGAGGTGATGAATGCCATCAGCTTCGACGATACAGAAGACGTGATCCTCAAAGAATGCCATTTTGGTGGAAAGGCCGGAATACCCACACAGGCCAATGAGAAGGATCAAATCTTCAAGTAGTCCTGCCCGAACAACCAGATAGGGCCGTCCCTTCGGATAACGGAATAACATTAAACAGGAATGGTAATTGACTACGAATCTATCTGGCGCACACAAGACGAAATCAGAACGGTAGTGAATGCCGTTTTGGGAGAATTTGTCTGGAACCTAGGATATTCCCAGGACCGGACAGCCATTGAGCTGGAGCTTTCTGTCCATCTTGAAGAGGATGAGGTCTCCAATCTTTGCAGCCAATTCCCCGTTGCCGCCGACTACGACGGTGAAGGTGCGGAAGGTTCCAAGTTCGTATTCTTCCTTTAAGTGATTATCCTTTCCTGTATCTTTTATTCTTGACAAGCACAGATTGTCCGCTCTCCGTCTATTTCCCTGCTTCCTTTCCCTCGACTTTTCCACGTCCATGCCCTGTCATGGTGATACCGTCGAAAAGAAGACCTCGTTTTTTGTTGCCTTGAGACTTATGGACTGACGGTGTGCTTCATCGCACGTCTTTTACCCTGAACGGCTTACTAAGGAAATCTACGACTACTTGCTGAAACTTCATGGATGGCATCCCTTACTGGCTATCCTTACGCGATTGTTCTTGTCCGACCTCTCTCATGCCTGCCTTTTCCGGGCGAAGCGAGTTACACTTACTTTTTCCGTCGCGAAGTTAGTGCAAGCCGCATCCTGCAAGTACCAGGTGCCTTATTCCCTGGATTTTTTCAAAAACTTTTTGCCGACGGCCTTGCTGCCGGTAAAAACTTTTCTCGCCTAAAAGGTGAAATAATCCGGTAATTCCTTGCCTTACATGCTTTCCTTGCCAACTCTTATTGCAACGTAAATAATAAATGTTTCACTTTAAAAAATTCAGAACAATGAAAAAGATCGATAACAATTTCACAGTGACAGGATTCGTAGGTAAGGACACTAAAACCCGACAGTTTTCAACAGCAAGCGTAGCCCGCTTCTCACTCGCAAACACCATATTTAGCTCCTATTTTAGAAAGAATTTGTACCTTTAGAATTCAAAAGGAAGCACAAATTTGCGAGTCCCGAGGTTACAAGTGAGCATTAAATGTTGACACCTAGAACTTTAAGAGAAGGGTACACAAATCCCTCTCTCCGCGAAAGGTGAACGCTGTTCACCTCTTTTATGGCCTATAATTACGGCAATCTTGCACAATTAAAAAAACAAATTAATATTAATGTCATGTAAATGGCCCTTTCTGAGCAAGATTCGACTCAATTTTGTGGTATCTTTGCACACAAATAGCCTAATGGACATGAAGGAATCTCCAGCTGACCAGCGGCAGTATATAGCCATCGACCTGAAGTCGTTCTATGCTTCGGTGGAATGTGTGGACAGGGGGCTTGACCCGCTGACCACCAACCTCGTGGTGGCCGATGCGAGCCGGACGGAGAAGACCATCTGCCTGGCAGTGTCTCCCTCGCTGAAGGCATACGGCATCGGCGGACGTGCCCGACTGTTTGAAGTGGTGCAGCGTGTGCGCGAGGTGAACTATGATCGCAAGCGCAAGGCTAATTGGCACTTTTCGGGAAAATCCTTTAACGACGCAGAACTGAAGGCACATCCCGACTGGGAACTCGACTACATTGCGGCTCCTCCGCGCATGGCACACTACATGGAGGTGAGCAGCCAGGTGTATCAGACCTATCTGAAATACATCGCTCCCGAAGATATTCATGTCTATAGCATCGATGAGGTGTTCATGGACGTGACGGCCTATCTGAAGAGCTACAGGATGACGGCGCACGAGCTGGCCATGAAGATGATACGCGACTTGCTGAAGCAAACGGGCATCACGGCCACGGCTGGCATCGGCACGAACATGTATCTCTGCAAGGTGGCCATGGACATCGTGGCCAAGCACATTCCGGCAGACAAGGACGGTGTGCGCATCGGTGAGCTGGACGAAATGACCTACAGGCAGAAACTCTGGAACCACCGTCCACTGACCTCGTTCTGGCGTGTGGGAAAGGGAATTGCCGAACGGCTGGCTCCCTATGGCATCGACACGATGGGCAAGATCGCACGTATGTCGTTGCAGAATGAAGACCTGCTGTACAGACTTTTCGGCGTGAATGCTGAACTGCTGATAGACCATGCCTGGGGATGGGAGCCATGCACGATGGACTTGGTGAAAGCCTACAGACCAGAAAGCAACTCTTTCAGCAGCGGACAGGTGCTGCAATGTGCCTACGACGCAAAGAAAGCGCGTGTGGTTGCTCAGGAAATGGTAGATGCCGCTGCGCTGGATCTCGTTGCAAAGAAACTGGTGACCGACCAGCTGGTGCTGACCGTGGGCTATGACATTGAGAGTCTGACAAATCCTGCCATCAGGGCGAAATACAATGGTCCCGTGACGACAGACTACTATGGCCGCCAGGTGCCCAAGCATGCCCATGGTACGGCCAATCTTGACCGCCAGACTTCTTCATCACAGATCATCAGGAAGGCCGTGACGGAGCTCTTTGACCGCATCGTGAATCCCGACTTGCTGATCAGAAGGCTCAACCTGACCACCAATCATGTCGTGGATGAATCGTCTTTAAAGAAGGATGCCGCCCCGCAGCAGCTCGACTTGTTCACCGACTACGAGGAACTGGAGAGAAAAAAGAAAGAGCAGCAGGCAGCCCTTGAAAAGGAACGCCGCATGCAAGAGGCACAGCTGGCCATCAAACGGCGGTTCGGCAAGAACGCCATCCTGAAGGGACTGAACTTTGAAGAAGGGGCTACGGCCAAGGAACGTAACGCACAGATAGGAGGACATAAGGCATGACAGAGGACTATTCGGACATCATCAACCTGCCGCATCATGTTTCGCGGAATCACCCGCAGATGCCGTTGGCGGCACGCGCCGCTCAATTTGCGCCATTTGCTGCGCTGACCGGCTATGATGCAGTCATCAACGAGACGGCACGGCTTACCGACCAACGGGTGGAGCTGGAGGAATACGACAACGAGCGGCTGAACCGAAAGTTCGCTGAGCTGATGCCTCTCCTCGACCATCATCCTGAGATAACGGTTTCCTATTTCAAGCCAGATGAACGTAAAGCCGGTGGATCATACTCTGCGGTTTCAGGACACGTCAAGAAGATAGATACCTATGAACAATATATGGAAATGGAAGACGGGATCATCATTTCGATAAGGAATATCATAGACCTGCAATTCTGACAGCAATAGTAGTCTTGGCTATATCAAGCAAAAGGAGCAGCACCATGATTAGTGTTGCTCCTTTGCTGTGTTAATGAGGATCAGGCCTTATGACACCTCAATGGCCTTGCCGACCTTCTTCCCCTCTTTCTCCATCTTCGGAAGGACAACGGTCAGGATGCCATCCTCCACTTTGGCCGAGATCTTGTCTTTCTCCACATCCTCGGGCAGCGTGTAGTTCTGCTCGTAGTTCGAGTAGCTGAACTCACGGCGCAAGTAGTGGTGATGCTTGTCCTCATGCTTGTGCTCCTGCTTGTTCTCGATGGCGATGCAAAGGTTGCCGTCGTCGTTGATGCTTACACGGCAATACTCCTTCTTGATGCCAGGAGCTGCAAGTTCCATGGTGTAGGCCTTCTCGTCCTCCTTGACATTGACTGCGGGTGCCGTTGTATTGGCGCGAGGCATGAAATCAGTGTTCAGGAAATCGTCAAATACTGTTGGGAACCAACTGTTTTTAAACATTACTGGTAACATAATCAATACCTCCTAATTATATTTTATGTTAAACGTATGTCGTTGATTGCCTTTGCCTTAGCTCCGGCTCTCACCCTTTCGAAATGCAATAAACATGCCTTTAGGGTGTTTCATGACAAGTTGGCTCCCTTAAAGGTCAGGATGGCACTGATTTTAAACCTTGATAATCTTTGCTGACAATTCCTTAAACTTCATTAAACATCGGTGACACATGAAGCTATCACATTATATTATTATGAATACAACAGCCATCAAACTTTGTGTGAGACAATGGGCAGAGGAAGATCGCCCATGTACGAGACTTCTTTCCCTGAGAAGAATCCGCTTAAATGGTTACATTATAGCAATAATTCCAATCGTTCAACTGCTAGAGTTATATCTTCTTGAAACCGTCTGTGGTCTCTCAGGAAGTCTTCTCGACCATCAGATATAGCTTCGTACAGATTCCTATTCATATCATCAACGTATGACGCAATGGCATATTCTATGTCATCCTTCTGCCAGTCGAGCGAGGAATGGATATAGACATTCCTTTTCTGATGCAGGAAGCTGTATGCGGTCTCTATGCTGTCTCGGGTAATCATACGTCGTAGCCTATAGGACGGAACTGTTTCTGCTGCTCGCTCCACACATAGCCTTTTTCCAGCAGATAGTCCATTATCTCCTGCGGGTCTCTGCTGAAGGCGTAGCATAGCGACTCTAATGAGTCAAACTCTTCATCACGCAGAAGCATGTTGACACTTGATACCAGAATGGCGGGGTCTTTGGGCAGATAGTCCATTGTTTTTACTTAAATGTTGTTGTTATCGTGTGCAAAGTTACGAATAATCGAGAGCAGAACAAAATAAACTCGTTTATATTTTATGCCGAGATGTAGTAACTTCTTGAAAGTTACGAATAATCGAGAGCAGAACAAAATAAACTCGTTTATATTTTATGCCGAGATGTAGTAACTTCTTGAAAGTTACGAATAAATGAACGAAGTGAAAAGGAAAACTGCTTTTCTTTTCACTTCCGAGTGAAAGTAACTTATTAAAAGTTACTCATTTCTGCGGAATAATAAAGAATATTTGCTAACTTTGCACCTATAATCTAATTGTTTATGAAAAAAGTAAAGATACAGACCATGCTGGGCGACATCATAGTCCGCCTGTACGACGAGACACCCATCCACCGCGACAACTTCGTGAAGCTGGTGAGTGAAGGCTATTATGATGGCACGTTGTTCCATCGAGTGATCAAGGACTTTATGATTCAGGGCGGCGATCCTGACTCCAAGGGCGCACCTGCAGGGAAGATGCTGGGAGTGGGCGGTCCGGATTATACGCTCGAAGCCGAGATTAAGGAAGGGCTGTTCCACAAGCGCGGAGCCTTGGCAGCTGCCCGTCAGGGCGACGAGGTGAATCCGGAGCGCAGGAGCAGCGGCTCGCAGTTCTATATTGTATGGGGACAAAAGTACAACGAAGGGCAACTTCGCCAGTTTTCCAAGCAGCTGAAAATGCAGAAAGCGCAGTCGGTATTTAATCAGCTTGCTTCCGAACATCGGGCCGAAATCATGCAGATGCGGCGTGACAGGAATCGTGCCGGTTTGCAAGAACTGCAGGACCGTCTGGCAGCAGAAGCAGATAATCAAGCTGCAGACTTTGCCGGTCTGACCGAGGAGCAAATGAAGATTTACTCCACAATAGGAGGAACGCCCCATCTCGATGGCCAATACACGGTGTTCGGGGAAGTTGAGGAAGGCCTCGACGTGGTGGAAATGATACAGGCAACTGCCACTGGCCGCGGCGATAGGCCTGTTGATGATCTGGAAATGAGAATTTTCCTTTGCGATTGAGGTGACATTATGGATTTTAAGGACAAAATAGCCGTTATTACGGGTGGCGCACAAGGCATAGGACGCTGCATTACCGAAGAGTTTCGGAAGGCAGGAGCGCATGTGTGCGTGATTGACAAGCAGCAGGGAGACCACTTTGTCGGCGATCTTGCTGACAAGCAAGTGATGGAACAGTTTGCAAAGGAAGTAATCGACAGGCACGGTCATGTTGATTTTCTCATCAACAATGCCCTCCCTTTGATGAAAGGCATCGATGAATGCACCTACGAGGAGTTCCAATATGCCCTGAGTGTTGGCGTGACGGCTCCGTTCTATCTCGCCAAACTCTTTGCTCCACATTTTGCCGAAGAAGCAGCCATCGTCAACATCTCGTCCTCACGCGACCGCATGAGTCAGCCGCAGACAGAGAGTTACACGGCTGCCAAAGGTGGAATCACAGCATTGACTCATGCGTTGGCTATCAGTTTTTCGGGCAAGGTGCGCGTGAACAGCATCTCTCCTGGGTGGATTGATACGGCCTACACCGTCTATGAAGGCCCCGATGCCATCCAGCAGCCCGCAGGTCGCGTGGGCAATCCGATGGACATTGCCCACATGGTGCTCTATCTTTGTTCCCGCAAGGCAGGGTTTATCACGGGTGAAAATATCTGCATCGATGGCGGCATGACCCGCCAGATGATTTATCATGGTGACAATGGCTGGAGTTTAGAACCATAACATCCCACAACTATGAAAAAGAGTAGAATTAACATAAAGAGGACAGCCTGCTGGCTCCTCATGCTGATGGGAGTCGTCAGCAATATCCAGGCGCAAAAGGGTTTGAAAAAGGTCTATAACGAGACCGTCAACCCCATCGAGCAGATAGACCAGGCCATAGTGAAAGCAAAGACGGAAGGCAAGTTTGTCATCTGTCAGGTTGGTGGAAACTGGTGTCCCTGGTGTTTGCGCTTTGCAGACTTCATAACCAGCGACACCACCATCAGCAAATACATCAACGAGAACTTCGAGTATATCCATGTGAACTACAACCCACGTAAATCAGGGAGCGAGTTGCAACAGCAACAGGCCGCGGCCCTGATGAAGAGGCTGGATAACTGTGGACGTTTCGGATTTCCCGTGTTCGTAGTGCTTAACGGTGAAGGAAGGGTTATCCACATTCAGGATTCCAGTTTCTTGGAGGAAGGACAAGGCTACAACCAGGAGAAGGTGTTACGCTTCTTCAAGAACTGGACTCCGAAAGCTGTGGAGTAATGACATTACGTGTCAAACTCAAAGAAAATTCGTACTTTTGTGCCTGCTATGACGATAGACCTATATATCAACGAAGCAAATGACTATGCACGAGATATTGGTGCGCCAGTCTATCACCCCCACGTATCTGTGATACACTACGACGAGGTGGGCGAGATACGCCACACGTTGAACCGAATCAACTGCTACGCCGTTTTCCTGCAACAGGAATTCCCCGAAGGTCTGGCTTATGGCATTGGTACCTATCATGAAAGGCCACGGGTTGGCGCTATGGCGGGAATGGGCGACGGCTCGCTAATAGCCTTCTCGCCAGGCCAGATAGGCGGCAAGCACGATGACGGCACGCGCCGTCAGTACCACGGTTGGGTACTCCTTTTCGACGACGAGTTCATACAAGGATCAGACATAGAACGGAAACTCGGCAGCTATCAGTTCTTTTCATACTATTCAAACGAAGCACTTATCTTAACTCCAGAGGAAAAGGACATACTGAATCAGCTCATGGCCGACCTGCGGCAGGAACTGGCAACGCAGTCTCAGTCATACGGCCACGATGACATCGTCAGGAATTACATCCTGCTAATCCTGGACTACTGCAACCGCTTCCATTTCCGCCAGTTTAAGGATATGACAGCTGAAGGCAGCGACATACTCAGCCGTTTCCAACAGGTGCTGACCGATTATTATTCACATGGCATACAAAAAACGAAAGGATTGCCTACCGTAAAATACTGCGCCAGCGAATTATGCCTTTCACCAGGCCACTTTGGCGACATCATCAGAAATGCCCTTGGCGAGAGTCCGAAAGACTATATCCGCAACTTCATAACATTGCGCGCAAAAAACCTCATTCTCAGCGGTAAGACCATCGACCAAGTGGCCGAAGAGCTGGGCTTTGAATATCCCCAGCACTTTACCCGGATGTTCAAGAATGCAACTGGGTTCACACCGAGGCAATTCCTTGACAGGCAGCGCAAAAAATAAAAAGGTACGAAACTTCCACTTCGCCAAACATGAAAAGACCAAGAGAGGATGATGCCGTGAAATCACTTAATGTACCCTAATGACATGGAGAAAAAGATAAACTATGGGAATAACATACAAAGACATTCACGAATTTCGGAAAGACGATTTGGAAGACTTGTTTCTTTCCGTTAACTGGTCATCAGGACATTTCCCCGACAAACTGGTAGTCGCCATGCAGAATTTCCAAACGGTATATTCTGCATGGGACGAAGACAAGCTTGTTGGAATGGTATGCGCAATGGACGACGGCATCATGACGGCCTATCTGCACTATATGTTGGTTCCCCCGGAATACCATCACCATGGTATCGGTCATCAATTGCTGGAGTTGATGAAAGAACATTACCAGTCATATCTCCGCATTGGTTTAAAAGCCTACAATACAGAGCTTGGCTTTTATGAGTCATGCGGATTCAAGAAAGCCGAGAATGCCAGCCCTATGTTCATTACAAGCCTTTGGACTTGAAGAATCTGACTGACATTCCATGTTCGAATCACAATAACTCCTCGATGTCCTTCTCAAAGTCCTTAGGCTCTGTGGTAGGTGCGTAACGCTTAATAGTCTCTCCATCCTTTGAAATCAGGAACTTTGTGAAGTTCCACAAACAGCCAGTTGCATCAGGATTGATTTTCAGATAGAGAGTGGAACGAGTGTAGTCAACGATGGCATGATGCTTCTCAAGAAAGTCAGTTCCCAACACACCATCGACTTGACGGGAACGATTTTTCCTAAACTCGGCATTGACATAGGATATATCCATGAGAAACAGACTGTCGTTCCTAATCTCGGTGCCGTTGATTCCGAATACACCCGCAGTCCTGACCAACGGACTGGCAGAACCGATACCTGCGGCATAGTCTCTAACGGCCTGAGGTTCGAGTTGGAACTTGTCTTTCTTGGATATGTCGATCAGTGTGGCTCCACCCCCTGTGTCAACGAGGAAAACACAGGGCCTTCCGTTCACTCGTATCGAAACGGTTATATGACCTGTTCGCGTCTTGAAAATAGGGAGAACGTCGTAGCCTTCAGCCTGCATGATACTGTCATAGGGAGTCGTGGAAGAAACCGTTTCAGGTTTTCTGCCCCCATCAGCGCAGCCTATCAAAAGTGAAGCCACGAAGATATAGAATAACTGTTTCATCTTTTATTGATCAGATTTTTTTCTGCTTTCATAGTTCGCGCTGGGAGCGCGCGTCTAAAAAAGTTTTATCTCATGATCTTCTTGCCATTTCGGATATAGACGCCTTGGCGTGGAGAGGCCACGGGCTGTCCGTTGAGGTTATACCACCCGGACGATGGTTTCACGCGGTCGCGTAGTTCGTGGATACCTGTGGCTCCCCGAGTGCAAGCAAAGTGGAACTCGCGGGTGAGCGATATGCCGTCTTCGGTGGCGGTGACGGTGATAGTGAACATCTTTTCATGGCCTGTGGGGACCACCGTGAGTTTGTCGCCGTCGATGGTGGCGTGGCTGCCCGCGGCGATGGTGTATGAAGGCTGGGTATAACCGGCAAACCATGGAGAGAGACTGATCTCGGTGCTTTCCGCGAGCTGGTAGTTAGGCACGGCTATCCAGTTCAGATAGTCTTCGAGGTTGGTATATCCGTCGCCGTCGGGATCTTCGTTGTTGTCGGCGTCGTAGGGATTGGTTCCCGTCAGTTCTTCAAACCAGTCGGGCATACCGTCTTGGTCGCTGTCCCAACCAGAAGGGCGACTCTCGCTGGTGATGCCAAGTTTTTCCATATCGAAGCCCTCGCATCCGTTGTCTTCCTCCGAATCAATGAGACCTTTCTTTCTTGAGCGGCTACCGACTGTGGAAGAGGTGCCTGTCAGCGTTTCGCTGACCATGCGTCTGTCGTGGTTATCAATGAGGGGCAGGTTGCATCCGGCATCGGAAAGTACGTTCTTGAAGGCAGCACGGGCCGTCTCGGCATTGCCTTCGGGATTGAAGAATGCAAAAGGTGTGGTGGGCAGTGGATTCCAATCAACTACCTGACCGCCTGAGGTATTATATTTATAGGTGGTGCCGCGCTTGTCTTCCGTGAGTTTCCCGTTGTTCTTTTCCTGACGGATATTCCCGCTGACGTAAACGCTCTGCGTGCCTTTGCCGGTTCCTTCCAGTTGCAGGTTCATCAGCGTTGACTGACTGGTGGCTGGCCCCATCTTGTAGTAGTTGTTCACAAAGTTCATCTCGTGGGTTCCACCGTCGGTAGCCCGTCCGCCCCAGTTATAGACCACGTTGTTATAGACGTCGTGATGTCCGTCGTAATAGCCAGCGCCGTCGAGTCCGCCCGATATGCTCCAGTTGCGCCCTTCGCAATGGGCAAGCAGGTTGTGATGGTAGCTTCCGCAGATGCCTCCCATCTCTCCGCCTCCGATGGTTGCGGCATAGCCATGGGCCGTGCCGTCGCTGTAGTTGGGATGACCTGCCACGTTGAGTGCTTCGCTGATGAGCGAATGTTGCAGGGTGAGATTCTTTGCTCCGCGCGAGGAGAAGGCTTCGTCGATGGTCCACGATACGGAACAATGATCCATGATGGAATGATCGTTGCCCGCCATGCCGAGCCCGTCGAGTCCAATGTCTTCAGGGTCTTGGTCGCTGATTTGGCCTCGACGGCTGCGCAGGAAGCGGGTGATACCGTCGCTGGCCATTCCGAAAGGTGCTCCGCGCAGCATGATGCCCGCTCCGGGAGCTGTCTGTCCGGCTATCGTGACATACTTGTCGCCGCAAGTGAGGCGGCTTTTCAGATGGATGGTGCCTGAAACATCAAACACAATGGTGCGGGGACCGCTCACTTTCTTAATGCCATAGCGGAAAGATCCTGCTATCGGGTTATTGTCATCACCATTGTCCTCAAGGTTGGTCACGTGATAGACCGTGCCGCCTCGCCCGCCGATGGCATATTTGCCGTAGCCTTCGGCTCCCGGGAAAGCCAGATGTCGCGGGCGGAATGACCAGACGGTGCCTTTGTTGATTTCGCCAACGGCGTTCTCTTCATCAATACGCCAGTAATATGTGTTCATGGATGAAAGGCCACTAACGGTATAGCTGTCCTTCGTGACGCAAGCCACTTCGTTCAGGTCTTCTTCCGAAGTGCCGAACATCACATGATGCTTCACGGCCGTAGCCGCAGGGACCCAACTCAGCACGACGTACCCGTCGTCGGCATCCACATGGAAGTCCGTGTTGGCTGGATAGGGTTCTTGGGCGGTATTCAGATTATCGGCCACATCGAAAGCCAGCGCATTAATGGTGACGCTGGTCGTTCCGTAGGAAGTGCCTTGGGCCGGTTTGGAGAGATATGAAACGGTGACGGGCTCCCCATCGACAACCTGGAACTCCACGAACGAATGTCCGCAGGTGACTACCGATATATCGCGGTTGGTCTGCTTGATACCTGTCTTTACAACCGTTCCGTTCACCAGCACGTCAATATCGGGCGCTTGGAGACCTTCGAAGTTGTTATGAAAAGCCTGGAGGGTATGTGTTCCAGGAGCAAGTCCACTAATTTTGACGTCAATTTTCACGGCACCACTTGTCACTTGATCGTGTCCGTTCTGATAACCTACCAGTCCGTCGCCGATAAGTTTGTATCCTTTGCTTTCCACACCGTCTTTCCAGTAGTTGCCCGAGACGTATCCTCCGGCATACTGTGGATCACAGCTGATGGTGAGCGTGATACCGTCGAAAGTAGCAACGGCTTCCTGCGTATCAGTTACCGCCCAGGGTGAGAATCCCGTTTCGGTGCTCACCTGTTCGTTACGTCCTGGTTTGTTGAAGTCTATTTTCTGGGCATGAATCCCCCATACGGTGCTCAATGCGAGGAGCGCCAAGATGTACCTCTTGTTCATATAGTATATAATTTTCAAGTAGTTGCTATTGGTTGCAAAGATACATTCTTTTTCCGAAACTTGTGCGCGATTTATTTCAAATTCTCAAGAAAACGACCCGAATTTCACCCGAAAACCGTCTAAATAACATTCATTCACTATCCGAGCGACTGTTTTCTTGACAATTTTTATTAATTTTGCCGCATGTGAATGAATCTTTCAGAATCAATAATATTATCAACTAAATCCATTCAATTATGAAAAGAATTTTCAGCTATTTTGCCTTTCTGGCCGTGATGATCCTGACGGTTATGGCATGTTCAAAGACAGAAGAAAGCGCTACAAACGATTTCCGTATCAAACGGGGAACGAACCTGAGCCACTGGCTATCGCAGTCGGAAGAACGTGGCGAGGCTCGCCGCACACACATCCAGGAAGACGACTTCGCTCGCCTGGATTCGCTGGGCTTCGACTTCGTGCGTATTCCTATTGACGAAGTACAGTTCTGGGACGAAGAGGGAAACAAGCTCCCCGAGGCTTGGCAGTTGCTCACACAGGCGCTCGACTGGTCGGTGAAACACCATCTGCGTGCCATCGTTGACCTGCATATCATCCGCTCTCACTATTTCAACGCCGTGAACGAGGGCCAGGAGGATGCCAACACGCTCTTCACCTCGGAAAAGGCACAGCAAGACCTCATCAATCTCTGGTACCAACTGTCGGAGGCGCTGAAAGGCTATAGCAACGACTCCGTGGCCTATGAGTTTATGAACGAGCCCGTAGCTCCCGAGCACGAGCAATGGAACCAGCTCGTAGCCAAGGTGCATGCAGCCCTGAGAAAGGTGGAGCCCAAGCGCACGCTCGTCATCGGCTCTAACCTATGGCAAGGCTATCAGACGATAAAGTATCTCCGCGTGCCAGAGAACGACAAGAACATCGTGCTCTCCTTCCACTATTACAACCCGATGATTCTGACTCACTACGGTGCATGGTGGACTCCTATCGGAAAATACAAAGGAAAGGTGAACTATCCCGGAATCCTCGTTTCAAAAGAAGACTTCGAGGCCGCTCCCGATTCGCTGAAACCGGAACTGGAGCCCTATCTCACCCAGGAGTATAACATCGACAGAATCCGCGCCGACTTCAAGGATGCCATCGAGGCCGCCAAGAAATACAACCTGCAGCTGTTCTGCGGCGAATGGGGTGTTTACGAACCGGTTGACAGAAACTTGGCATACGCCTGGACAAAGGACATGCTGAAGGTTTTCGATGAGTTCAACATCGCCTGGACCACATGGTGCTACGATGCCGACTTCGGATTCTGGGACCAGAAGAAGCACGACTTCAAGGACAAGCCCCTCGTTGACCTGCTGATGGCCTCGAAAGGTCTGGAAGACAAGAAAGCAGAGGAATAGCCGAGCCTTCAAATTCCGACAAATAAATTCCCTAGCCTATATTATTCACATAAGAAAAAGTTTTCCTGTTTTTGCTATCACTGCTATCACTAAAATCAGTAACCTGTTGAATGCCTGTGAGTTGCAACGCTGAATTTAGTGATAGCACAGGTGATAGCAGTGATAGCAAAATGGCTTTGACTCGTCCTGAATAAGGTTGATGGTTAAACTAATATAATCCCGGTATAGGTTGTCAAATTATTTCTCATACCTTCTTAATCCTGTAATC
>JAEEGJ010009760.1_pt1 | contig 25414 bp, 22 predicted proteins | sample 8958761 | NCBI WGS metagenome assembly JAEEGJ01 (sample SAMN16246546, study PRJNA631951) | gut metagenome | biome: gut microbiome; feature: rumen; material: RS-attached | host: Bos | place: Iran: Karaj | collected 2018-10 | reverse complement strand
TCACATTGGAGAAGAAGGCGTCAAACTTGATGTGCTCCATCGATTCGGGGGTCATCAGCTCCTTGGAGATGGGTTCCAGAATCTTGTCGAACTTGGCCTGCATGGCGTTCTTGAGCTGGAGTTTGCGGGTACCGCGTTGCAGCTGCACACGCTCGTCGTTGGGCAGGTTGATGGCGATGGTCTTGCTGTTGGCGTTGCAGTCACCGGCATAATAGACCACATCGTAAGCGGCTAAGTCGACGTCGCTGCCAGGCACTTCCTTCTTGTAAGCGGCAGGCACAGGCAGTTGCTTTTGGAGCTCAGGCACAAAGGCGGCATAGCGAGCCAGTTGCTTCGTCCATTCCTGGTCCTTGATGAGGATGAAAGCTTCGTGAGAAGCCTTGATGCCATAACGGGCATCGGTGTAGTTCTCGATGGGACCAATCACCATGTCGATGTTGTTGTTGCGCACGTCCATCCATTGCATATCGCTCTGCAGATAATCGTCGGTGCGGAGGGCAAGGGCACGAAGTTTCAAATAGGTGGCAAACTCCTTATCACCAGCCAACTCAGAGGCTTTATCAAGCAACGAGGCGGCCTTCTCGATTTGTTCGGCGAAGTAGTCGTGATACCACACACACTTCAGCGCACCGTTCTCGTCGCGGACAACCATGGTGTATTGGCTGGTCTTGTTCGGGTCGTCGAAGGAGGTCCATTCTTCCTCGGTCATGTCGGCAGGATAGAACTGTGCTCCGGCGGGTTTCGGACCAATGCCTTCCACGAAAGGCTTGTTACCGTCGAGGCCATCCCAAGGGCCGTAGGCGATGGTAGCCAATTTCTTGATGTCGGCATTGTCGCCGATTTTAGCCATCAGCTCGTCCTTGTCACCATAGTTCTCTCTCCAGAAAAGGCCGTCCATGATGTCGGCAGCTTCGAAGAGCAACGGCAACATTTGTTTCTCGTTGTCGCTGAGATGATCGATTTTTGTCGTCAAAGTATACTCGGCATACTTGTCTGACAGATGGGTCTCTTCTTGAACGGGTTCTTGCACCGGTTCAGGTTTTTTGTTGTTGTCGCAGGCGGTGGCCATCAATGCCACAACTGCAATAATTGATAAGTACTTGATTTTCATAGTTTTAATAATTAATAACTGTAAACATTTTGATGAGGCAAATTTAAGATGTTTTGTAACATGAAAAGCAAAAAATAAAAATTCCGTCAGTCAACTGACGGAATTTACAATTTTCTGATCCAAACATCAGCATCCTATCGCCCGCGAAATCACCAAACGGAGGATTTCGGAGGTGCCTTCGCCGATTTGCAGAATGCGCTGGTCGCGGTAGAAACGCTCCATGTCGAACTCCTTGAGCAGACCATGACCGCCCATCACCTGAACCGCCTTGTTGCAGACCTCAGCAGCCACTTCAGAGCAATACAACTTGGCCATCGCCGCTTCCTTGCCGAAGGGACGGTGTTGGTCTTTCAGCCAGCAAGCACGATAGAGCAACCCTCTTGCCGCATCAATCTTCATGGCCATGTCAGCCAACTTGAAGCTCACCGCCTGGAACTTACAGACGGGTTTGCCAAACTGCACGCGTTTCTTCGAGTAAGCCAAAGCCATCTCGTAAGCACCTTGTGCACAACCCAAACCCATGGCGCCGATAGAAAGACGACCTGAATCGAGGGTGGCCAGCATGATATGGGAGCCTTCGCCAGGCTTGCCGAGGATGCAGTCTTCAGGCAGACGCACATCGTTGAAAATCAGCTTGCCCGTATTGGAGGCACGCCACATCATCTTGTCGTGCATGGGAGTCTGTGTGAAGCCTTCGCGCTTGTTTTCCACTAGCAAAGCCGTGAATTCCGGTTTGCCGTCCTTCTCACCTGAAACGGCTTGAACGGTAGTACCCAAGCTGATAGGCGTCGCGCTGTTGGTGATGAAAATCTTGGAGCCGTTGAGATGCCAATACGTGCCGTCAAATTGGGCAGTGGTCTTGGTGCCGCGCGAGTCGCTGCCAGCGTCTTCCTCGGTCAGGCCAAAGCCCCAGAGACGGTCTTTGCAAAGTTGAGGCAGATACCTGCGTTTCTGATCCTCGGTACCATAGTCCTTGATGGGGCCGATACCCAAAGAGTTGTCGGCGGCGATGGTGGCGGCAGTGGAGCCGTCGACGCGTGCCAGTTCCTCCACAGCAATGATATAGCTCAGGTTGTCAAGCCCTTGGCCACCATATTCCTTCGGGACAGTCATGCCCAACAAACCTTGTTCAGCCATTTTAAGGGTCAGGCCGACATCGAAATGCTGCTCTTCGTCGTTTTCGCGAGCTACGGGTTTCACTTCCTGTTCGGCGAAGTCGCGCACCCGCTGGCGGAGGGCTTCCTGTTCTTTAGTGAGGTCGAAGTTCATTTATTATTCAAGATTTAAGATTCAAAGATTCAAGATTCCAACTCTAAAAGTTGCAATTTATTATCCACCATTTGGCCTTCTTCAACAAAAATCCGTTTTACTTTGGCTTTGCCTGCCGCAACGATATTGTTCTCCATCTTCATGGCTTCCACCACCATCATAATCATACCTTCGTTCACCTCATCCCCTTCTTTCACATTGATTTTCACCACCTTGCCAGGCATTGGCGACACCAACTTCGATTTGTCGTTCACCGTTTCCTTGCAGGCGTAGTCCAACGTGTCGTTCAGTTGGTCGGTGCGGAAGCACGTAAAGTTGAGCCCGTGGAAGTTGACGATGGTCTTTTGTTCGTCGTTCACCGAGCAATACACCGTTTCCGTTCTGCCGTTCAGCATGATTTTCAGCTGGTGGTTGTCATATTGGATAAACTCCACCCTAAACGAAGCCTCGCCAACCGTACCTTTGATCTTTCCAGCCTCGGCATCACTGATGCAGATAGGCACCTTCTTACCTTCCACATCCACCGTCAATTGCATGTGATAGCGCCAATAGCCGATTTCTTCCCAAACGTTTTCCGTATGATGCTCAAACTGTCTCTTGCAACAATCGAACAGCAGGAAAGAAATCGCTATATCGTTGACATTCAAGTTATCCCGACTCTCTTTCAAAGCGGTTAACAATTCTTCCTGATGCGTTGCACAGAAGCCAGTGTCTATCTTGTTTTCAACAAAGTCAGGGTTTTTAATCACTTCCCAAAGGTAGGCCTTGTTGGTGGTCAGCCCTTGGATGATGAACTGCTTGAGTGCGTTTCGAGCGGTCTCAATCGCCGCCTGACGGTCTTTGGCATGGCAAATCAGTTTGGCAATCATCGGGTCGTATGCCTCTGAAATCGTGCAGGGGCCATCGATGCTGCTGTCGACACGGGTGCCGCGAATCTGAGGCTCGTGATAAGCCGACACCTTGCCAGGCGTTGGGAGGAAGCCATTCTCTGGATTCTCGGCATAGATACGCAACTCGATGGCATGGCCTTGCGGCTGAATGGCCTCTTGCGTCCAGCCCATCTCCTTCCCTCTCGCAATGCGAATCTGTTCCTCCACAATGTCGATGCCCGTGCGCATTTCAGTGACGGGGTGTTCCACCTGAATGCGTGTGTTGATTTCCAAGAAATAGAAATTCAAGTCCTTGTCGACCAAAAACTCCACCGTTCCCGCGTTGCGGTAGCCTATGGCCTTGCAGAGTTTGACTGCGGTTTCACAAAGTTGTTTCCGTTTCTCTTCCGTCAAGGTCGGCGACGGCGACTCCTCGATGATTTTCTGGTAACGACGTTGGATGGTACACTCACGTTCATGCAGATGTATCACATTATCGTGATGGTCAGCCAAGACCTGAACTTCGATATGTCGCGGATTCTCAATGTATTGCTCAACGAAAACCGTCCCATCGGCGAAGTATTTCTCCGCTTCACGCGAAGCACGGTCCAACTCCTCCTGCAAGTCCTCTTTCCGTCTGACAATGTGCATGCCTTTGCCACCGCCACCTGCCGCCGCCTTAATCAGCACAGGATAGGGCAAAAAAGACGATTGTTTCAAAATCTCCTCTTTGCTTCCCGTGAGGCCAAAAGTGACGGGGATGCCTTCTTTTATGGCGATGTTTCTGGCCGCAATCTTATTGCCCATCAAGCGAATCACCTCCGCATCAGGGCCAATGAAAATCAAATTGTTGGATGCACACGCCTCGGCCAACTCAGGGTTTTCGGAAAGGAAGCCATAGCCTGGATGGATGGCATCGACACCAGCATCCAAGGCGGCATCGATAATTTTCTGGATATTGAGGTAGGTATCTTTCAACATACCGTCGCCAAGCGGATAGGCCTCATCGGCCATGCGGCGGTGCAAAGCATTGGCGTCATTATCGGCAAAGACCGCCACTGTGGCAATATGCAGCCTGCGTAAGGTCTTGATAATCCGCACTGCAATCTCGCCACGGTTGGCAACCAAAACTTTATTGATTCTTTTCGAGTTCATGTTTCAACAAATAACACCGCAAAAATAGTCTTTTTCTACAGAAAACAAAACTATTATCATTCCATTTGCTCATAATCGCGTGCCAAGCCGCCTTGCGAGGTCTCCTTGTACAAGGAAGGGATGTCCTTACCCGTCTCTTTCATCGTCTCCACCACCTTGTCGAACGACACGCGATGACGCCCATCGGAGAAGGTGGAATAGATATTGGAATCCAAGGCACGTGCAGCTGCGTATGCATTGCGCTCAATGCAAGGGATCTGGACCAATCCACATACCGGGTCACAGGTCATGCCCAAGTGATGTTCCAAAGCCATCTCGGCTGCGTATTCTATTTGTGCAGGACTACCTCCAAAGAGCTGGTTGGCGGCAGCGGCAGCCATAGCGCAAGCCACGCCCACCTCGCCTTGACAGCCTACCTCGGCACCCGAGATGGACGCATTGGTGCGCACGATATTACCTACCAGACCCGCCGTCACCAAGGCGCGGATGATGCGTTGTTCGGTAAACTCATAACTCTTCGAAAGGTGATACAGCACGGCGGGCATCACGCCACAAGAGCCACAAGTCGGGGCGGTGACGATGCGTCCGCCCGAAGCATTCTCCTCCGAGACCGCCAAAGCGTAGGAATACACCAAGCCACGACTCTTCAGCGTATGCGTATAACCCGAAGCCTTGATGTGGTAATTGGCGGCCTTGCGACTCAGATTGAGCGGTCCAGGCAACACACCCTCGGCCTGTAAGCCGCGTTCAACGGCTTCACGCATCACGCGCCACACCTCAGCCATATATTGCTCGATTTCTTTCGGGTTCTCGTATTCGTAGACATATTCCCAATAGGTCCTGCCTCGTTTCTCACACCAACCGAGAATGTCAGTCATCTTTGAGAGCGGGTAGATGTCGGGCTGCTCGCTTCGTTTGCCTTCTTCGGCGAGATTGCCGCCACCGATGCTAAACACCTGCCACTCTCCTAATAGCGCTTTTGCATCATCGAAAGCCTTGAAAAGCATCCCGTTAGGGTGGAAAGGCAATATGATTTCAGGCTTCCATACGATTTCCGTCGGGGCCTGCAAGGTATTCAGTATGGCCCAATCGGTCATGTGGCCCTTGCCTGTGGCGGCAAGGCTACCGTAGAGTGTCACCTCGAAAGCGGCTGCGTTAGGATAACGATCGTTGAAGATGGCCGCGGCCTTCTGCGGGCCCATGGTGTGGCTGCTCGAAGGGCCTACACCTATTTTATAAATGTCTTTTATTGTTTTCATGGTCGAAACAGTTTGTCGAGATTCCCGAAAGGGAAACTCCTTATCGAACTGCAAAAATAAGGCATAAAACGACGATTGTTGAAAAAAATCGAAAAAATTTCGCAAAAACGTTTGGCGGATTGAAAAATGTTGTATTTTTGCAGCCGCAAATGAGGGGCATTAGCTCAGTTGGCTAGAGCGCTTGCATGGCATGCAAGAGGTCATCGGTTCGACTCCGTTATGCTCCACAAAAAGAAAACCCGCTGATTTTTCGGCGGGTTTTGCTTTTTTATGTGATTCACTCACAATGTTTCCAGATCATATTCCACTATAAGCCGTTTTAATTTCCGCGACCAACTCATCGCTGATACTGTTTCCCATCTGGCGGCAGACATCCTGGCTCCATCGTTGTGCCATCTCAACGCGTGAGGCTTGATTGTCCATGCCTTGCAGCATGGCATAGATATATCCCGCATTGAAATTGTCACCCGCTCCGACTGTGCTGACGGTCTCAATGGGCTGTACAGGATAAGTCTCGCAGCGGTCAGGCGTATAGACACGAATCGAGCGAGGCCCATCGGTCAGTATCAAGGTTTGGCAAAGGCGGCTCACTCGTTCATAGATGGCGTCTCCATTTTGTAAGCCTAACATGTACTCGAAATCCTCCATCGACCCACGCACCACATTTGCCATCCTCATGTTCTCCTCAATATTGGGCCTCACCTCCGGCAAATCGACGATATGGTTTTTGCGGAAGTTCACGTCGTAATAGAGCCAAGCACCCGCCTCGTGTGCAGCACGCAACAAACCGCCCACAACAGGACGTATGGCCGGGTTGATGGCGAAGAAAGAACCGAAAAGCACCACATCATTCTTGTCCATCACAGGCAGTTTGCTGTCCATCGTTACAGAGGCATGATCTTTATAAAACAGGTATTGCGCATCGTTGTGCTCATTCAAAAAAGCCAATGTCACATGCGACTTGGCATTCTCGTGACGGCAGACATATTCCGACGACACGCCATTGTCGACCAGATAGCGGCAAATAAGGTCACCCACATGGTCGCCTCCCACTTCGGTCACCATGGCGCAGGGCACACCTGCCCGTCCGAGCGAAACAATGCTGTTGAATGTAGAGCCACCCGGAACGGCTTTCTGGGGTTGGTCGTTCTTGAACAGAATATCCAAGACGGTCTCGCCGATGCCTATCACTCGTTTTTCGGTCATGCTGTTTGTGCTATGATTTGATATTACGCAATTCCTCCAAGGCCCGTTGCAACACCTCATCCATAGGCGCATAAATCGGATAGAAACCCTCGTCGTCAAAGAGGTCGCGGGCGATATAGGCCTTCAATAGGATGTCAGCCTCACGTCGCGCCACCTGCTGCTGCTCCGCTGTGCCCTTGATGCCTTTCCCCTCGGCCAACTTCACCAAAGCATCAAACATGGCATCGCTCACTGCAAACTGTTTGTCGAAAGCGTCAACCGACTTGTAGCGTTGCAGCTGCTGACGGTGTTGGTCGGTATAGTCAAAGGCATACTGATAAAGCAAGCCCGTGTTGACGATACGGTTGAAGTAATACTCGGTGCTGTCATCAACCAAAGGCACGTAGATGTCGGGCATGATACCGCCACCGCCATATACGGTCTTTCCTTTGGGCGTGGTATATTTCAGCGAGTCGGCGAAATGGATGCTGTCGGGATGGAACAGCTCTCCGTTTTCGTAACGCTCGAACGATTCAAGCAAATACTTGTCACGGTCGCCAGTAAAAGGCTTCTGGATGGAACGCCCAGTAGGAGTGTAATATTTGGCCACAGTCAGACGGATGGCGGAGCGGTCGCTGAGCATGATTTGTTCCTGCACCAAGCCCTTGCCAAACGAGCGGCGGCCTATGATGGTGCCTCGGTCGTTGTCTTGCAAGGCTCCAGCCACGATTTCGCTTGCACTCGCCGACTCGCCGTCGATGAGCACCACCACAGGCATGTCTTCCAACATCCCATGATGACGGGCTTTCATGTACTGGCGCGGACGGTTGCGACCTTCGGTGTAGACAATCATGCTGCCGCGCGGCAAAAACTCGTCAGCCACATCCACCGCAGCGTTCAAATAGCCTCCACTATTACCCCTCAAGTCGAACACGAGTTGCTTCATGCCTTGTTGTTTCAGGCTTCTTATTCCCTTCCTGAACTCGTCAACCGTAGTTGCCGAAAACTTACTAAGCTTCAGATAGCCAATGGTTTCATCCAGCATATACGCGATATCTACGCTATAAGTCGGGATGGCATCACGGGTGATGGTATAGTCGAGCAAGCCTTCCACGCCGCGACGTAGCACACGCACCCGGACCTTCGTACCTTTGGGTCCTTTCAGTTTGCGCATCACGTCCTCATTGGTCAGCTTCTGACCGGCAGTCAAGGTGTCGTCAACATAAATGATGCGGTCGCCCGCCATGATGCCCACCTTCTCCGACGGGCCGCCTTTAATGACATTGACCACCGCAATGGTATCCTTCTCCAAGCGGAACTGGACGCCGATGCCGTCAAAGCTGCCCAACAGCGGGTCGTTCACCTCATTGAACTCTTTCAAGGAAACGTAGGCGCTGTGCGGGTCAAGTTTCTCCATCATGGCGGCAATGGCCTCTTCCTCAAGCTCGTGCGTGTCGGGTGTATCGACATAGTCGTTGCCCACATACCACATCACCTCGTCGAACTTGCTGCCGCCTTCGACGTTGACAAGCCCTTTGCTTAAGCGCTTATTAATCTGAAGACCCACAAGGATGCCCGCCAAAATCAGCACGGCAACCACTATGGGTCTAACTTTGCTCTCTTTCATAATTCAAGCCTTCACACGGTTGCGCTCGACAAATCCAGGTTCCTGTCCACCTTCTTGAACAAACCCTGCAACACCGTACCCGGGCCCACCTCAACAATCGTGCGAACGCCATTGGCCAAGATATTGTTCATGGTCTGCGTCCACAGCACAGGCGACGTCAATTGCGCAATCAGGTTTTTCTTGATGATTTCGGGGTCGTTGACCGACTGTCCTGTGACATTCTGATAAATCGGGCAGATGCCTTGATTGAAGGTGGTCTCCTTGATGGCCTCGGCCAACTCGACGCGAGCTGGCTCCATCAACGGGCTATGGAAAGCACCGCCCACACTCAGCGGCAGAACACGCTTGGCGCCCGCTTCCTTCAGTTTCTCCGAAGCGGCTGCCACACCTTCCACCGAGCCGGAAATGACCAACTGGCCAGGGCAGTTGTAGTTGGCAGGTACCACGACGGCATCCTTCACCGAAGCACAAATGCTTTCGACGGTGGCATCTTCCATACCAATAACAGCCGCCATTGTGCCCGGTTGGGCCTCACAAGCTTTCTGCATAGCTAAGGCGCGCTTGCTCACCAGTCGCAGACCGTCTTCAAAGGTCAACACCTTATTGGCCACCAAGGCTGAAAACTCGCCTAAAGAATGGCCTGCCACCATCGTGGGGTCGAAATCCTCCAACAAGGAAGCCAAAATGACGGAATGCAAAAAAATGGCAGGTTGTGTCACCTTGGTCTGACGCAAGTCCTCAACCGTGCCTTCAAACATGACATCCGTAATCTTGAACTTCAGGATGTTATTGGCTTTCTTGAACATATCCTTGGCTTTCGACGACTTGTCGAACAAGTCTTTACCCATGCCTACAAATTGGGCACCCTGGCCCGGAAAAACGTATGCTTTAATCATTATTCAATTGTATATTTAAAATTCAAAATTCAAAGATTTAAAATTCTGGACTGCTTCGTGCCTTGCAGTGACGCAAAGCGACAATTAATGCAACTTGGTTCCTATCAGCTGGAAGAACTCCTCGCGGGTAGATTCACGCTCGAAGGCTCCGATGAAATCGCTCGTCGTGGTCACCGCACTCTGCTTCTGCACACCGCGCATCGACATGCACAAATGCCGTGCCTCGATGACGACAGCCACACCCAAAGGATGCAAGGCGTCGTTGATGGCGTTCTTGATTTGCGTGGTCAGGCGTTCCTGCACTTGCAGCCGACGCGAATAAGCCTCAACCACTCGGGCAATCTTGCTCAAGCCCGTGATATAGCCATTGGGGATGTAGCCCACATGCGCCTTGCCGATAAACGGAATCAGATGATGTTCGCAGAGGGAATACACCTCTATATCCTTGACAATCACCATCTGGCGGTAGTCCTCCTTGAACTTTGCCGACAGCAGGATTTCCATCGGGTCTTGCTCATACCCTTGCGTAAGAAACTGCATTGATTTGGCTACGCGCAAAGGCGTTTTGAGGAGACCCTCACGCTGGGGGTCTTCTCCCAATAGTTCCAGGATGGCCTTGTAGTGTTCCTGAAGCTTGGCAAGCCTTTCCGTGTCATATTTTTCAATGGCTTCGTAGCCGAAACGGTCTTTAAGCCTTTCGTTCATCATCAGCCGATTTTTTGCTTAGGCATTGCCACCGTCGATTGCTGTCCCATGACACACTTGCCGGTAAACTGGGCACCGACTTCGATGAGAAGTTGCTTTGTGTTCAGGTCAACCTCTACCTTTGAAGTAGATTTCAAGGCGGTCAATTCCTCGGTATTGATCGTTCCCTTCACCACGCCTGCAATTTCAGCTTGCTTGCAGTTCAGGTCGCCTTCAATGACTCCAGTCTGTCCGACGGAAATCTTTCCGTTCGATTTCACTGATCCAATCAAACGGCCGTCAACGCGGATGTCGCCGTTCGACTCGATGTCACCTTTGAACGTGGTGCCGTTACCGATGAGGTTCCGTGCAGGTGATTCCATTATAGCCATAATACTTCGTTTTATTTGTTGTTGTTTTCAATGAATTGTATGTATTCGTCCAAATCCTTGGACTGATAAAAGACAGGGTAATTCTTGCTTGAGATTGGTTTGATCTTGTACTTCGACGCGTCGATGCCACCGAAGACATAATCGGTGAGGAACATCGAGGTGATGTAGTCGGTGGCCTTGGCCTCGCTCTCGAAGTTCCCGATGGTGACTATGCTGTGTTCGCCATCGAGTTCGACGCTCTTGATGGTGAATGTCCTCGTCCGGTGTTCCTTCTTGTTGAAGTCGCTGATACGCACCTTCAACGGCTCGACGCGAACCGTTTTGGAGTCGCACACAATCAAGACAAAATGCTCTGAGTTGGGCTCGTAGGTGTAGGGCGTTTCCTTCTTCACCTCGGGCTTCTCGCCGCCTTCCTTGTCGATTTCAGTCAACACCAGGCCCAGATGATACTCTTCATTGATATTGTTGAGCACCTGGCGGGCGTATGGCGTGATGCTGCTGTTGGGATAGGTACGCACCAAATCATACAGGGCGAAAGCCATGGTGTCGATAGAAACCAATCGTCCTTGCGCCACGGCATGGAGGAACGCGAAACGCGGTATCAATGCGGTATCGGCCTCGTAGAGCTGCATGGCACGTTCGGCGTTCATCTTCACGCGGTAATACTGCCCTTGCTCAAAGGCTTCGTAGGTCTTGGAATAAAAGTCGGACGAGGCCCTCTCCTGCTCTTGCAACTTCTGGAAGTATTCCGGGTCGTTGATGAACTGGGCATAACTCGAAGTGGGATACTTGTCGAAGATCTTGCCCTTGTAAACCAAAGACTGTTCCTCATGGTTGAGGTCTTTGTGCATCTTATAGAGGGCATACCATGTGGGCAATTCCTTCTCGTTGTTAGGATAGCGCGTGTCGAGTTGCTCATACGACTCGATGGAACGCGGCAGGTCGTTGAGGCGGTCCATATAGAGGAAGCCCAAATGATACAAGCCGTCGGCGATGAGCGAGTCGCACACTTCCTTTTGGTCCATGGTGAAGGGCAGGTCTTGCAGGTAATATCCCCTGTCATGGTTGGTATAGTTGACAACTGAATCTTGCTTGGCATCCTTGCCTTCGAGTTCTTCACTACTTTCTTCGCCATGGAAGGCCATGTCGAGGCTACGCTTGTCGCTGATGCGCCAGTTGTCTTCCAGCTTTCGCATGCCCCACTTGCGGGTAAACTCGGTGACACCCCTCGATACTGCCGTCTGATTGTAGAAATACCACGAAGTCCCGGTGTTGTTGGTCGGTTCGGAGGTCTTCTCTTTCTCGTCTCCCCCAACCGTCGAGCCCATCAGTGCCAGTTGCTCCTCGTATTCGCGCTGTTGTTTTTCCATCTCCTCTTGCTCGATGACTTGGGCGATGATACGGTCGATGAGCCTATTCCTCGAAACTGAATCCATGGCGGCCACACGCAATAGGCTATCCTGGTCGCGGACCACGCTGGCATACATCACCAATTCGTTCAAGGTCTGGGAGATGTTCATGATGCTGTCGTAGCCTTCATACTCGCGGTTCATGCTGGTGACGGCGGTGTCGTAATAGGCCTGGGCCAGCTCATACTCATTGCGTTCGAAAAGCATGGAGGCCGCTTTCAGCGACGACTGCATCCTTTGGATCTGGTTGTCCTTATAGGCCGCCACCGACTTGCGCAGATAGCGGATGGCCTTGGCTTCATCGCCTTCACGGAGCGCCAGTTCGGCCATAGTGTAATAGATGCGGTCGCAATAGTCCTCGTTGTTGGGGTCGCGAAGCATCTTGTTCAACATCTTGTAGAGTTCGGAAGCGTTGTCGATAGTTCCCACCTTGGCCATGTTCATCTTCGACTCAAACACCATTTGGTAAACCGGATTGCGTTTGATGACCTTCTTGAACTGCGCAGTGGCACGTTGCGAGTCGCCCTGCAACATGTAAATCTGTCCCAAGATGAACATGGCACGCGTGCGCAGGTCACGGTCCTTGTTCATCAAAATACCGCTTTTCAGGTATCTGACAGCGTTGTTGTAGTCTTTCACCGCGATATAGTAATCCGCAATGGTGAAGTCGATGTTGCGCATCAGCTCTTTTGGCTGTTTGCTCAAGCCCGCGGTCTTGGCCTGCAGCTGCTCGATCATGGCCACCGCCTTGGGATATTCTTCGGTCTGTATGTAGGTTTTAATCAGCCACATATTGGCCACGTAGGCGATGTCGTTGTAGTCGAACTCGGTGGCGACGAAATCGAAAGTACGCTTGGCGGGGATATAGTCATGCTTGTAGAAATGCGCCTTGCCCATGACGAGATAGGCATCATCAATCCATTTCACACGCTCGCGGCTGCCGAATACCATCGAATGCTTCTGCACACAGATGGAGGTCTTCTCCAAGGCGCGGTCCATCGCCGAGTTCATCGACATGCCGTCCTGCTTGGTTCCATAATTGTAAACACGCAGTACCTTCGAATAGTCGTCCTTCACCGCGGTTCGCAGCTGTTTGTCGCCTTCGTCCAGACTCTTTTCTCCGTTCCAATAGATGTTGTAATGGCTCGTCAGGTTATGATACATACGACGCGTCAGCGTGTTCTTCTTGGTGGAGCAGCCGCAGAAAAGCAGCAGTCCAAGAACACAGCCTAACGTCAATACTATAGTTGTCTTTCTTTGCACTTTGTTGTCGTTTTAAACAATAACTCGATTACGCCCCGATTATTTCAATACCCAAAAGAAATGTCAATAACGCAATCCGTACCATTTCCTGGCCTCCATGAGCAGCAACGTGTCGGAAGGGTTCTCCAGCACAGACTTCATCTGCAAGGCCAAGCTGTCGTTGGTGTTCTTGAACTCGGTGAGCAAGAGCCTGTCGAAATCGGCGACACGGCTGTTTTCGATGCCCAAGCGCTGGTTTTCGATGGCCTGTGCAGCCTTCGACTTATACTCCTCCATGCCGAAATACTTCATCAGGTTTTGGACGTATCTCAAACTGTCTTCCGACCAATCCACCGCCACGGGCTCGGTGAGCGACGTCAGCGCATATTTCTCGCAAAGCTCGGGCAGTTCGGCCTTCATGTCCTCAATCTGGTGGGCGAAGTCGACGGCCAGACGTTCGGCACGTTCCTTCTCCACGTTCGCCTTGATTTTGGGCAGATAGATAAAGCCCAACACGCCAACGGCGATGGCCACAGCGGCAAAGAGGATGATTTTCACCACCGAACGGCCCTTGCCCACTGCCGACCTGACTTCGGAAATCGTCTCGAAACGTTGTTCTTTCGAGAACTGGGTGCAATGCGTGGCAGTGGCGTTATACTGATGGGTGATATTGCGCTCGCCGATAAACTCCATAATCTTGCCCAAGGAATAGATGTCGGCGCGAGAGTCGACATCCTCGCCCTTGATGATTTCGGGGGCCACAAACTCCATCTCCTTGATGAGCAGCTCGCGGTCGGCGTCCTGTTTCGTCTCCGGAATGCCGATGTCGATCAACTTGACGTGGTAATCATTGCTTGTGATCATCACGTTTTCGGGCTTCAGGTTGCTGTGCACGATCCGATTGCGATGCAGATACTGCAATCCGTCGCAAATCTCGACCAAGATACTCTTCACCTGTTTCTCGGAGAGGGTGCCCACGCGCACATGCTCAGCCAATGACTTGCCTTCGATAAACTCGAAGACGATGCAGTCGCCCAGGCCTTGGATGGTGACGAAATCAAGGGCTTTCCTGATATACTTGTTATCGAGCATACTGGTAGTCTCGTACTCCTGGCGTAACGAGGCTCTGCAAGCCGCATCGCGCGCACATTCAGGCTTCAAGGCCTTCAAAACGACCCTTTTGCCGCCATAGCGGGCCGTGAAAACGCGGCTGTTGCCGTAGCGCGAAGTATAAAGCGGCTTGATTTCGGAATAATCCTTGGATTGGATAGGTGCTTCCTGTCGGGGTTGGTTCTCAATCCTGTCTTGCACAGCCGTCTCAGCTTGATTCTGCCCCAAAACGCCCTCATTTTCAGGCTCGTTATTCGAAAAGTTGTTTTCTGACATCTTCAAATGTATTTAACTACGTTGAAATCTCCGATGGACTCCACAGGGACTATGCTTTCGTCGGATTCCATCTTGCGATTTGGGCGCAAATATAGTTCATTTTTCCGAACCTACTGCAAAAGTGGTCGGGAAAAAAATTTTTGGAAGAAAAACGTCCTCTTACTTTACCTCTTCGAGGCTTTTCGTCATCATGATGTCGTTGTTAATGAGATAGATTTCAGCACTTGAATGATGCGGCCCTTCGACAGGCTCAGGGACCGCCATGCCGAACCGCTTCAAATTTTTGTACACCGTCTTGATTTCCGACCGTGAAATTTTGTGCAGCATGTTCGTCCAAAAGACAAGCACAGTGTAATCTTTTTCTCCTTTGATTTCTGGGAAAACGCCCTGTATGTCTTTAAGGGTGAGGGTATAGCCCTCCAACGGCACTGTCGTCGCTGGTGGAAACTCGTCAAATTGGTGTTTGTAGTTCCAATTCAGGTTGAAACCCAACGTTGGTGGACAATAGCAATTGATATGAAATGAGACTAAGCTACCGCCATGGAAATACATGATTTTCAGCGGCTGGGAGAGGTCTTTCTTTTGCACTGAATCTGCACCGAGTTCACTCACTTGCCAGAACTGTGTTTCATTGCAGACCAAAGGCGTAAATTCAAAATCCTTAGGCAGTTTCTTGTAGAATTTCTCGCATTGCTCCGCGTTGTAGCCATTGATTTCGCGGAAGCCGAAGAGTATGGGAGCTAAGGTGTTGCAACTGGGAAGCGAGAGCAAAAGCCCAAACAGTAATAATATCCTTTGTTTCTTCATAATTCAGTATTTGTCAGGAACTTTTGAAGGCATAGATTCCACCTTACCGCCTCCTATGTCATTCCTCGCAGAGCCATGTGCGAATGGAATCTATAGGAGGCTTGACTTGGAATGACATGCCTTCAAAAGTTCCCATGATAAGTCTTTGTTATTCAACAAGATCATCTACTCGGTATTCCAGAATATCCCCCGGCGTGCATTGCAGCTCGCGGCAGATGGCATCGAGTGTGCTGAGGCGGATGGCCTTGGCCTTGCCCGTCTTGAGGATGGAGAGGTTGGCTTGGGTGAGGCCGATGCGCTCGGCCAATTCGTTGGAGCGCATCTTACGCTTGGCTAACATTACGTCTAAGTTCATTATTATCATAGGCGGTCGTTTTTTATCACAAAACCATCAAAACAAGGCAAAACTTCAGATAACTGAAATGGCGGCTGCACAACCGTGCGCCGCCGGAAGCCAGCCAGTTGGCAGGCTTCCCAAACTGGAAAAAAAGGTTTTGCAGGTTTTGTGACATAATCAGATGGTTAGGTTGTTTTCTTCCACCGCATCTGCGGCCACTTTGTACATGAAGGCGAAAAAGAGCAACAGGAAAGGCAAAATGAAATTAGCTCCTTGCATATGAATACTAATTACTCCTCGAAGAATAGGTTGATTCATCCAGCAAAGCAAATAAATAAAGCTCACCGAAGCCAGCCAAAGCAAAGGCTTTACATTGTTTTGCGGAAAAACAACCTGTTCACGCAGCCCTTTAAGAACATTGATAATGACCTTAAAACACAATACTATCATCATCACAGTGCTTGACAAATACAGAATGAAATAAACTATTTTAATAGAATTGTTTTCTGACCAATCCACTTTTTCAGTCATGCCGCTCTTTCCTGTGAGTAGGCCAATGAAATAGAGGACATTAATCACCGTCCAAATAACGCATAGAATGAGAGCGATAATGCTACACGCACGAATGTTTTTCTGAGTTTTGTTTATCATATTATCATAGTTTTGGAGTTAAAACGTTGCAAATATCTATAAATTTTGGATTCTTACTTGAGAAAAAATGTAATTATTGATTAAATAGATTTTTGGTACATTTATTAGTTTTATGCTTAATTATCAAACCGTCGCTTATAAGAAAACCCTTCGAATATAGGTTTTTCAAAATCAAAGACTGAATCTATTGAAATCTGTCTGTCGTAAAAATCGAAGTCGTATATGGACACATGTGTCTCAAAGAAGACGCCTTTGACTTGAGTAGAATCGCATACACTATCAAGCAAGCCACAAACAGGATCTATGAAATACTGACTATGGATTACATTCGTATCTTCTTCGATGTCTTTCCCGACAGCACTTTTCTCAAGAAAGAACCTAATCCGATTACCTTTAGTCATCGAAATCAAGTCTTCGTCAATGAAGTTTTCATCTACAATTTTCATTTCTCCTAAAAATGTTGGATAAAGGTAATACAAAATATCAAAAAAGGACGTAAGTATGCTTCCCATTCCATATTTTAGATAAGCAAGCATGGCTCCTTTTTCACTCGACGGATAAATGACAATAGTCTTGCTCTTGTTGTCAACCTCCTTGTATTCCTCTCCTGTAAGACAAGAATAAATATCTTTATTCTGGTCGTGGACATAAAAAAGGAACTCGTCTCCGTAATGAACAGAGCAGGCCTTATTATTAGTCCACAAAAGACTATCGTCATGAAAACACGAGGTCTTCACCTTGAAACTGATCCATTCATGGTTATCCACCATTGCGTTAGCTATGTTGAAGCAATGCTCCTCTGCCTCGTCATTGTTTTGCTTCATCTTCTCCTGAGATTGTACCGACAAATGCATTGTGAAAAAGACCAACGATAAAGCCAATTGTTTTAGTAAGCGAGTATTCATAATTCATAATTCATAATAAAACTTCATATGTATTGACACGGGACAGGTTATGAGACTTGTGTCCACAGTCATATGTCAAATTTGTAAACTAAATATGCACGTGAAAAGCACTTTTCAATCAACATCTAATTTAGCATATAAATTGTACTATTAAGAGACAGCCCCCGTAAGTATTTTCAAAATCATTCCAATAATTTGGTTGCTCGTTACAGCTTTTTAACAGCCACCTTCCTGGTCGGGATGTGGGATACAGGCAGTACAATTAGTCTTGTTCGGAGTGAGGTCACACCCACTTTGACAATTCCAACCTAAACAAACCACAATATCTTTTCCCATAGCTGTTTCAGGCAGTTGTTCCACTTCCACCAATGAGAATGTGCTTCCGTTAACATATTCAACATAGGCAGCTTCTTCGGAACTCATAAAAAATTCATATACGCCAGAGGCGACCTCTTCGTTTACATAGTAAAAGATAGTGTCCGTCAGAATTTCTTTATCAACAAAAGCTCCAATACACCAATAAGTTATCGATTTTTCTTCTTCCATATCAAGAATAACGATTTTTCGAATAATTTCTGAATTCATGTCCAACGGAACCGAATCTATTATCATAACAGACTCAATCACGAAGCGACATAAAGTATCTTTTGTATCATTCTCATTAATAACCGAATTTGCAATATCAAAATCAAAATAATCATGCATTATTCCGCTACCAATATCATAAGTCGCAATCGGTTTTCTAACGACATCATCTGTTTCTGTGGCCTGTTGCACAACATTCGATTCTATTTCCTTGTTGCAAGCGATTATGGTTGCCGCCACCAGTGCGAGAGCCACAGCTCCCATTAAGATTCTGAACTTTTTCATTTTTCAATTCCTTTCATTTTTTAATTTGTTGATAATTAGTTTGATTTTACTTTGTTTTGAGCTTTTATTGCCCGTTTTTGATTGTCATGACGCTGCAAAACTACAAATAATTATCGAATTACAATAAATTTTTGATGAAATTTTTAAAATTTTTATTGAAAAGGAAAACAACCAATGAAGAAATTGTGCCAATTACTATCCGATACCCTCGAATTTCAAAATAATGTGTATTTTTGCGCATTGAAAAACAAAAGGAGAGCAAACGATGACTGAACTTACATTGAAAGTGACCGACGAAAGCCTAATCCCAATGCTTCGCAAATTGTTTCGTTCCATCGAAGGCGTAGAAGTTGCCACGAAACGCCACAAAAAAAGCGGAATCGAACTGGCTTACGAGGATGTTGAGGCTGGAAGAATTACCAAATGGGACAGCCCAGAAGAGATGTTTAATACTTTGATGGCCAAATGAAATACACAATCTTGACCACTCGCCGTTTCGAAAAAGCCTTCAAACTTTGCAAACGACGCAATTATCCTATGCATCTACTGCAAAAGGTAATCAACCTACTTGCCGAAACTGGTACTTTACCCCAAGAGTACTATCCTCACAAACTCTCAGGTTTCAAAGGAAACAACACATGGGAGTGCCATATCCAAGCCGATTGGCTTCTTGTTTGGGAACAAAATGATACTGAGCTTACACTTTTAATGCTCAACACAGGCACCCACTCCGACTTGTTTTGAGTGATTTCTCTTTATTTCTTTTAGAAAATAATCGTGTCATTTTGTCAGTTTTTCGTATTTTTGCCGTTTCGTAAAAGCGAAATTTAAGCAAACTGCGAGACGCAGTTTGCGACAATGAATTGAAAATTAAACAAATACAAATAAAATGAAAATCTCTTATAACTGGTTGAAACAATACGTCAACTGCGATTATACGGCTGAAAAAGTCAGCGAGCTGTTGACCTCTACAGGCCTTGAAGTGGAAGACCTCGAGCGTTTTGAGTCGGTGAAAGGCGCCTTGCGTGGCGTCGTCGTGGGCAAGGTGCTCACCTGCATCGACCACCCCAACTCCGACCACCTGCACATCACCACCGTCGACGTCGGCGGCGAAGAGCCTCTGCACATCGTATGCGGTGCACCCAACGTGGCAGCTGGCCAGAAAGTGCTCGTGGCGACCATCAACACCGAACTCTGGATTGGCGACGAACATATCACCATCAAGAAAGGCAAGATCCGTGGCGAGGTCTCGGAAGGCATGATTTGCGCCGAGGATGAGCTGCAACTTGGCACCTCGCACGAAGGCATTATGGTGTTGCCCGATGACTATGAAGTGGGTAAACCTGCCTCGTTCTATTTCCCTGTGGAAGAGGACTATACGATTGAAATTGGCCTCACCGCCAACCGCAGCGACGCCACCTCGCACATCGGCTCGGCCCGCGACCTCGTGGCCGCCCTCAACCAGCGCGAGAACACCACGAAATACCACCTCATCCGTCCCTCAGTGGACGACTTCAAGGTGGAAAACCATAACCTCGACATCGACGTGGTCGTTGAAGACACCCAGGCCTGCCCACGCTACTCTGGCGTGACCGTCAGTGGCGTGAAAGTCGGCGAGTCGCCGGCTTGGCTGAAGAACCGCCTTGCCGCCGTCGGCATCCGCAGCATCAACAACATCGTCGACATCACCAACTTCGTGCTGATGGAAGTCGGCCAACCCATGCATGCTTTCGACGCCGACAAGATCACGGGCAAGAAGGTCGTGGTGAAATGCATGCCCGAAGGCACGCCTTTCGTCACCCTCGACGGCGTGGAGCGCAAACTCAACAGCCGTAACCTGATGATTTGCAACGCCGAAGAGCCTATGTGCATCGCAGGCGTGTTTGGCGGACAAAAGTCGGGCGTGACGATGGAGACCACCAACGTCTTCCTCGAGAGTGCCTACTTCAACCCCACCAGCATCCGCAAGACCTCCAAGTTCCACGGCCTGCAGACCGACGCCTCGTTCCGCTACGAGCGTGGTGCCGACCCCAACATCACCCTCTTCGCCCTAAAACGCGCCGCCTTATTAATAAAGGAGTTGGCTGGCGGAACGATTTCTTCAGAAATCAAGGACGTGAAAAACGGCGACTTCGCCCCTGCTCGTGTGGACCTGAAGTTTGACTACCTGAACAAACTGGCTGGCAAGGTCATCGACCCCGTCCAAGCCGTCAACATACTGAAGAGCCTTGAGTGCCAAGTCGTTGAGCAAGACGACAAGCACGTGGTCGTCGATGTGCACACCAGCAAGGTCGACGTGACCCGTCCAGCTGACGTGGTCGAGGAAATCCTCCGCATCTACGGCTACGACAACATCGAGATTCCGAGCCGCATCCATGCCTCCATCAGCCGCGCCACCAAGCCCGATGCCGACAAGATGCAGCAGAAGATCAGCGACATGCTCGTCGCCAATGGCTTCTACGAGATCATGAACAACTCGCTCACCAAGGCTGCCTACAGCGAGGCCTTCCCCGCCTTCGACCCGGCCCAGAACGTGAAGATTCTCAACCCATTGAGCAGCGACCTCAACGTGATGCGCCAAACGTTGATGTGGGGCGGATTGGAGAGCCTCGCCTTCAACCAAAACCGCAAGGTCAGCGACATGAAGTTCTTCGAGTTTGGCAACGTCTATTTCTTCGATGCAAGCAAAGTCGGCGACGAGACCAAGCCGCTTAAGCCCTATAACGAGCACACCTGCCTCGACCTCTTCCTCACCGGCAACAAGCAAGCCGAGTTGTGGAACGCCCCGAGCAAAGCCCTCGACTACTTCGACCTCAAGGAATACGTCATGGGCGTACTCAACCACTTCAAGTTCGACTTCAAAGCATTGGAAGCCAAGGAAGCCAACCTGCCGCATTTCGACTATGCGACCACCTATTGCGTTGATGGCAAGGAGATTGTCACCCTCGGCAAGCTCAGCAAGAAGACCTTGAAGCACTTCGACCTGAAGAAAGATGTCTTTTACGCCACCTTCAACTGGACGCTGATGATGCAATGCCTGGCCAAGGCTAAGGAAGTGCACTTCGAGCCGCTGTCGAAGTTCCCCGCCGTGCGTCGCGACCTCGCCATGATATTCGACAAGAACGTCACCTTCGACGAAGTCAAGAAAGTCGCTATGGCAGCTGAGAACAAGATCCTGCAATCCATGAGCCTCTTCGACGTCTACGAAGGCGAGAAAATCCCGGCAGGCAAGAAACAGTATGCCATGAGCTTCGTGCTGATGTCGCCCACCACCACCCTCACCGACAAGGTGATCGAGAAGACGATGGGCAAGATTCAAGGCGCGTTTGAACAGCAGTTGGGAGGAGTTCTTAGATAATGCTGAATGTAGAATGCTGAATGCTGAATGAGGGCGAAGCCCAGCGTCGCATTGCGACATTCCGCATTCATCATTCCGCATTCCGAATTAGAAAAATATGGATGTACAAGCAATAAAACGAACCTTCGCCATCATCGGCACCGACCCTGAGCTCGACCGCGCCATCGGCATTGCGGCACAGGTGGCCTCTACTGACCTCACCGTACTCATCACGGGCGAGAGCGGCACGGGTAAGGACGTGTTTCCGAAGATCATCCACCAAAACAGCGCACGCAAGCACGGGCAATACTTCGCCGTGAACTGCGGCGCCATCCCTGAAGGCACCATCGACTCGGAACTGTTTGGTCACGAAAAAGGTGCATTTACCGGTGCCGTCGGCGAGCGTAAAGGTTACTTCGAGATTGCCGACAAAGGCACGCTTTTTTTGGATGAAGTCGGTGAACTGCCGCTTTCCACCCAAGCAAGACTGCTGCGTGTTTTGGAGAATGGTGAGTTCATCCGCGTAGGTGGCAATAAAGTGATGAAAACCGACGTCAGAATCGTCGCAGCCACCAACGTCGACCTGCCTTTGGCTATCGAGAAGGGCCGTTTCCGCGAGGATTTGTATTACAGGTTGAACACCATCCCGATCCACATCCCCGCCTTGCGCGAAAGGAAAGGCGACATTCCCCTGTTATTCCGCAAGTTTGCCTCCGACTTCGCCGAGCGCAACCACATCCCCGCCATCATGCTGACACCTGATGCGATGAAGATGTTGGAGAATTACCGTTGGGACGGCAACGTGCGTCAACTGAAGAACGTCACCGAGCAGATTTCCATCATGGAGACCGACCGCAACATCACAGCGGAGACCTTGGCGAAATACCTGCCTAACAGGGTACCGAGTGCATTGCCCGTGTTGCTGCCACACGACGACTCGATGGACAGCGTCAGTGAGCGCGACCTGCTCTATCGTGTCCTCTTCGACATGAAAAAAGACATCGCTGAGCTACGCGCCCAGGTCAACAATATGACTGGCGGCCGCCCGATGGAACAAAACTACGTGCAGTCCAACCCAGTGACCCAAATCGGTGACACGGTTGTGACGCGTGTAAGCCAAAACGAACCTGAAGAGAATGAGCCGGAGTTCACCGAATTCATTCCTGCTGAAGAAGCACATTACGGGGTCGTTTCGTCAGGCTCAACGACCAACATGCCCGAAACGCTTTCCCTTGAGCATCATGAGAAAGAGATGATTATCAAGGCATTGGAAGCCCACCGAGGCAAACGTAAAGACGCAGCGAAAGCTTTGGGCATCAGCGAACGGACCTTGTACCGCAAAATCAACGAATACGGCATTGACCTATGAGAATCAAGGCAAAGATAGCAGTTCTTGTGCTGGCCTTGGCCTTCGTTTGCCAAGGTTGCGGCATCTATTCGTTCTCGGGCGCATCGATTCCCGCCGAGGCCAAAACCGTTTCGGTGGACTACTTCCCGAACCACGCCCAACTCGTCAACCCGTTGCTGAGCAACAACCTCACAAACGCCTTGCGTGATGCCATGACCAACCAAACCACATTGGACATGGTGGAATCGGGCGGTGACCTCTCCTTCGAAGGCGAAATCACTGACTACAAGACTTCACCTGTGGCCATTACAGGACAGACTGCCGCCATGAACCGCCTTACCATCACGGTAAAAGTACGCTTCAGCAACCGCATCGACGAAACGAAAGACTTTGAGCAAACCTTCTCGCGCTATGAGGACTACCCCAGCAACCAAGAGTTGATTTCGGTGCAGGAATCACTCACAGCGACCATCGTCGAACAATTGGTGGAAGACATATTCAATAAAGCATTGGTTAATTGGTAAATATTGTATAAACCGGCCCTTCGACAGACTCAGGGGCCTTGACCTTTATGGACAGTAAACAATTGATAGGATACATGATGCAGCCTGAAAGGCTGAAAGACGACGCCGTGAAAGAGATGGAGCAAGTGGTGGCGGATTATCCCTATTTCGCCATCGGGCAAGCTTTGTTGTCCGTCGCCTACATGAACGTTGACGACAAGCGGTACGAGCAACAGCTGAAACGAACGTCCAGCATCATGCCCAACCGCGACAAGTTGCGGCAGTTCACCCTTTTGGCCCGCCATCGCCTCCTCAGCGAGCCCATTACGCCCGCTTTACCGGATGAATTTGTCCCTGACAAGCGGTCTTCCAGCAACGAATCTATCGAGACGAAAGATGACGTTCAGGGCAACATTATCAAGGAAAAGGTTTTCATCATTCCTGAAATCGACCTGAGGAGCAGCCACGAAGAGCTCTCTGCCGAAATGGCCCTTTTGGAAGAAAAACGCAAGTCGTTGGACGAACTGAAAGCCATCATTGCCGCGCGCCTGAGAGAAATCGAGGAAGAGAAACTGCAAAAGGAAGCAGGCAAGCCCGTTGCCAAAAAACTGTCACGTAAAGAACTGATAGACAAGTTTATCACAGAGAATCCGAGCATTTCACGACCCAAGGCCGAGTTCTACAATCCGCTCACTGTAGCACAAAACAGCATCATCGACCAAGAGAACATCGTCAGCGAGACTTTGGCCAAAATCTATGAGCAACAGGGCTATGTTGAGAAGGCAATTTCAATTTATGAAAAATTACACTTGAAATATCCAGAAAAAAGTCGTTACTTTGCAGCCCAAATTGAAAGGCTAAAAAACAGTCAAAAAAGTCAAACATTAAATAATTAAACATGTACACGTTAGTAGTAATTTTAATCCTGATTGTCAGTGTGTTATTAGGATTGATCGTTCTGGTTCAGAACTCTAAAGGTGGCGGTTTGGTCTCCAACTTCGGAGGTGCAAACCAGATGATGGGCGTGCGTCAGACGACCGATTTCCTTGAAAAAGCCACTTGGACAATGGCCGCCGTGTTGGTGGTGCTCTGCTTGATTTCAAGCGTTACCATTCCCAAGAATGTCAAACAAGGCAATGCGCTCGACACCGAGATGCGTTCCCAGATTGAAAACGTTATGCCTAGCGCACCCGCTGCCGAAGCTCCTGCTGCTGAAGCTCCTGCCGAGGCTCCCGCTGAAACGCCAGCCGAATAACTAGCGACAATCTGAACAAATGATAAAGAGGATGATTTTGGTCGTCCTCTTTTTTTGTTTTGCAGCTTTCACATTGTAGCAAACAAAAACAGCGCACCCCATCGGATGCGCTGTTTTTCATTAGCATAACTAGGATTTATTCTCCCATAGCCAGCTTCTTGTATCCTTCATAGCGGAGCTTGGCGAATTGTTCGGTCTTGGCGAACAGTTCCTTGGCTTCCTCGGGGAAGGTCTTCACGAGCGAGTTGTAACGCACCTCACCCATGATGAATTTCTGGAAGTCGGCCCAGTTGGGTTCTTTCGAATCCAAGTGGAAGCCGTTCTTGCCTTCCTCTTCCTCGGCGGGGTTGAAGCGCCAGAGATGCCAATAACCGCAGTCGACGGCGAGCTTCTCTTCCATCTGGGAGTGACCCATACCAATCTTGATGCCGTGGTTGATACACGGGGCGTAGCAAATCACCAGCGACGGGCCCGGATAAGCCTCAGCTTCCTTGATGGCCTTGAAGTACTGGGCTTGGTTGGCTCCCATGGCGACCTGAGCCACATAGACGTAACCGTAGCTCTTGGCAATCATGCCGAGGTCTTTCTTGCGGACCTTCTTACCAGAGGCAGCAAACTTGGCGACAGCACCAGCAGGCGTAGCCTTCGAAGACTGACCACCCGTGTTCGAGTAAACCTCGGTGTCGAGGACGAGGACGTTGACGTCTTCGCCGCTGGCCAACACATGGTCGAGGCCACCGAAACCGATGTCGTAGGCCCAACCGTCACCACCGAAGATCCACTGGCTCTTCTTGGCGAGGAAGTCCTTGTTGTCCAACAGTTCTTGTTCGAGTTCGCAACCGTGGCAGATGCAGATCTTGCGACCAGCAGCCTTAGCCTTCTTGGCTTCTTCCAACTTCTGAGCGGCAACTTCCTTG
>JAEEGJ010009759.1_pt1 | contig 25416 bp, 20 predicted proteins | sample 8958761 | NCBI WGS metagenome assembly JAEEGJ01 (sample SAMN16246546, study PRJNA631951) | gut metagenome | biome: gut microbiome; feature: rumen; material: RS-attached | host: Bos | place: Iran: Karaj | collected 2018-10 | reverse complement strand
CATAAAGCAACGATCTCAAACCAGGGGTGGTCTGCGAGAAGTGTGATAAATCTTTGTCCGACATAACCTGTAGCTCCGATAATGCCGACTTTCAGTTTCTGTTCCATTTCTAAATACTCCATCTCTTCACGGGTTTTACCGTGGTTATTTTTCGCCAAAATGTCCGCGTGTCGCGTACATTTGTCTTTTGCTGAAACACATATTAGCACAATGACTTTTATATAACAAGTATGACAAATCAACCAAAAGCCCGCCTTGCTTATGTTAGAATTAAGGCAATTAGGCAAAAATCACCAAGGAGGTCAAAAAGCTTATGTCTAAGACATTTCCGCTTCTCGAGAATTACTTAAGCTATATGGAAGCTGCTCTCGGCCGTTCGGAAAACACAGTCAAAGAATACCGCTATGACCTCATTCTTTTCGCAAGGTTCCTGAAACTCGACAGAGGACTCGTTCCAAGTGACACGCCGCTAGAAGAGATCGACATCTCTGATATCGATGTAGAACTCTTAAATAAAGTGACAACTGACGACCTTCTGGCGTTCATTATATGGCTTTCAAGATCCCGGAAACAGTCTAATGCTGCCAGAGCAAGGCATATTGCATCTCTTAAGAGTTTTTTCAAATACCTTCACTCAAAAAAAAGGCTCATTGATAACAACCCTGCTTATGACATAGAGACACCTAAGATTGGAAAGCGCCTGCCTAAGTATCTTACGCTTGAACAGAGCCAGCAGCTTCTTAAAGCAGCTTACGATTCACCGAAAGACTCAAATGAGCGCGATTACTGCATGCTCACGCTGTTTTTAAACTGCGGAATGCGTTTATCGGAGCTCCGCGGCATAAACACAAACAACATCCACGGCACAACGCTTACCGTAATTGGTAAAGGTAATAAGGAAAGAACCATCTACCTTAATGATGCGTGCCTTGAAGCTTTAGACGACTGGATGAATAAGAGAGCGACTCTGAAGATCAAGCCTGAGGCAGAAAAAGCCCTTTTCGTATCCAAGAGAGGAACCAGGATATCAGATGACATGATCCAGATAACGATCAAGCGCCTTTTGGAAGAAGCAGGGATCGACACGAGGATCTATTCTGTCCACAAATTAAGGCATACTGCTGCTACCTTGATGTATAAGTATGGCAAGGTTGATATCAGAAACCTCCAGATGATCTTAGGACATCAGAGCGTCTCCACTACCCAGATCTATACTCACGTCGATGACGACGCCCTGCAGCGCGCAATAGAAAGCAATCCTCTGGCCAATTTCGATCCCGAAAAGAAATAATCAGACTGACTTCCCCAGCTCGTAAGCTTCACCAAGGGCTTTGTGGCCTTCGATGTCACCCTGATCGTTTACGCCGCCTGCGAAAACCTTGCCCTTAAACTCAGCATTGTCAAAACAGTCCACCCAGCCCTGAATGCCGCCTGCAGCCTTCTCATCAACATAATCGCCGTCATCAGCAGCCACAGAAAGAAGATACACATCTCTGAACTTGTAATCTCTGGGATAAAGAGAATTGGCACGGTCGATCATGGTCTTCATCTGCCCTGCCATCTCGTAATAATAGATGGGCGTTGCCCAGACTACAACTTCAGCATTCAGGATCTTTTCCGTGATCTCATTTGCATCGTCATTGATCACGCAATGACCAAGCTTGGAACATGCAAAACAGCCTTTGCAGAAAGCAATGGTCTTGCCCTTAAGAGATACTGTCTCAACGTCATTGCCTGCTTCAAGAGCGCCCTTTGCAAAGCTGTCTGCAAGCTTATCAGAATTACTGTTTGCTCTTAAACTTGTTTTAATGATCAATACTTTCTTAGACATCTTTTGTACCTCCGTATTCTTTAAATGCCTTATCGATCACGGGCTTAAACTCATCATAATCTTCCCAGCGGAACGGGAAACCGTAAAGTTCTGCACCGCGCTTATCTTTTGCAAAGGATCTTACTTCATCCAAGTACTTTCCGTTATAGTATTCCTTAACAAATTTACGGGCAGTCTCCTTCACTTCATCTTCCATGAAATAACCGCCGTTATCCCTGATAAAGTCAGAAGGAAGCGCTTCGCGCGCCTTGATCTTTGCCGCATACGCTCTTGATTCTATCGCCTCTTCCTCATCCTCGTCTTCACAAGGCTGGTAGAAGTCCTTCTCGATTATCCATGCCATCAGATATGAGAAATCATCACAGGTATACTGCCATATGATCTCTTCGTCTTCTTCCGTAAGCTGGCTAGTATGCTTTTCAAATTGCTTGCAATACAGTTTCCTCGAAAAGTCATTGCCCTCACCATCGTTCTTATATAAAGGTTCATAGAATTCATCCTCGTGAAGGGCCGCATTATATTTTGCATCCTGCTTCTTCCAATACACTATCTTCTTTACCAGTTTTACAAACAGGATCTCCCAAACCGCTCCGATCGCAAGAAGGATAATGCCTGCGATAATCGACCCGTTCATAAAAGCAACCAGCGCCAGGAAGAAAAACATAAGCGCCAGGAACTGCATCAGAACTGAAGCAATCGTATAACCTGATATATTAGGAACATCATCAACCTTATTGTCCATAGTCCACCCCATAAAAACAGCCTGCTCCATTGAAGAAGCAGGCACATCACCATATTACCCTATGAAATTAGTCCACAGATGTTCTTCCTGTTCAGGAAGACCGAGCTTTTCCCTGCCCAAAGCAATGCTTTCCATAAGGAATACCATATTGCGGGCAAGGACTCTCATTGTCTGCTTTCCCTCTTCATCCTGATCAGCTTCACCTGCCGCTCCGCCATGGATATTGTTCCAGTACTGGCTTGTGGCAACAGGCATATTGGATATCGTAAAGAACTTATTGAGTTCATCGAAAGTTGCTGTACAGCCGGACCTTCTTGCGCAGACCACGCTCGCACCGACCTTCATGCGCTTATCAAAATGCGAGCTGTAAAAGACTCTCTGCAAAGCGGAAACCAGAGTTCCATTGGCACAGCCGTAGTAAACCGGAGATCCGACTACTAGACCGTCAGCCTTTTCGAACTTTTCGGAAATCTCATTAACGACGTCATTGAAAACGCACTTGCCGGTATTGCCGCAAGTACCGCAGGCAATGCATCCTCTGACATCTTTCTTGCCCAGATTTATGCACTCATATTCAACATTAAGCTCGTCGAAGATCTTTTGCATCTCGCGAAAACCTATGGCGATATTGCCGTTCTCTCTCGGGCTTCCGTTGAGCATTAATACCTTAAAACGCTTTTCCATAACAGGCCTCATCAAATGTAGTAAACGTAGTTATCTTTTCTGGGAGCAGGGTCATTCAAAGGTGCAGCGGAATAGCCTAAAGCACAATGACCTATACCCTCATACTCATCTGTGATACCGAGCTTTGCAAGGATATCCCTGCCGATCTCAGATTCAAATTCTTCCTTAGCTCTGTGGATCCAGATGCTGTCAACGCCAAGGCTCTTTGCAGCATTCATGAGATTGCCCATAACAAGAGAACCGTCGTAGATATGAGTAACGACATCCTTTTTGGCAAGGACGATAAGGATGACCGGAGCGCCGTAGAAAGGATCCGTACCTTCAGGCATTCCTGCTATCTTTGCGTTAGCAGCAGACAGGGCATCTCTTGTAGCTTTGTCTGTAACCGCAATGATGATAGGGCTCTGCATTCCCATTCCTGTTGCAGCATATGTACCTGCTTCGAGGATCGCCTTCAAGTCTTCCTCTTTAACCATATCAGGCTTAAAGTTTCTGCAGCTTCTTCTGGTCTCTAAAACTTTCAATGTCTCGTTCATGTCATTCACCTCATTAATATCCGATCTGCTCTAAGATCTTGTCGAGAAGCTCTGCATTCTTAATGGAGAATTCAGGTGTGATGTGCTGCTCCTCGCCTCTTTCGATGCATCTTCCGAGCTGTTCTACTTCAAGCATATAGTTCTGCGGAACATTGATAGAAGGGTTATAAACCTTGCTGCCGGAAGTGACTGTATATGTGACTCTTCCTTCCTGGTTATATTCAACGTCAGATACGATAGTGCCCTTTGAACCGTGAATATAAAGGATATCTTTTCTTCTGTCAGAACCCGGATCAAAGATCATGCCGACATTGAATACTGCCCTCGCTCCGTTTTCGAACTTTAAGATAACAGAAGCCAGTACATCAGCCCCCTTATCATTGAACTCAGCCTTAGCTGTAACAAAGTCAGGTGTCGAATCAATGAGAGATAAGATCATGGTCGTGCAGTAGCATCCGAGATCATAAACGGCACCGCCGCCAAGCTCTTTATACATTCTGATATCTTCGATGTAATACTGGGTAAAGAATGCGGTATCAACAAACTCGACATCGCCTATTACTCCGCTCTTGATATCATCCTTAAGAGACTGGATATAAGGGCTGTGGAGATATGCATATGCTTCCATCAGGATTACGTTATTCTCTTTTGCAACAGCGAACATCTCTTTGGCATCGTCAGCATTTAAAGCCAGGGGCTTTTCACATAAAACGTGCTTGCCTGCCTTAAGAGCCTTGATAACCCATTCCTTGTGAAGATTATTCGGAAGCGGGATATAAACTGCCTGTACTTCAGGGTCTTCCAAAAGCTTGTCATATCCGACATAAGCTTTCTCAAAACCGAACTCATCCTTATAGCTCTGCACCTTGGCTTCATTTCTTCCGGCAATAGCATAAAGCTCACAGTTCTCTGCCATTTTCATACCGGGAATAGTACAACCTCTTGCGATATTCGCAGTGCCCAAAACGCCCCATTTTACTGACATAATGGAATCCTCCTGTTAAGAATGAATATTGTGGTTCTGATTACATGCTTGCGCGGTAGATCGCGAGCATATCTGCTTCGTTAAGGACCTTTGCTGAACCCATCTCACCGCCTACGCCAACAGCGCACTTATGAGCCATATCAACGAGTTCTTCCTCTGTGGGATTAACGCCTAATTCACGAAGGTTCGTAGGCATGTTGATCGATCTGTAGAAGTCTTCCATTGCTTCGATACCCTTAAGGGCGATCTCTTCATCTGTACCTTCATCAGCAACACCCATAACGTTGATTGCATACTTCTTAAAACGAGGCAGACAGTCGTTCATTACATATCTTGCCCATGTGCCCCAGATAGCTGCAAGACCTGCACCGTGTGCAACATCGTAAAGGCCGCCGAGCTCATGCTCAAGCTTATGTGTCATCCAGTCTCCGCCGTCATTGCCGCAGCCTGTAAGGCCGTTATGTGCAAGGCTTCCTGCCCACATAACTTCAGCACGTGCATCGTAGTTCTGAGGATCGTCTCTAAGAATAACGGCATTCTTCTTAACAGTACGGAGAAGGCCTTCTGCAAGAGCATCTGTGATCTCCATATTGCCGCCATTCGTGAAATATCTTTCCATCGTATGCATCATGATATCTGTGCATCCGCATGCTGTCTGGTAATCAGGCAGAGTCATTGTAAGTTCGGGATTCATGATAGCGAACTTTGCACGTGAATAATCACTGCTGTAGCCTCTCTTAACAAGACCCTCTTCCTTTGTGATTACTGAAGAATCGCTCATCTCACTGCCTGTAGCAGCAATGGTAAGGATAACACCCAGAGGAAGGCATCCTTTTGCCTGACGCTTATAGTCGTAGAAATCCCATACATCGCCTTCATTGGCAACGCCATAACCGATTGCCTTAGCGGAATCGATAGCGCTTCCGCCGCCTACTGCAAGAAGGAAATCAACGCATTCTTTTTTGCAGAGTTCGATGCCTTCATAAACAAGTCCGAGATGCGGATTCGGTACAGCGCCGCCAAGTGTTACATAGCTGATACCGGCATCATCCAAAGTGTCAGTTACCTTCTTTAAAAGGCCTGAACGGACAACGCTTCCGCCGCCGTAATGGATCAGGATCTTTGTGCCGCCGAACTCTTTAATAAGCTCTGCTACCCGGGATTCTGTGTTCCTTCCGAACACGACTTTTGTAGGTGTGAAATACTTGAAATCAAACATAATATCCTGCTCCTTTCAATACGGCTAAAAAATTTGTGATATTTATATGATACACATTATAAAAGACCCGAAAATACTATATTTCGGGTCAATTTTATCGGATTTGATTTTAATTATCAGCCGGCTAATGTTGTGTTCTTTTTAAACCAGTCTGCGATAGACAGCTTCATAACTATGAAGTTCAGGAATGTGATCAGATAAACGAATACCAAAGCAAATCCCATAAGGAAGAAATCCCTGTAATACATTTCTGCGGTAACAACTTCATCCTGAACAAGATACGGAACTTCGGCAAAAGCTGCAGCAAATGAAGCGCCCGGTATCCAGTCAATAAGGTTTATGGTCCAGATGAGCCTGTCACCCATGAGCATTGCAAATATCGTCAAGACAAGGCATACACCAATTCCTATAAGACATACTCTTTCTTTTGCAAATACCTCATACAAAAGGAGCGGCAGAACCGCAACTATGAAAACAGCAGGAAGGAAAAAGAACCAGCTGTTTGCCATGCCTGCTACGACCATCAGGAACAAAGAAACAAGTGTTGCGATAACGGCTCCGAGGATCCCCCACCCCATTCTCGGTGACTTCAGATAGAGCGGAACTTTCTCGAGATCTTCTTTGACATCTTCACTGTAGTACTCGCCCTGGAGCGTGCTCTTGCCAGCGGTTATGTCAATCGGAGATGAGGTTGATTTATAGCCATATTCATTAAGAGTATTCGCGAAAACAATTATGTCCTGTGAGATATTAAAAGCCGTGTCCATAGAGAGATTTTCTCTCGGAACAATGAGCTCTAAGTACTCGTTTTCGAGAACATACTCGGAAAAGCAGCTTGTTTTATCATAAGCAGCCTGTATATGTTCTTTTAAAGGATAATCGCCAAAGAGAAAGACTTTTGTGCTTACGCTGAGATTCAAGTCTTTTGTAAAAGCAATATTGAAGAATAGTTTGCCGAGATCACCCTTGATCTCATTGCCTGAAATCTTCATCGCGAGATTCGAATTCAGATCAAGAAGAAATGCATATTTATCCATTCTTCAACACCCCCCTTTAAAGATATTGATATCAGCCGCTGGTTGCAGAAATTCCGGGAATCGTTGTCTCAGCGAGCGATGCCGCAGGCTGATTATTGGTTGTCGTTGTCTCCTCCAAACTCTCTGTTGAAGCTTCCGTTGTCTGTGTCGGAGTTGTCTGGACAGGCATGAATCCTTCTTCAGCAGATTTATTTGTCTGGATCCTGATAGGATAGAAAGCAAGTGCATTTACGAGCTTTTCCTGGATCGTTGCAGTCTCGAAAATCCCCTTATCATTGATGAGTTCGGAATTTCTGTAAGGCAAAGTTACTGAGGCAAAGCTGACCATCCAGATAATGATCGCAAGCACGATTATCTCAAGGATCAACAGGGGCGTAACCTGGAAAAGATCGTTAAGCTTTCTCATCTGCTTAGGACGCCTTACAGCCTTATTCTTTACGTCTGTGTTGATAAACTCCATTGCTCTGAAGCTCTTTGAATCGATCTTCGAAAGGATCTTTTCGAGCATGGAATTACGTGTATATTCATCAAGCAGCCTGTCCTCGAAAGTCATATCTGCAGGAAGCGGATACTGCGCAACGATATTCTTGGCATTGGCAAGAAGGATATCGCCAAACTCATAGATAACCTTATCTCCGGGCACATTGTTGCGCTTTGAATAGATGTCCAGATAAGACTTGATTATGGCATTCTCGCATCTTGTTGCTTCTTTGGTGATACCGTAGCATGAAGAATAGACCATAACTACTGTGGACATATAGAAATCACGGATATTCTCGCGTGTCAGTTTCTGATTCCAGAGTTCATCAGCCATTATTGATTTCCTCCTTCATTACCGTCGTTATTAAGGAAAGCAAGAGGATCTACAGGACCCTGATTTGCTGTTGTATCGTATGGAGACGGACCCGATCCGGCATAAGGATCAGCGTCCATACCGCCCTGAGGCATCTGGGGATTAACCGGTGCGCTGTACTGGGATCCGTAAGGGTCATTCTGGTACTGCTGCTGATACTGATCTGCAGGTGCCTGATACTGCGAAACAGGCTGCTGATAAGGATCCTGATACTGAGCTGGCTGCTGATACTGTTGTGTATATTGCTGCTGGTATGGTTCCTGATATGCCTGCTGATAAGGCTGCTGGTACTGCTGCTGATACTGATTGGCAGGCTGTTGATACTGCTGTTCAACGGGTGCCTGGTAAGCCTGCTCAACAGGAGCCTGCGGCATGGGTTCATTGTACTGAGCAGCAGGTTCAACATACTGTCCTTCAGGGATGTATGCTGCACCCTGCGCATCAACCGCAACTGTTCCGTCAGGCATAACTGCCGGCTGTGCGTTTACGGGAGCCTGAGGCGCACGTGAACGTGCATTGGCCTTTGCCTGCGGCTTATCCTGGCCTTTCTTCTGAGGCTTTAATGAGAGGTCTCTCTCATCAATCATGCCGGAGAAAGAAGACAGAGGATAAAGGAATGCAAGGATTGCAACGATCAATGATACAACAAGGAATGTGATTCTTACGTTATCTACCATAAATGCGACCATGATGATCGGCACCATGATTCCGGCACCAAAGTAGACCGTGTATTCTGCAAGCTTTCTTAAGTTAGCCTTTACTGTGCCGTTGCAGATAAGGTACAGGACGTAGATGTAGTAATAGTCATGGATTCCAAGCGCGATTCCCAGGAATGCACTGGTAATAACAAGCGTCTTTGCAGAAGGCAGAAGCGCAAAAACAAACAATCCAATAACGGTCGAAGCAGCCTGGATCAATACTCTCGTACGGGATGTGAGAATATGAGCAAATCTTTGTTTAGCAAATCCGCAAACAAAGCAGGCGGTAAAACCGCAGACCAGGAAATAGAAAGATGTCGTAGGAAGCGAGATGCCTACATTTCCGAGATAGTTAGGGATAAAGAAGAATACGAAAGCGATCGCAACACCTAACATCAGGAATGATGAATTCAGGAACTTGGAAACTCTGGAATCACCGAATACGGAAAGATATCCGCTGATAGACAAAGGTGCTTCCCTGACCTGCGTATTATTCTGCATGAAATAGATCATGCCGATAGATGTAAGAACGAGTGCAGCACCGCTGATGATCGTTACAACAAACAATCCGAAACGCTCATAGCAGATACCGCCTATAACTGCACCAACGGCAGCACCAAGGAAATAGGAAGATGCCTGGACATTGTGGATGACTCTGTCGTTATAGTCCTTGTATCCCAGACGTCCTGCGTTGATCCTGTAGTCTCTTAAGTAATCAAATGACATACCGAAGCAGAAACCGATAGGAAGCGCCAAGACAGTTGTGAGATAAGGGAAACTGATAACGCCTGCAATGAGTGCAAGGAAATATCCTACGCAAGTAACCGCAACAAGAGCAATCCTGCTCGTAAGCTTCGTCTTAAGGCTGTTCCTGATCTCAGAGAATCCGAGATAGCCCCAGATAAACAAGAGCAATGTAACGGCTATGAAAGCCTGTACAGCCGGTTTCGGAAATTTTTCGAGCATCTGCTTGTAATACTCGGCAAACGCGACCGGCATCATGATCGAACCGAATGAAGTAAAGAACGACAGGAACCTGTTCGCGTTCTCGCCATACATGACAAGGACCGGAGCATTTCCTGAAATGCCTCTGGAGATCGTCGAAATAAGGAGATTCAATTCGAAGACGATGATGCCCATAGAGATTGCGATCGAGATGATCGTGAATATCCACGAAAGGCTCATTCCGTTAACTGAACTCTCAAAGTCAGAATACGGCATCATGATCTCGATAATGCCTGCAACGGTATTTTCCGAAGATATTATCGGCGAAATAGCACAGACATAAGATGTACCGCTGTCAGTTCTTTTTGTAAACGCAACCTGCTGGAGAGTGAAGCAATCGATATACTGGTTGCCTGCACCTGTCAGATAAGTCTGCTCAACATTGCCTGTAGCTGTTGATGAATAGAGTCTTAAGAAAGAGTCGCCTGCCATCGTGTAGATATTAACGACATAAGGCTTATCCTTAGCATACTTATAGACCGGAAGCATGTAAGGCATATTCTCTCTGACATCTGTATAGGAAAGCGCTGCAGCTGAAGTTACTGCGCACTTTTCCATCATGTCGGCACGCTCACTCTCGAGAGCCTTGATATAAGTTTTCGAAAGCTGAGTTGCCATTACGAGGAGCACAACCAAAATGATCGTAAAGCAGTATCCGATCGTGGAAGATATAAGTCTCCTGTCGCGGCTCTGTGCTGTCTCATTACTGCCCTTACCGTCACCTTTTCCTCTGAATACACGGATAAGGATCTCCTGTATAGCGAAAAGAAGAACTCCTGCAAGGACTGCGATTATGCATGCGGTAAGGATCCTTGATTCGAGCTTGTCACCGATATCATAGAGTTCACCGAATGTGCACTTGTATTCGAAAACGCCTACGCAGATCCCTGTGCTGTCAACGATAGGAACGATAATGCTCTCATAATTCTTGCCATTAACAATGGTGCTGTCGGAAGATCCGAGCCATTCAGAAATATCTCTTCCTGCTACGGCAAATTCCGAAGGATCGTTAACGCCGTGGCTCAAAAGGAGTGATAACTGGCCCTGGCTGTATCCGAAAAGACCATAGCCTTCTGCCGAGAGATTCTCTTTTGTCGTATCGACAAGCATGAGATCCAAAACAGCGCTGTACTTTGCAGGTGCATTTACAGTATTTGAAACAAGGTCATCACCGTCGATGCTCATCCTGACAATGTCAGTAACCTGACGCATCTTTGTATCAGAGATCCTCTTGAACTCATTCTCGAACTGCAGTCTCATGTGATGAACTGCGAAAGATACAGCAGCAATTGCCACTACGAAAGATACGATTATCAATAAACAGATACGAACTATTCTACCGGTAACGTCATTACGTTCTGCGGTACGTTCACTCTGAAGATTAGCCATTTGAAAGTAGCCTCCCCTATAAGCTGAAAATCCGCATACATTATACACAAATATTAATAAAACAAGAAATCTATATATATGGCATGTTTGTGACAATCAAGAAAAAAGGTTGCCTCATATGAGACAACCTCTCTTAATTTGGTTGCGGAGGCGGGACTCGAACCACACGACCTCCGGGTTATGAGCCCGGCAAGCTACCAACTGCTCCACTCCGCGATATCAATCGCTGCACTTAAACAAGGAATAAATGGTGCTCGTGACCGGACTTGAACCGGTACGGATTTTACTCCGACGGATTTTAAGTCCGTTGCGTCTGCCAATTCCGCCACACGAGCCTATCCGTAAGTGCTGAATGATATTATCATCATGACTCATTAAAGTCAAGCAAGAATCGTACGGAAATGACAAGTAACCGTAACATAAAGTTATTGATTGAAAAACGAAGAGCGTTACAATTGAGTATATTAATATAAAAAGGAGATTAGACTCATGCCTAACGATCCTGAAGATTTTAACAAGATTAATCCGGATAAAAAGGACGATATTATCGACTCTTCTTTCGGTGTACGCTTCACGCCAGGTGATAAGACCGAGTCTGTTGCAGACAAGCTGAAAGAAACAAAAGAGAATCTGGAAAAGAAGGCTGCCGACATCAATGCAGCAGGCGGCACAAGCAGATTCGATGCCAGTGCTGATAATTTTAAAGATAATTTTAAGGATGAATTCGATAACTTTGAATTCGATTCTTCAATATCAGCATTCAAACCCTTCTCTACTCCGGCTCATACTGCTGCAGCTTCATCTGAACCTATACCCGAAGAAATGAAACCGAGCAAGGCTTCAACAGAACCTGCCTTTCCTAAAGACGGCGGCACATTCGACAAGCCTGTTCTTTCAACCAAGTCACCGGAACCTTCCAAGGATGCTATTCCTGAGTTCAACAACATCAAGGGCAAGGAGAATTCTGCTAACGACAAGTTCTTCAAATCAGGCGACGGACTTGATTTTGCTACTTCAGAGCACGATAAGAGGACAAGTCCTTTCGTTAACGCTGAAAAGCCTGAAATGCCCAAACCCGGAAACATCGACATTCCTACAGCAGAAAAAATTCCGGCTCCTGCTGCTTCACCCGCAGCACCTGCTCCTGCACAGCCGGTAAATCCTTTTGCAAGTTCCACACCGGAACAAAAGCCCGCTGCTACTGATGCATCCAAGGCTCAGGGTTACAGACCTTACCCTTCACAGACTAAGACAAATCTTTTCACATCACCTGCACAGGCAACAAAGGATGCTGAAAAAGCATTTGCAGAATTCCTGGATGACGATTTCAAGCCTTCGAACAAAGGCCCGATCAATCCTTTCAAATCAACAGCACCTGCAGCTAAGCCTGCAGCACCCGTTGCTCCCGCTAAGCCTGTTGAACCGGCAAAGCCCGCAGCACCTGCAGCACCAGTAGTTCCAGCTAAACCTGCTGCTCCTGCTCAGCCCGCTGCACCTGTTGCTCCCGCCAAGCCAGTTGAACCTGCTAAGCCTGTTGCACCTGTTATTCATGCAAAACCTGCTGAGCCTGCTAAGGCAACTACGGTTACCGGCACAGTAGTTACTGCAGCAACAGCAGCAACTGTAGCCGCAGCTGCTCCTAAGGCAGCCGAAACGGTAAAGCCTGTTGCTCCTGCAGCTCCTGTTGCTCCCGCAGCACCCGTTGCTCCCGCTAAGCCTGCTGAACCTGCAAAAGCTTCTACAGCTAATGGTTCAGTTGTTGCTCCTGTATCTGCACCCAAGGCTCCTGAAACAATTAAGGCCCCTGCTGAAACAGCACAGCCTCAGAGACCTGCTGCTGCTCCAAAGGCAGAAGCTCCTGCACCTAAGACTGAAGTACATACACAAAGGCCCGGTGCATCTAACGCCAAGCCTGCAGCAGCTCCCCAGTTCCCTTCTGAGACTGAAGCAAAGAACAGGCATGCTTCCCAGGGATCACATCAGGATAAGAGCATCCAGCCTGTTACTCAGGTTAAGAAATCAAAGAAGCGTGTTAAGGAAACCAAGTCCGCAAGAGATCCGGGTCTTGCAGGTCTTATCACTTTCCTTGTAATCATCTTCCTCGCTATCGGTATCTTGTGGGCACTGGATAATACTTCCGGTATCAGATCTTTATTCGGCAAAAAGACGATCGAGACTATTCCTACTGTAACTACAGAGACAACTGCTGAAACAAGCAAGGAAAAGCCTACTGAATCTGAAACAACTGCTACTACAACTACCGAAGCTACAACAACTGCAACTGAAGCAACTACAACCACCACAGAAGCCACAACAACGACTACTGAGGCTACTACAACAACCACTGAAGCAACTACAACGACAACCGAAGCTACTACTACAACAACAGAAGCTACAACAGTTGTCACAGTTACTACAGCAGGTAATGATGAGACAGCAGAGACTGCTGCCGGTTCTTGTGTAACCGCGATCAACACAAAGATCACAAAGTTCAAGACAATGGACAAGGGCTTCAAGTTCACTATCGAACTTTACAACACAAGCAACACAACCTGCAGCCTTCCTAAGTCCCTCAACTACCTCGACATGAAGTTCTTCTGCAACTCAACGATCACAGAAGTTTCTTCCGAATGCTTCACTTTCAGCGCTAAGAAAGACGGCGTAACATTCAGAGGAACACCTAAAGAAGTTACGATCAAAGGACGCGCAACATACTCCTTCACAGTCTATGTTTACACTAAGGAAAACGTAACAAAGTACGGCTACAACACAGCATACTTCGACTGGAAGAAGAAGTAATAGCAAAAGAAATCAGTTGATAAGAACCGCTGCAGACCGCAGCGGTTCTTTTTTTGTAAAATAAAGGGCTGCCCTTAAGAACAGCCCTTGAAAACTTTATTTAATTCCTATGGATCATTCAGTCTTGACCTTGATCGTATCGAAAACGAACTTGCCTCTTCTGAAATCGATCTTAAGAGTTGCCACATCCTTTAATGCGCCTGTAAGGAACATATCAGAGAGCGGGTCTTCAATATTCGATCTGATAGCTTTCCGCAAAGGTCTTGCACCATACTTCTCATCGTAGCCGATCTCAGCGAGCCTGTCGCCTGCAGCCTTTGTCAATGAGCCCTTGATGTGCTTCTCGTCAAGAGATGAGAAAACATCCTTGATCATGATATTAACGATCTTGCGGATCTCTTCAGGCTTCAATGACTTGAAGATGATCGTCTCATCTACACGGTTCAGGAATTCAGGACGGAATGTCTCCTTGAGAGCGCTCTGAACGTGCTGTTCCATAGCTTCGTGCGTATCATTGAAGAATCCGATCGTATTGGCCTTCGCTGAACTTCCGGCATTGGATGTCATGATAATGATGCAGTTTTCGAAGTTAACGTGCAGACCGTGGCTGTCAGTAAGAACGCCGTCATCTAACATCTGCAGGAGCAGATTGAATACGTCATGGTGAGCCTTTTCGATCTCGTCGAAAAGAACTACGGAATATGGCTTTCTTCTTACCTGTTCTGTAAGCTGGCCGGCATCGTCAAATCCGACATATCCCGGAGGAGAACCAATGAGCTTTGATACGGAATGAGCTTCCATGTATTCTGACATGTCGACTCTGATCAATGCATCTTCCGTATCGAACATAGCCTCAGCCAACGCCTTAACGAGCTCTGTCTTACCAACACCCGTAGGTCCTACAAATATAAACGATGTAGGCTTATGCTTCTTGGTAAAGCCTGCCCTGTTACGTCTTACTGCAGCTGCAACGGCGTGTACAGCCTCTTCCTGACCTATTACGCGCTCGTGAAGCTTCTTCTCAAGATTAGCAAGCTTCTCAGATTCTGTCTCTGAAATGGACTTCAGCGGAATGCCTGTCCACATCTCGACAACTCTTGCGATATCTTCGATCTGAATAGGATCGGGAATGATGTCATTTTCCAGAGCATCGACCTCATTCTGAAGCTTATCTACTTTTGCCTTAAGCTCAGCAGCCTTTTCATAATCAGCTTCTCTTTCTTCAGGAGAAGAATTCTCCATTGAATCGATCACTTTCTGATGTTCGACCTTAGCCTCTTCAAGAGCTTTCCTGGTGTTGGCAAGCTTTACAAGCCTTACATTCTTAAGGTTTGCAGCAGATCCGGCTTCGTCGATAAGGTCTATCGCCTTATCAGGAAGATATCTGTCAGTGATATATCTCTTGGATGCCTTTACGGCAAACTCGATAACGTCATCAGGATAGTAGACATTATGGTGCTTTTCATAATAGTCCTTGATGCCCTTTAAGATCTCAATGGTCATCTCGACAGAGGGTTCGTCGAGCATGACTTTCTGGAAACGTCTCTCGAGAGCGGAATCCTTCTCAATCCTCTTATACTCGGCAGTCGTCGTAGATCCCAGGATGCGGAGCTCGCCTCTTGCCAAAGCAGGCTTTAAGATGTTTGCGGCATTCGTGGAACCTTCCGCATCTCCTGCACCAATGATCGTATGAAGCTCATCGATAACAAGGATTATATTCTCTGCCTTGATCGCTTCGTTAATAACGCCCTTGATACGGCTCTCGAACTGTCCTCTGAACTGTGTGCCTGCAACCATTGCGGGAAGGTCTAACTGCCAGACCTCCATATTAAGGAGCTTTTCCGGCACGGAACCTTCGACGATCTTTACAGCAAGACCCTGAGCTACGGCGGTCTTACCTACACCGGGCGCACCGATAAGGACAGGGTTATTCTTGGAACGTCTGTTAAGGATCTGGATTACACGGTCGATCTCGGCATCGCGGCCGATAATGCGGTCGATCTTGTTCTCAGCAGCGCGCGCCGTAAGGTTAGTACCAAATTCATTAAGGTACTTAAAGCGCGGCTTGGATCTGCCTCTTCTGGTATCCTTGGCGTTCTTTCCTTCACCGTCTTCATCTTCAGGCTTCTTTCTGAAGAAATTATCGAAAAGTGACGGAATATCCACAGGCTCGTCATCGGACTTATCGTCTTTCTTGTCTTCAGGATCCGTGATGCCCACAGGTGTTGAATCTTCATCGAATTCATAACCGTTTTCATCGTCTTCAAAAGATGATAAATCGCCGGATGCCAGATTTTTCAGGAACTCGGTAGGATTAGCCGCAAAGCCGCCCTGTTTTACAAGTTCTTCCAATCTGTCGCTCATCTCGTCGATGTTGTCTGCGTTGATCCCTGTCGCCTTAAACATATCAGCAACACCTGATATGCCTGATTCATAGGCGCATTTTAAACAAAAGCCTTCGTCGATCCTGGCGCCGTTTTCATATCGGCTGGTAAAGACGATAGCATGTCTTTTTTTACAAATACTACAAATTGCCATTACTCTTCTCCGTTATCCTCTATCTCTTCCCTTATCCTGCGTCTTACCTTAGGTCCGGTAAGAATGTCGTACTGTTCTTCTTCGAGCCTTGCTGTGTCGATAAATGCAGCAATATCCTTATACTGGCCGTTCTTCTTAGCCTTATCCAACAGAGGCTTTAAGAACTGTCCCGTGTAAGAAGCTTTGCATTTTGCAACCTCTTCCGGCGTACCGGTAACGACTATTTCGCCACCTCCGTCACCGCTCTCGGGACCTAAGTCAATTATGTGATCTGCTGTCTTTATGACATCCAGATTGTGCTCTATTACGACCACAGTGTTCTTATTTTCTGTTAGGCGCTCTAAAATGTCAACCAATTTATGAACGTCCGCAACGTGCAGACCCGTGGTGGGTTCATCTAATACATATATCGTTTTTCCGGTCGATCTTCTCGACAATTCCGAGGCAAGTTTGATTCTTTGTGCCTCACCTCCGGAGAGCGTCGTAGACGGCTGACCGAGCTTGATATAACCCAGACCTACGTCCTGCAGAGTCCTTACTTTCTTATAGATCGTCGGGTGATTCTTAAAGAAATCAACAGCCTCATCAACGCTCATGTCGAGTACGTCAGAGATATTCTTGCCGTTATATCTGACTTCAAGAGTCTCTCTGTTGTATCTCTTACCCTTACATACGTCGCATGTGACGTAAATATCAGGAAGGAAATGCATCTCGATCTTGTTTACACCGTCACCGGCACAGGCCTCACAGCGTCCGCCCTTGGTGTTAAACGAGAATCTGCCTGCCTTATAACCTCTCTGCTTTGCATCAGGAGTCTCGGCATAGAGCTTTCTGATAAGGTCGAAAAGGCCGATATATGTAGCAGGATTACTCCTCGGAGTCCTTCCTATGGGGCTCTGATCGATACAGATTATCTTATCGAGGTTCGAATAACCTGTTATCCGCTCACACTTGACCTTCTTTTTCCTTGAGCCGTTGAGCTCGTGCTCAAGATAAGGCACCAGCGTAGAATTGATGAGCGAAGACTTACCTGAGCCTGATACGCCCGTAACGACCGTAAAAAGACCGATCGGGATATCAACATCAATGTTCTTAAGGTTATTGATGCATGCTCCCTTGATCTTAAGGAGCTTCTTATCATCGATCTTTCTTCTGTTCATTGGAACAGGTATGAACTTCTTTCCCGACAGATACTGGCCGGTCATGGACTCTTCAACCTTGATTATGTCATCTATTGAGCCCTGCGCTACGATCTTTCCTCCGAAAGAACCGGCGCCCGGTCCAATATCGACGATATGGTCAGCAGCTCTCATGGTATCCTCATCGTGCTCTACAACGAGGATTGAATTGCCTAAGTCTCTGAGCTTAAACAGCGTCTTGATAAGCTTGTCGTTGTCTCTTTGATGTAAACCTATGGAAGGTTCGTCGAGAACATATAAGACACCCTGCAGGCCCGCACCGATCTGTGTTGCGAGTCTTATTCTCTGAGCCTCACCGCCCGAGAGCGTTGCAGAAGATCTCGAAAGCGTCATGTAGTCCAATCCAACGTCATACAGGAACTCAAGTCTGGCTTTAACTTCTCTTAAGATAGGTGCTGCGATCTCAGCGTTCTTGCCCTTTAAAGCCAGATCAGAAAAGAACTGTCTCATGTTCTTTACAGACATATCTGTAAGTTCTGCGATATTCTTTCCTCCGAGCTTAACTGACAAGCTGTTCTTATTAAGTCTTGCACCGTTACATACAGGGCATACATCGATGCTCATGTAACGTTCGTAAGCAGCCTTGGCATCTTCACTGCCGGACTCTCTCCAGCGCCTCATAACGCTCGGGACAACGCCTTCCCAATCGGAATAGTAGTCTCCGCTCCTGGGATACAACGAATTCCTCGTATCGACCTTGAGCATCTCGCCGTTATTACCATAGAGAATTATGTTCTTGATCTCTTCAGGAAGCTTATAGTAAGGGACATCCAAAGAGAACTTATACCTTTTCGCGAGCGCTTCGATAAAGCATCTTCCCCAGCTCTTGGGATCGTCGAAATTCCATCCTGCTGTCCTTACCGCTCCTTCATTAAGCGAAAGCTTAGGATTTGTAACGCAGAGCTCCGGATCGACTGCTGTGAGCGTTCCGATACCCGAACAGTTCGGGCACGCACCCTCAGGGCTGTTAAAAGAGAAGCTTCTCGTGTTGATCTCACCGAAGGAGATTCCGCAGTCAGGGCATGCCAGATGCTGTGAAAAGAATTCCTCGCTGGATTCATATGTCTTTTCTCCGTCTTTGCCGACTGTTGCCGTCTGGAGTTCAACCTGGAGCAAACCGTCAGCGAGCTTTAACGCCGTCTCGCATGAGTCGTAAAGTCTCGTGGTGTTTGTTTCCTTAATAACAAGCCTGTCGACGATCACTTCGATCATGTGCTTGTTATTTTTATTAAGTTCTATATCTTCATCAAGCTCATAAGTAATACCGTCTACTCTTACACGCGCATAGCCTGACTTCCTGAAGCCGTCAAAGAGCTTAGAGAACTCACCCTTCTTGTTTCTTACTACGGGCGCGTAAATGATGGCTCTGGTACCTTCAGGATAAACTTTGAGCTTATCTATTATCTGGTCGATCCCCATCGACTTGATCTTCTTGCCACAGGAAGGACAGAAAGGCTCACCGACTCTGGCATAAAGAAGTCTGAAATAATCGTAGATCTCAGTAACGGTACCGACAGTTGATCTGGGATTGCTGACAGTAGACTTCTGGTCAATCGATATTGCAGGAGACAAACCCTCGATACTGTCGAGATCAGGCTTATCCAACTGTCCCAAAAACATCCTTGCATAAGAAGACAAAGACTCAACATATCTTCTCTGTCCTTCGGCATAGATCGTATCAAAAGCAAGTGAAGACTTACCCGAACCGGAAAGGCCGGTCAGAACGACCATTTTCTTTCTGGGGATATCAACGTCAATATTCTTGAGATTATGCTCTCTTGCGCCTCTTATCTTGATGTACTTATTCTCATCCATAAAATTATTCCTTTGTGAACAAAAAGACGGACATCGGTCAAGATGTTCGTCCTTCATCACGTTTTGGTGACCCCAAGCGGATTCGAACCGCTGATTGCGCCGTGAGAGGGCGCCGTCTTGACCACTTGACCATGGGGCCTTTTTGTTTGCCCGAGTATATTACCACAGGATTATATCCTACGCAAGTACAAAGGGCATGAATATCTGGCCCGATATGCGGCCAATATTCAAATATCAGATAATATCTGTCCTCTTATCAGAGGGAATATAGGGTCTGCGCTTGTTTACGCACTTGAATGCAGGCCTCATGATACGGCCTCCGGATACGAGTTCTTCGATCCTGTGAGCGCTCCATCCTGCGATCCTTCCGCATGCGAACAAAGGCGTATAAAGCTCAGTTGGAATGCCGAGCATTGAATATACGAGACCTGCGAAGAAGTCTACGTTTGCGCAAACGAGCTTATCGGACTTCTTTACCTCATGGAAAACCTCAGGAGCGAGCTTTTCGACAAGGATATAGAGATTGTAAAGGTCCATATTGCCCTTCTCTTGTGCGAGAACTTCAGCATACTTTTTGATGACAACAGTTCTGGGGTCAGACAATGTATAAACAGCGTGGCCTATACCGTAAATAAGTCCGGACTGGTCGAAAGCCTTCTTGTTGATGATGTCAGCAAGATACTGCTTGATTGCCTTCTCGTCTGTCCAGTCGGATACATGCTCACGAAGATCCTTCATCATGGCATATGCCTTGTTGGAAGCGCCGCCGTGCTGAGGGCCCTTTAATGAACCTACTGCTGAAGCCATAACTGCATATGTATCAGAACCTGTCGAAGTAACAGCATGAGTTACGAATGTGGAGTTGTTTCCGCCGCCGTGCTCTGCGTGAAGAACGAGCATCACATCCAGGATCCTTGCTTCAAGCTCAGTGAACTGGCCGTCAGGTCTGATCATGTGCAGGATGTTCTGCGCGGTATTGTATTCAGCAACAGGAGCATGGATATAAAGGTCTCTGTGCTCAATGTAGTGTCTTCTCGCCATATAGCCGTAAGAAATGAGCACCGGGAATCTTGCGATGAGCTCTGTGCACTGTCTTACAACGTTTGCGATATCTGTAGAATCAGGATTGTCATCATATGAATAGAGAGCAAGGATGGATCTTGCGAGCTTGTTCATGACATCCGGAGAAGGAGCCTTCATGATCATGTCCTCTGTAAAGCCCTCAGGAAGCGGTCTGACGCTCTGAAGCAATGAATTGAACTCCTTAAGTTCAGACGCAGTAGGAAGCTCACCTGTAAGAAGCAGAAAAGCAACCTCCTCATATCCGTATCTGCCTTCGGAATAAAAACCGTTTACGAGATCCTTTACTTCATAGCCCTGATAGAAAAGCTTACCCTCGACGGGAATTCTGTCTGCATCATCAACGATATAGCTCATTACCTCACCTACTTCGGTAAGGCCTACAAGAACTCCCGTACCGTCATTGTTACGGAGTCCTCTCTTAACGTTGTACTTCGTGTACAGATCCTTGTTGATATGAGACTTAACTTTTGCTACATCAGCAAGCTTATTGATCAGCTCTTCTTTTTGTTCAAATGCCATGTTCCGTCTGTCTTTCTGCTATCTTCACTTAGACTAGCGCCTATAATACCAGATATTATAAAGCTTTTCTTTTATTAGGATTTGCTCGCTGTTAGACGAATAATTATGCAATATAAGTGCATTTAGTTGTTTAGTCTATGCAAAAATCGCACTTATAAAAGCTTTGAAAGCTCGTATCCGATTACTGATGCAGCTACGGCAGCATTAAGAGATTCGGCTTTTCCCTTCATAGGGATCTTAACAAGCTTGGTGCATTTTTTTGCAGTCTCATCAGTAAGTCCGTCGCCCTCATTGCCGATAAAATAGGCACATGGGAGCTTCAGATCACCACTGCCGAGTTCATTTCCCTTAAGGTGTGTAGCGATAGTTTCGATGTTTTCCTTTTCGAAAAAAGCGAAACATTCATCCATAGTCTTTCTCACTATGGGAATATGCCAGATTGAGCCCATCGTTGCTCTGATGACTTTGTCATTATAAGGATCGCATGTAGTGGGACTTACAATGACCGCAGTAAGGCCGAATGCGTCAGCCATTCTTATTATGGTTCCCAGATTGCCCGGATCCTGTGTGTTTTCGAGCACGACATAGATATCTTTGTTATCGCCCTTCCAGGGGATGTCCGCGCTTATTCCGGGCTCACTGATGATGATCGCAACGCCCTGCGGATTTACAGTCTGGGATATCTTTGTAAAAACCTCTTTACTTAATACGAGAGGTTCAACATCAGGTGTGAACTCTTTTGCCCAGGAGATCTTATCTTCTGTAACGATGACTTCCTTAGCCTTTTGACCGCTTAACAAAGCCTCCTCACAAAGCCTGGTACCTTCAAGATAGATCAGCCCTTCTTTCTTGGCTTCTGATCTCTTGGTAAGCTTTGCGATACGCTTAACATTCGGATTGTCGCGGCTGGTGATTACCGGCATAGTTTTCTCCTTTTTCGCTTTTACGGAAATCATTATATAAGTTATACAGAACAAGTTCCAATCCTAAATGACTATAAGATCAGGGATTCACGAGATTTTCACGAAAACACTCCATTTCGTGAATTTTTCAGGAATTTCGAGTTTTTTTCACGGATTTTTCACGAAAAGGCTGTCTTTCGTGAATTCTACAGGAATCCGCAAATTGTTAACCGAATGCAAGAAAAAAGGATGCCTCAAAATGAGACATCCTTTGAGCATTCAATTTATCAGTAAATTAGAGAGCTGCCTTAGCCTTCTCAACGAGAGAAGCAAAACCTGCTGCATCTGTAACTGCGATATCGGAAAGAACCTTACGGTCAAGCTCGATACCAGCCTTCTTGAGGCCGTTCATGAATCTGGAGTAGCTCATGTCGTTCAAACGGCAAGCTGCGTTGATACGAACGATCCAAAGTCTTCTGAACTCTCTCTTCTTATTTCTTCTGTCTCTGTAAGCATAGTTGCCGGACTTAAGAACCTGCTGGTTAGCAACCTTGAAAAGCTTGCTCTTATGACCCCAGTAACCCTTTGCTGCCTTTAAAATCTTATGATGACGCGCTCTTGTGCGGATTCCTCTTTTAACTCTTGACATTATCTTGTCCTCCTAAATTCTAAGCAATTAAGCGTAAGGGATCATCTTCTTGATGATTCTAGCGTTCTGATCTGAGCAAACCTGGTTGTGTCTGAGGTGTCTCATTCTCTTAGTAGGTCTCTTGCTCAAAATGTGGCTTCTGAAAGCCTGCTTATGGAGAACCTTACCGGTACCTGTAACCTTGAATCTCTTCTTTGAAGAAGTGTGTGTCTTCTGCTTGGGCATATTTCTATCCTCCTAAATTATTTTTTCTTTGCCGGTGACAGGTACATTACCATGTTCCTGCCTTCTATCTTCGGCGGTCTGTCTACTGATCCATATTCGGTTACGCTCTCAGCAAAGCTGTTCATTACTTCGTAACCCTTATTCTGGAAAGCCATCTCGCGGCCTCTGAAACGGATGTTAACCTTAACTCTGTCACCTGCTGTAAGGAACCTTACGACCATCTTGCGCTTTACTTCGACATCGTGAACGTCTGTTGTAAGCTTTAAGCCGACTTCCTTAAGCTCTGTCTCTTTCTGCTTCTTCTTTGCTTCCTTCTCTCTCTTACCCTTCTCGAAAAGGAACTTGTTGTAATCCATGACTCTGCAAACCGGGTTGTCAGGATTAGGTGAAATGCAGACGAGATCTAATTCAGCATCTTCAGCGCTCTTAAGAGCTTCTTCGATTGACACAACGCCAACCATCTGTCCTTCTGCGTCAATAAGACGAACCTGAGGGAACTTGATAGCTCCGTTAATCATCTGAGTCTCATTGGTCTTTGCGATGGTAGCCACCTCCTTAGTTAAGACTTCCTAATACTTGCATAAAAAAAGAACGGATAAAATCCGTTCTCTCATAACTACCCTGCCTTAATGGCAACCCCTCTAAAATAGGTTAATTATCTAGTTATTGACCTCTTTACAAGCTATCGCCGCTTGAGGTGAGAAACGGATGTTCTTCTTTCACGAGCGATATAATACCCAAGCTTTGCCTCAAAGTCAATACTTTTATGAAAATGTTCATTTTTCAGGTGACCGATTAATGTATCACCTTAAGGAATGAACGGCGGTGTATCGGCGTCATTCCCTTCTCGCGGATGGCTGCATAATGGTCCTTTGTGCCGTATCCCTTATGCTTTGCAAAGCCGTATCCCGGGTACTGTTCATCGTATTCGATCATCATGTGGTCACGCGTAACTTTTGCAAGGATTGAAGCGGCTGCAATCGAATCTGATTTGGCATCGCCCTTTATGATCGGAATGACATCCAGACCTGTACCACTGAGATTAACAGCATCAATAAGCAGAATATCGGGAGACTGTCCTTTTGAAGCGAGTTCCTTAACGCATGTTCTCATCGCTTTTTTTGTGGCTTCAAGGATATTGATCTCGTCGATTTCCTCAGGACTTACAGCGCAGATCGCATATGCTTTTGCCTTCTCTTTGATCTCTACGAAAAGCTCTTCTCTCTTCTTTTCGGAAAGCTTCTTGGAGTCATCAAGACCAAGGATCTTAACCTCAGGATCAAGGATGCAGCATGCTGCGACAACTGGTCCAGCAAGAGGTCCTCTGCCCGCCTCATCGATGCCGCCTATCATCTTGAAACCTTTAGACAGGCAGTCGTTCTCGTATTCATACATCGCCTCATACTTGGCGATAAGCTGTTCAGTCGTATGCTTGGGCATGTTTTACCTCACTTAAAATCCTCAGGCATCTCCAAAGTGATCCTGCCGGTCCTTCCCTCTCTGAGATCATTTAAGAAGAGCCTTGCAAAACGCTCCTCATCGATCCTTCCGCCGCTTAAGATGCAGCCTCTCTTCTTTGCCATAGCAAGGAAGATATCGTAGAACGGATCCTGGAAATACCCCTCGTCTTCTTCTGCCTGAATCTCCATATCAACGCCGTAACGATCCTTAAGAAGATCAGGATAGATATCGTACATTATCTTTAAAGTCTCATAAGCGACCTTAACAACATCAGTAACTTCTTCTTTTACTGAACCCAAAGCAGTAAGGCATATACCACTCTTGGCATTTGCGATCCTCGGCCACAAGACGCCTGCCATATCCATGAGCTCAAGCCTTCCGCCTGTCATTATCCACTTGAAGTCTTTTGTAACGCCCGGCTTATCGCCCGTAACAGCGGCTTTCCTGCCGGCAAGCGCATTAATTATCGTGGACTTTCCCGTATTAGGAGCGCCTACGACCATGACTCTTACAGGCCTTCCGATCCTGCCCTTCTCAGCAGCCTTCTCGAGCTTATCCTTCATGAGTTCCATCGTGATCTGGTTAAGCTTGTCAAAGCCCTTCTTATGCGTGCTCTCAAGCGCACATGCACGGGTCTTTTCGGACTCAAGACTCTTTATCCACAGGGGAGTTTTCGAAGGATCGGCAAGATCAGCCTTATTAAGAATAACGATCCTCGGCTTCTCGCCGATTATCTTATCGAGTTCAGGGTTTCTGCTCGAGAAAGGGATTCTCGCATCACATGTCTCATATACAAGATCGACGAGTTTTAACCTCTCGCCCGTCTCATTGAGGGCTTTCCGCATGTGCCCCGGAAACCAGTTGATGTCATTCTTTTTTTCTGCCATAAATACTCCGGTCGTTATATCTTCCTGATGATTTTATCACACCAATAGCCTTTTACGTCTAAGTGAATTAATGTTGCAGATTTGTCGGTCCGAAAAGGCCTTCTGACATCGACAAAAACATGGATTTTGGCAAATTCCGACTTTGTGTCGATGTTTTTGCACTGTTTTAGGCCGACAAATTTGCAACAACATAAAACAGGCTGTCCCTTGAGACAGCCTGTATGAAATCGAATTTAAGATTGCGATTAGATCTTCTGTGTGATCTTTGCAGCCTTGCCCTGACGATCGCGGAGATAATAGAGCTTTGCTCTTCTGATCTTACCCTTACGAATAACGTCGATGTGATCGATCTTGGGTGAG
>JAEEGJ010009757.1_pt1 | contig 25422 bp, 21 predicted proteins | sample 8958761 | NCBI WGS metagenome assembly JAEEGJ01 (sample SAMN16246546, study PRJNA631951) | gut metagenome | biome: gut microbiome; feature: rumen; material: RS-attached | host: Bos | place: Iran: Karaj | collected 2018-10 | reverse complement strand
GGCGATCAAAGATCCAATCTGGTTCATCAGTAGCAGAATCATCAACTTTCTTAAACATTGGGATAGCGATACCCCAAGGGATTTGGCGGGAAATGTTCCAGTCCTTCAAATTCTTTAGGTAGTTAATGAGAACTTTCTTCTTGTTTTCTGGGTGGAATTTAATCTCGTCATTCTCAAGATGTTCAATAGCAACCTTGGCAAGTTTTTCAACATCAATAAACCATTGCTCCTTTAGCATTGGTTCGATAGTAGTGCCACACTTGTAACAGTGAGCCACGTTGTGAACGATCTTTTTCTCACCGCGAAGAAGGCCTTTTTCTTCGAGGTCTTTCAAAACCTTTTTACGGCAGTCTGCAGTGGAAAGACCGAGGTATTCTTCTGGCACATTAATCATCTTGCCGTCTTCGCCAATAACCTGGATTTGCTCAAGGTCGTGGCGCTTGCCAACTTCAAAGTCATCAAAGTCGTGAGCCGGGGTAATCTTTACAGCGCCGGTACCAAACTCTGGGTCAGCGTGCTCGTCAGCTACAACTGGAATCTCGCGGTCGGTAAGTGGAAGATGAACAGTTTTTCCAATGATATCTTTGTAGCGGGCATCTTCTGGATTTACAGCTACAGCCGTATCACCAAAGAGAGTCTCTGGTCGGGTGGTAGAAACGATAATTTCACCACCGTCATAGGTGTAGGCGATGTCCCATAGGGAACCTTTTTCGTCTTCGTGCTCAACTTCAATATCAGCGAAAGCTGTCTGATGCTTTGGACAGAAGTTTACGAGCTTTTTGCCTCTGTAAATGAAGCCGTCATTCCACATTTTTTCGAATGTGGTGTAAACGCGATCTACTACGTTTTCATCTAAAGTAAAGGTAAGGTCATCCCAAGAACAAGAAGCACCAAGAGCGCGAAGTTGGGTTTCCATGTTGCCGCGCTGCTCGGACACAAAGTCCCAAACCTTAGCATAGAGTTCGTTTCGATCAAATTCAAAACGGGTGTGACCTTGCTTTTCGAGGTTGCGTTCATAAACAACCCAAGTTTCAAAACCAGCGTGGTCGGCGCCAGGAACATACCAAGTAGACTTACCCTTTAAGCGATAATAACGGGTAAGAGAATCTTCAAGTGCGATAGTGAGGCCGTGACCAATATGGAGATTGCCGTTGGCATTTGGCGGTGGCATGACGATAGAGTAGCAATTTTGACTAGACACTTCACGGTCGTCGGCGCCATTGCCGTCGTCATCCTTTGGTACGGTAGGGACAGATGGGTTAAAAATCCCACTGGCTTCCCAAGCCGCATAAATGTCGCTTTCATATTCCCCCGGTTCATAACTACTTGAAAATTTCATAGTTATATCATAACACAAAACTCTCCGCAAGGGAACAGAGCATCGCATACAAGAATAGCCCCAAGGGGCTATTGTTCTATATCTTATCGTAGTAGCACTTTTGCATTATTTGATTACCTCTTTCGAGCGACTCTGTATATTCTGCATATATTTTTCGGTCACGCTTGAATCCCTCTTTTAATCTTGAGGCCCAATAATAATCAAGCATTTCTGGTTTAACATCGTGGACATAGCCCTGATATTCCTCTTCATCGTAGAAAAAGTCTTTCATGTCTTGCAAAGCTTGCTGTTCTATAAACTCTACTGCATCCGCCTCCGGGATTCTCGTTTTGATGAGTAAATAGGATCCATAAGCAGGTTTACTAAAATCAGAGTTTGCAATATCATGAAGTTTATCTATAATATAACTATTCTTGAGCACGTCCAAATATCCATTAGGATTGTTACCTATCAATGTGCTACTATCTCCTTTAACAATATCTTTCGCCCACATACTAGCAATCAAGCAGTCTGTCGTTTTTTCTCTAGGGCTAAAATCATATTTCTTTCCGGCATATTCTATTTCAAAGTGATCATTCTCTTTTTCTCTATCAATAGCGTTTCCGACCACTTTTTTGTCGTCCATAAATTCCATAGTCCATTCATAGAGTTCTCCATCAAACACATCGTCTGACTTCGATATTTTTCGTTGCATCTCCCAGACAAAATCTGACACCTTTTCTGCTCCATTATCACGAACATAATTGACTATATCATCTAAAAGATTTAGTCCGCTCGTGCGTATTATTTCCGGTTTAGTGTTCTGGGCTTGGCTCTTTTTGGTCATGTAGTTTTCTTCGAAAAAGAGCGGTAACGTTGAGACTAAATATTCCCTATCATACTTGTTTTCTATATTGTCGATTGATTCTAGAATTTCTTTACTTGGCTCACCCATAACCTCACTAAAAGCTACACTTATGTCGCCGCTCGTTGCTTCCACTTCTTGGCGTTCTGCCATATGTTCTTCGAAACTTGGCGCTTTTTCCAAAATTTCTTTTTCATTAGCTTCGTCCCCCCAATTGTTTTTTTCATGAACTGGAAAGTTTTCCATCCGGCTCTCCTTAGTGCTCTTTATTTTAGAAAAGCATATACTTAATATATGCTTTTATGATAACCCGCCCAATATCCTATGTCAACAAGCCTAGAACTAGTCTTTATATTCAAGCTTTTTTCTGATCTCTTCAAACTCTTCTGGAGAAAGCTCTACTTCGCGGCCATAATGCCATGTTTCGTCGAATGGCTCCAGATGAACGTGCGCGTGAGGAACGTCAGTGCCAACAACTTTCCAAAGAGTACGTACGCCCAATACTTCTTCCATATGTTTTGAGAGCTTTTTTACGGTAGCCATCAAAGCTTCGTAATCCTCTTCTGGTAAATCGTAAATCTTGTCTACTTCATTTTTTGGAATGACAAGAGTATGACCTTTGGTTTCTGGATGAATGTCTAGAAAGGCAATGGTTTTATCATCTTCGTAAATCTTGTAGCAAGGAATCTCGCCGTTGATGATTTTGGTAAATACACTAGGCATCTTTTTTCTCCTTTTTGCTCTTGTTATGATGAATGCAATAATAGTAAATCTCGTAGAAGATGAAGGCAAATATTGCAGCGCCAATCACGTCGATGCAGGAATGTTTGCCTGAGACGATACGACCAGTAGCGACAAGGGAAGCGAGAACAAACATCACAAGATCAATCAAGAATAGTGCTACTTTTGATTTAATGTATTTTGGAAGAGCGGCGGAAACACAGAAGAAGATAGTTGATACTACCATGACATGAGTAGAAGGGAAGGATGGTTCGCCAGAGCCATCTGGACGGGTTGGCATAAAACTAAATTTATCTGGGGTTAAGATTTTATCACAAACTAGATAAACAATTGCGACTAACGCCATCGGAAGAATCATCCAAAGAATCTCTTTGTCTACTTTTTTTAGTGATTTTCTTGAGATCCATTGGATAAGCCCTAGAAGAGCAAATAGCCCCAAGATTACGATTGATGAAATTAAAATAATGTCAGTGATTTTTGTCCATTCCATAGGTTCATTGTATCACATTATTGTTTGATACAACGTACCGCAAAGGCATCCCATTTATTCCAGCTATTCCTTGGTGTGACACGATTCGATTGCATACCAAAGCGATAAGCATTGTTTACGCTGGTGGCGGTAGAAGACCAGAGACGAGTGTATTTGCCGCGGCTGTCGCCATCGGTGCTACCATTGTGGTCGCCTGAATAGATGAGATTAATTGGGTATGCCTTCAAGCCAGTATCACTTGAAGTACTGCCTCCATTAACTTGGCTGTTTAGTGTATTGAATTCACCATTATTACCAGTAGGGAGACGCCAGCCGGTAGGACAGATGTCGCCAGAAACATTACCGCTAGCCATAGAATGCGTACCATTGCCGGCTGTAGCGGTGTACCAGTTATAGAGCACACCGTAGCCGTACCAAGAGTTCAGGCTAATATTTAGCTTCGGATCTGGTTCAAGGCTGCGGTTAATATTGTTGTTTGTGTATTGGATTTGGTCTACACATTCTGTAGTGTCTTCGGTACATAGATCATTTGAGGATGACGAAGCGGCAGCCTCGGTGTCAAATCCATTTGCTGGAGAGTTTGTATTTGTACTGTCTATCGTGGCGGTCGCTGGATCGAGGCGGAGGTTTTCAATCATCCAACATTTGCCATCTGCGAGTTTGGCAATTGCATAAGTATTGCCGTCACGACTGTCGGTGAGTGCAGTAACGTCACCAATTTGCATTGTGCTACATGAATTCCAGGTTTGCATGTCACCAGCCGAGGCAACCCACTGAGCATAAAGTTCTTTGCCTCCTTGAGTAAGATCATCGGCGATCGTAATGGTTTCTTGTGGACCATATTGAGTACCGGAGCCATCGGCTGCAGTATTCCAGCCCGTGAAGCCATAGCCCAACCTTGAATAATCATATGCCAGGAGTTCGACTTTCCCAGAAGACGGTGTGAGGTCTAGAGACGTACCTTCGTTTGTTCCATTTGCTCTGTAACAAACTTTGCCGGCCGGACAGGTCGCTCTGCCCCACACCGCATATAGCGTGTTTTGTGTTTGGTTTGTATTATAGGTGTCCCCAGCCACATACTGAGGGACGGTATCTAGCGGATTTTCACTCCAGCCTAAGAGCGTATAGTCTAGGCGCTTCGGAGTGGCGCTAGTAATAATAAATTGGAAGGAACTAACGCCGGTCGTCGTAACTACGTCTGGGGCATCGACGCCGCCGTTGGCATTATATGCGAGTGTACTTTGCTCGCCCCAGACTGCAAAAAGAGTGAGTGTGTCGCCAGGGAGAAGCCCCTCAGCGGCACTTGATACCATGTCACCGTCAGCAACCGAAATGCCGGTATCATCAGCTTTCGTGTTCCAATGTGAAAATACATATCCAGTTTTTTCAAATGTGTTCAACTTGGCGGCAGTAGCGTACAGATTTACGTTTGTGTCATCTGTCATTGTACCGGTACCACCGTTTGAATCGTAATGAATGTTGCCATTTACTGATTGGTTATTCGTTTTAGCCAAACATCTTATCGTGAACCCATCCCATTTATTGTAGGAATTAGCATAGGTAAGAGTATTATGGTTGTAACCAAGCCTATATGCGTTGTTTTGTGAGGCAGGCGTTGAAGTCCAAATACGCGCCTGTGTCCCACGCCCCGTAGTGATATTTGTATTAAAGTCGCCAGATCTTATGAAATTATTTGGGTACCTCCTAAGAATAGTATCGTTGCCACTGGCGCCAAGCGCAGACATCAATGCTGCAACTTCACCACCGTTATTGCCAGTAGGCAAATGCCAACCAGCAGGACAAATATCACCAGTAACGCTGTTGCCGGTGCTACTATACGTACCATTACCTGCCGTTGCGGTATACCAGTTGTAGTTTAGACCATAGCTATACCAAGAATAAATGCCATTCGTGTCGTAGCTTGCAGGGAGATTACGATTAATGTTGTTTGAGTTGAATTGAACAGTATCTAGACAGGTGCTATTGTTGGCAGTACAGAAGTTGTTTGTTGAACGAGAAGATAAAGCCTTATTTAGAAAGTCGTCTGTAGGTGAATTAGTATTGGCTTTTGTGAGAGAAGCCGTAGACGGATTCGTTCTTAAGTATTCTATTGTCCAACAGTTGCCATCTGCGAGTTTGCTTATACTATAGACTTCGCCATCGCGAAGATCCGTAAGAGCTGTCACATCGCCAATGCTCATAGCACTACAACCGGTCCAGTTTTGAATATTGCCAGATGGAGCAACCCATACAGCATAGAGTTCTAGGCCTAACAAAGATAGGTCGCCAGTATTGATGGTTTGGCTTGGACCATAAGTCGTGCCCGTGCCGTCGGACTTCGTGTTCCAACCAGCAAAACCGTAGCCTGGGCGAGAATAGTTAGATGGAATAAGGATGGCGGATGAGTTTGAAGATACTGATTGATCTGGCATTGTACCCGTGCCATCATCGCCGTTGCCATGATAGCAAATAGTGTCAGTTGAACATGGAGCAATACCGCTTGCCACAACAGTAATTTCAAAAGCTTTCCTATAAGTTCCAGCTGTAGTATCTGTTGGTGGTTTCAAACCAAATGTAAGAGTGTGAGATGTTGTACCCATCTGATCACTGCTAAAGATTCTGTCGCCTTCTCCTGATGGATCAGGAACAGGGAAGTAATTTACTCCATTATCTATGCTGTAGCCATAGCCATACCCAGTGTTTCCAGCTGGAACACTAGCCGCTCCGCCCTGAGTTGTGAAAGTTGGGATAGTACGGGCGTTATTGTCTTGATTGATTAAGGCTGTACCGGTTCCTAAAGTCTTTATATTACCGTTGTAGCCAGTAGGATTAGTGGTGGAGACTGTAATTGTCTGACTTGCTGAAGCAAACATTCCAGGTGCCGTAGTGATATTTACCGTGTCAGTAGATAAGGTAACCGTTATTTCTTCGACAGCAAAAACTGCCCGTCCGGAAAATAGCAGGCTCAACAATGTGGACAATATGCAAAAAATGATTTTTTTGTTCCCTCTCAAGGGAACATCCTCCACACTCGCATAATTTCATTTTAACATAAACAAAATAAAATGGTTATATTTTTTTAAAACACAAAAAAAGACCTTTTTGGCCTTCTTTTAAAAATGGTACACCCGACAGGATTCGAACCTACGACCTTTTGCTCCGCAAGCAAACGCTCTATCCAGCTGAGCTACGGGTGCATATGTGGATGTGTTCACATCCACCTAGAAATTAAATGAGCATCACCCTCGCGGGTAACTCTCCTATTATACCATAATTCTTTCAGATTTAAAAGAGGTTTTTTATGCTATAATTATAGGTGGAAGCGTGGCCGAGTGGTTGAAGGCGCACGACTCGAAATCGTGTGGGCAGCAATGTCTCGAAGGTTCGAATCCTTTCGCTTCCGCCACGGCTCCAGAAGCCGTTTTTTTCTGCTGAATTTAACGTAAGCAACATGGTATAATGAAAAGATTAAAGGAGAGGACAAACATGTGCACCAGTGTGCGTTTTTCAGATAAAAAGGGAAATATGTTTTTTGGAAGAAACCTTGATTGGATTACTGGGTTTAACGAAAATGTCATAGTTACTCCAAGAGGATACAAAGATACAAAGTATGCCGTAATTGGCATGGGCATTATTGAAGAAAACACGCCGCTTTATTTTGACTGCGGCAACGAAGCTGGCCTCGCGATTGCGGGACTTAATTTTCCAAATTATGCCAAATACGAAGATGCAGAGATAAACGGCAAAACAAACATTCCCGCATATGTATTTCCTTTATATATCGCCTCACGTTTTGCCACAGTAGATGAAGTCGAGCAAGCCTTACCGAATATCGCTATTTTAAATAAAGCCATCAATGATAAATACCCTGTTTCCATGCTCCACTGGATGATTGGTGACAGTAAGCGCAGTATTGTAGTCGAATACACCCAAAATGGTATGGAGGTGTTTAAGAATGGCGTAGACGTACTCACGAACCAACCTGGGTATAATTGGCATAAAGAAAATCTTCGAAATTACATGAACGTTTTTGGCGCCGAAGTTGAGAAAATCAAATGGGGCAAGGCTGAATTAATCCCATTTGGTACCGGTTCTTTGATGCGCGGAATCCCCGGAGATTACTATTCACCATCTCGCTTTGTGAGAGTAGCCTACTTAAACACTCATTACCCAGCAAAAGACACCGAAAAAGAAAATATTTCTCGTTTGTTTCATACTTTATCTGGTGTAGCCATGATCGACGGAGCAGCAGCAATGGCGGATGGAAAATTTGAAAAGACAATTTACACTGGTGGCTTTTCGACTGCTTCAAAAACCTATTATTGGAACACTTACGAAGACACAACAATCAAAAGTGCAAAACTTTCCGATTTCGACATTGATTCATCAGAGCTTGCCGAGCTTAAAATAGGGAATGTGATATAATAAAAGTATTATGGAAGAGCGTAAAGAGTCAAACCAAGCAAAAAATAAAAATGGTGGGTTTAAGGCTAAAACGCAAAAATTAAAAGCAAAGCTTTTAAAGTCTTATTATGGTAATCCGATGAAAGACATGAAGCTCATCGCGATTACTGGTACAACCGGAAAAACAACCGTAGCTCACTATGTGCACGAAATCTTGCGTGCCGCAGACGAGCAAGTTGCAGTGCTAGCTTCAGACCAACCATTCAAGACGCAAATGCTCCATAAATTCCTTAGTGATGCATGGAAGGCTGGCGCAAACTACGTAATTGTCACTGTTCCTGCAGAATCACTACGCGATAACGTGTTTTATGGCTTGCCTGTACATATTGCAGCAATGACAAATTTTGTGACTTCTTCGCTCACTGATCTTACTCCAGAAGAATATCTAGAGAATGAAAAAACTCTCTTCGACATGAATCCAGAAATTGTTGTTTTAAATCATGACGACATCAACTATGATTCTTTCTCCGGATTTAAAGGCAAAAAAGATACATTTGAATATGGTCTTACCGGTAAGGATGTAAAAATCCTTAATTCGAAACTTTATCCAAAGGGAACTGAAGCAAAACTATCTATTAGCTCTGAAATTATCGATGTAGCTACCTTCATTCCAGGCGAGACGGCAGTTTCTTATATGGCTTGTGCAGTAGCAATCGCATCCGCTCTCAAAATTAAGACGGACGATATTATCGACGGGATCGCTGAATATACTTCTTAGCAATTTTTATATCTTCGAAGTCGTGAGGACCATCCGCTCTTAGGATGGTTTTTTCGTGGCCTTTACCAAGAAGAAGGACGAGGTCACCAGGCTTGGCGGACTCGATAGCGAGCTTGATGGCTTTTTCGCGGTCCAGTTCTTTAATAAGATCTTTACCAAGCTTCTTGCCAGCCTTTTCGGCGCCCTTAATGAATCCTTCGGCGATTTTTTCTGGATCTTCATCACGAGAATCGTCCTCAGTAATAATGACAAGGTCTGAATATTTGGCTAGGATTGCACCACGAATAGGACGGGTAGATGGATCACGACGCCCTGCGCCGCCATGAACAGAAATAATTCGGCCTTTGTGATCGCCAATAGAATCAAATACCTTCTCGAGTGCATCTGGTGCATGTGCATAATCTACAATTACGGTGAATGGTTGGCCTTCATCTACAACATTCATACGCCCTTCTACAGATTCTAGGGAAGAGATGCCATCTTTGATTTGCTCATCTGTAAGTCCTAGCTTCTTACCAACGAGGGCGGCCGCCATTGAATTGTATACGTTAAATTCGCCTGGAATTTTGGTCTCTATTTTTATATCACCAAGTGAATATTTTACGCCAGAAACAGCAAGTTTGATGTCTTTTGCTTTGTTTTCACCATATTTTATACCATAAGTAGTATATTCCTTCGCAAGATTTTTATATATTCTAGTGGCCGGATCATCCGCATTCAAAATAGAGAACTTTGCTTTTTTAAATAGTTTACCTTTGGCGTCGCGGTATTTTACAAAAGTTTTGTGATAATCTAGATGCTCATGAGTAAGGTTAGTGAACACACCTACCTCGATAGGGATTCCTAGAGTGCGATATTCTGCAAGGGCATGAGATGTAATTTCGAGAACCAGATATTCTGCGCCTTCGTTTTTGATTTCACTAATACGCTTATTCAAAGTAATTGCATCTACGGTAGTCATGTGGCCAAGCTCTGGTTGAAGCTTTTTTACGCCATAGGCGACAGTAGTCATAAGGCCAGTTTTAAAGCCTGCCTTATTTAGCATATTCCAGATCATAAAACAGGTAGTTGTTTTACCGTTGGTACCGGTAACACCAATTACGTGAAGCTTTTTGGCTGGATGATGATATTTAGTAGTAGCAAAAACAGATTGAGCGTAGTGGTACGGAAGCACCATTTCATTATATAAAGGCAGTTTCTCTAATAATTTCTTCATAGGTTCATTATAACATAAAGATAATCAGAAAGTGCCTCCCGAGAGAGCGCTCCGGGCCGCTAAGGCCAAGTCTTTACTCTCTCGAAAGGCACTTTCCTGATTATCTATAGTGCTTTAGTGATTCAATAGGGTTTTTGGCGGCTGCTTTTAGAGCAGGGTAGATGCCGAAGAGAACGCCAATAATGATGGTTGTGAACAAGGTGATGATAAGGATTTGCCAGCTAATATATGGGGTAAACGGAGTAACGATTGATACGAGGAAGGCAAAGATGTAACCAAGTACGATCCCTAGGAAGCCACCGAGGATACAGAGAATTAGTGATTCAAAGAGGAATTGCATGAGGATATTATATGCGGATGCACCAACGGCTTTTCTAATACCAATCTCGTGGGTGCGCTCTGCGACTGAAACAAGCATAATATTCATAACACCAATACCACCAACTACTAGAGAAACGCCAGCTACGATTGCAAGCATGCCAGAGATAATGTTTAGAAGATTGCTGGCTGGATGAGTAATTTCTGAACCATAGGCAACTCTGAAGTTAGTATCACCAGATTTAGTTTTGGTGAGTTCCTCGGTGATTTTTTCTGAAACACCTGCCAATGATTCAGTGTTTGAAGTACGAACATTAATTTGTTGAATCTGAACGCTTCCTACTAGCTTATCTAGTACATTTACATCCATAATTACTGCATTATTAAAATCTACGTTATCGAAATTAATAGATTCATCAACCTCATCCAAGATACCTACAACAATAAATCTTTTACCCATAAATTCGAGAGTGCGGCCGATTGGATTTGACGTGTTGTAGAGAAGCAAAGAAAGCATGTGACCAACCACTACTGAATTGTCTTTGTTTCCTTCAGTTAGGAATGAACCTGCTTTCATAGCGAGCGATTCAATCTTAGTAAAGTCGGTAGTAGTACCAAGGATAGTAGCAGAATCAATAGTGTTATCCTCATTTTTAAGAGTATTTGAAGATACAGCAATTGGAGCTACAGCGGAAACGTTCTCGATTTTCTTGATTGTTTCTGCGTCACTAATCTTTAGATTACTTTTTTGGAAAGAGTTCGAAGAGGTTAATTCCTCAATAACAGAAGTAACTGAGTCCTTTTTTGTGGTAGGACGGACAACGATAAGGTCTGAGCCGATACCAGATACTTCATTTTTGATGAGGTTTGAAATACTACCAGTAAGGGAAAGAATCAAAATGATACTAGCAATACCAATAGCAATACCGAGGCAGGTAAGGAAAGAGCGAGTACGGTTTTCTTTGATAGAAGTACGAGCTAGTTTTAAGTGAGTACGAAGAAGAAGTGCCATTATTTTTTCCTCCTGCTACTTGTTTTCTTAGATTTTTTCGCCTTTACGCTGATTGGCTGTGGGAGATTTTGGTCTGATACGGTCTTTACATCTGTGTCGATTTGACCATCAAGCATATTGATCACACGGGTAGCATAAACAGTGAGGGCTGGGTTGTGGGTAACCATGATAATAGTGTTACCTTCTTCATGAATAGCTTTAAGCTCTTCCATTACAATATGGGAAGAACGAGAATCTAGGTTACCAGTTGGTTCGTCTGCAAGAATGATTTCTGGATCAGAAACAATGGCGCGAGCGATTGCGACACGTTGTTGTTGGCCACCAGATAGTTGCCCCGGAAGATAATACTCGCGTTCCTGTAAATGGAAGCGACGCAAAGATTCAGATGCATTCTTTAAGCGTACGGTACGAGGTTGATTAACATAAACAAGGGGAAGAGCAACATTTTCGAGCACAGATAAATCTTCAATTAGGTTGAAGTTTTGGAATACGAAGCCAATCTTTTTGGCGCGAAGTCTTGCTTGGCGACGGAAAGAAATACCAGCGACGTCTTCGCCGTTTAAGATATACTCACCATCCGTAGCGCGATCTAGAAGACCAATGATGTTTAGAAGTGTGGTCTTACCGCAGCCAGATGGCCCCATTATCATGATAAATTCGCCACGCTTTACGGTGAGATCGAAGTCCTTCAAAGCAAATGATTCGGTGTCTCCGTAACCATAGCGTTTAGTGAGCCCCTTTAGCTCAATTACTGTGTTGTTTTCGCTCATAGTACCCTTTTATGATGATTATCCTAAAAATGGCGGAAGCGACAGGATAGTCATCCTTTACTTCCTCCAAAATTGCCCCAGAAGAGTAAACTCTTCTGTGTCAATTTTAAATGGCGGAAGCGACAGGATTCGAACCTGCGAACGAGTTGCCCCGTTACACGCTTTCCAAGCGTGCGCCTTCAACCACTCGGCCACACTTCCGTCTTTCCCAAAATTTTAACACATTTTTTGTTTATTTTAAAGATAGAATTACGAGATTTTCGATATGTGGAGTACGTGGAAAAAAGTTAAATGTTTTAACGTCATCGATTCTATATTCATCTAACAACATTTTTACATCACGAGCCTGAGTGGCTGGATTGCAAGAAAGATAAATGACAGATTTTGGTTTAGCTTCTAAGATTCTGTTTATTAGCTTTTCATCGCAGCCGGCGCGAGGAGGATCCAAGATAACAGTTTGCTCTGGTTCAATATAGTCTAATACGTCTTCGGATTTTGATAAAATACCCAAGATATTATTAATTCGGACACACTCGACTCGGCCCGTCGTTACGGGCGAGTCTTCGTTCTTAGCGCTCCCCGTTGGTCGCGCAGGTTCCGAATTAATAATATTCTTTATCATTTCACCAAAGGCGTATTTGTCGACTTCAACTAGAGTAAGCTCTTTGTCGCGGGCGACGGAGAGGCCGATAGTGCCGACACCTGAGTATAAGTCCAAAACTTTGTCAGTAGCGATGTGTTTTTTAATCTCATTTAGGGCCATTTCGTAAACTGGAAGATTAATCTGGAAGAAGCCATTTGGAGAATACGAATAGTCATATCCTAAAATTTGGTCGGATAAGTTATCAAAAACTGGGTGTGGTTTTTTGTTTTCATAAAGACCACCAGACACATTACCATCTTGATCACAGCGGAGAAGCATAGATTGATATTTGCGGGCTTCTTCACCATGGGCATTCAAGTTATCAATGATTTCGTTTGCGCGTGCAAAAATCTCTGGACGCTCAATAGATGATTTAGTGATAGGGATTTTACGATGCGAGCCACGGGCATGAAAGGCAGGGAAGATCTTTTGTTTTTCTAAATCATAATAGAGAGCATATTCCATTTTATTACGGTAACCATAAGTCTTGTTGTCTGTAAAAATCTCTGGCGTATCAATAGATATTTGATGCTCACGGAATAACTCAACGACTAGCTCTTGTTTGGTTTTTAACTCAAAACCATAGTCCATAATTTGCCATGGGGAAGTAGAGAGATAGCAATCATCTTTTGGCTCTACACGATGCTTAGAAGCGTCGCTAATCTTTATGGCGATACCCTCAGCATAATGAGACTTATTTTTAGTGATAGTATATTCTTCGACATTTTCACCAGGAAGAGCATTCCATAAAAAGATTTTCTTGCCTGAGTCATCAGTAGCAAGAGCCTGTCCACCAGGAATAATCTTCTCTATTTTTAACATGCTCCTATTATACCACATTTCTTTACATCACCCCTTAAGTGTTGTATAATATTTTTTATGAATGCCGGCAATTTATTACGGGCAAGCGAAGTGTCTGCACTAAATAGTTCTCAGTTTGTTTCTAGCGTGAAGGGTAAAGCTTTAAAAGCAAAACCAAAGATTAGAAGCTTTTCTTTTTCATTAATGTTTTTAGTTACCCTAGCAATTGCTGCTTTTGCCGTACTTTTTACTTCTGGCAATTTAATTCCTTCGGCTATTTCTGAACGCCTAATTGAGGAAACCGACATACAATATGCTGACGCAGCCGAAAGCAAAATGATAGTCTTCGGTGAATCTCTAAAATCAGGTAATCTCCCAAGTAACACCGTGAAAAAGCTTGAGGAAAACGGAGTAAAAACTATTCCTTCAGAAACCATGGCGGGATCTTATGCCTTACAAATTGACGACAAGACAATTGAGGCGAAAGATTTTTATAATGAAGTTCATAATAATATTAAGCTCTATGAAGCCTTCAATAATGCTACTTATGGACGCGCAGCTTATTACTATGATGATTCCGCACAAGAGGTTTTTAGTAGACTAGGAACGTCGCGCAATAACTATAATGCTGATTCTGATTTTGACACAGTAATGAGTAATCTTGTAGGTGAAGGGAGTGATATTAGTAATAGTGGTGTTACATTAGTGAAAAGGGAAAAGGAAGAAAACGGCCAGACTGTTTCTTATTATGAATATGTAGAGATTGGAACAAGAGCAAACTCAAGAGACAGTGTAGATAATTATATTAATAACGTAATCAATAATACCCCAGCAAATTCTCCAGAAGAAGCTTCTCTTAAGACTGCCACTTCTTTAAATATTGCTGACACTATCTCCAAAGAACAAAAATCCAGCATCTTCTTTTTAGCTTTCATGGAGAACATTAGTAAGATGAAAGCAGGGCTTGGTAGTGAATCAAAGATCAATGAGGCGATGAGTTATCTAAATCGTATATCAGAAAATAAGGTGATAGATGTAGAGACTGGTGAAGAAATTATTGTTAAGGGTTCTCCATTAGAATCACCAAGTCTTTACGCTATTCTTAGCCACGAATCTATTGATACTAATAAAACTAAAAACTATGCTTCTGACCGTGTTTTAAATACAATCGAAAATAAAACCGGTACTTCTGCTGGAAATTCAATTCTTCATAGTTTTACAGCATCCACAAGTACTAACGCGCGCGGTAGTATTGGTAGTATGGTTAGTGGTACGTATGTTTCTAACTCTGATACTATTAATACGGTTTCCTCTACCATTAATTATTCCATGATTAATAATTCTTTTTCAGATATTAATGGTGTAGTGGCTGGCGAAATGTTGGTTGAAGGCGCCGTAAATGTCGGTAAAGAGTTAGCAAAAGCGAGTGGTGCAACTCCAGGCAGTGCGGAAGCGGTTAAATCTTATGCTAGGGTTACTTCAAACATCTTAGCAATGGATGCTTCTATTGATCGTGCCCATCGTAGCCCATTTGATATTACTTCAAAGAATACGTTCCTTGGTTCTATCTTTTATAATTTTGCCATTCATCTAAATCCAAGTAGCTTCACTAATCAAATGAAATCTATTACAACTACTGTAGGTAGTTCAATCGCAAGCCTACTTCCAGTATCATATGCAGATGATAATACCTCTCAATACCTATCCAACTTTGGAAATTGTAAAACCATAGAGTCTATTGGGGCAGTTGGGTCCGCTACATGTTCCGAGATTGCTACCTTTGATACTTCTACACTTGGTGATATTTTTAATGATCCTGGCTTTATAGATTTTCTAAATAAAAACACCACTATTTCTAATGGTACCCGTACAGTTAATGAAAACTCTGCGCTAGATTTCTTTATCAAATATAATAATAAACGTATCACCCCTATTGGAGTAATAGATGGCGGTATTATAGATTCTATCAAGAATAAACTTTCAAGTATTTCATTTGTTTCTAATATTTCTAGCATGGTTGAATCACTAAGTAATAGTGATGAGTCTATTAAGAAACTCGCTAATGGTGCCGCATTTGTAAATTCTAACTCTAATAATGACTGGAATACTTATAAATATGCTCAGCGCTATGTTTCACTCGTTCGTGCTTCAAATGCATTAAATATGTATAATACTAACCTAGGTCTGGCGACGCTTCCACACTAGTAATAATAACTTGGTGATCTTTAAAGTTCTTTATTAAACACTTTCTACGAGATTCATCTAGTTCAGAAAAGACATCATCTAAGAGAACAATTGGTTTTTCGTTTACTTTTTTATAAATTATCGCTGCCTCAATAAACTTTAAGGCCAAAATAATAGAGCGAGTTTCTCCTCGTGAAGCCGACCCATCCGCTTCACAACCATTAAAAATAAAAACAAAATCATCTTTATGGATACCAAAATTAGTATGTTCTAATTTATAATCCCTATTAAAATTTTCCTCAAGGATTTTAAGATATTTACTTTCCGTGATACCCTCAGCTTCCGTTTTATAGAGAATACTTATATTATCGTCATTCTCTGCGATAGAATGATAAACCTTATTAAAGTCTTTGTTAATCTCATCTATCAACTCTTTTCTATAGTTATAAATTTTAGTACCATACTTTGCGAGTAGTAGGTTCCAAGAAAAGAGGGAAGACTCCTTTAGATTTTCTGTCTTCAAAAGCTCATTTCGCTGCTTTAGGGCCTTTTCATAACGAGAAAGGGTAATACTATAATCTTCATTAAAACCACTAAAAATACGGTCAAAATATTCACGGTGGCGCGAAGGGGAACCACTAATTAAGTTTAGATCTGATGGTAAAAATAACACTACTGGTCTTCTATTATTTTTTGGTAGCCTTCTTGTTTTCTTGTCTAAACAGAGAAATGTTTTATTTTTCTGATCATATGAGGCTACGATTTTTTCACCGTTATCATAATTGATTTCTATTCGATAAAACTCTGTTCCACGCTTCACAATATCTGGATCTGTGGCACGAAAACTTTTACCACGGGTAAGAATATAAATAGCTTCTAGAACTGATGTTTTACCACACCCATTTTCCCCTAGGATTAGGGTGGTATTAGTATTACATTCTAGGTGGTAATTTTCGTGGTTACGAAAGTTTGTAAGTTTTATCGATTTTATAATCATGAGTTCAAAGGCATAATAATATGTGTATAATCACTAGATTTCTTATTTGTGAGAATAATTGGGCTAATTTTGTTTGCAAATTCTAAATTAATTTCTTTTTCCTCGAGAACATTAAGGGCATCTAGTAAGAATCTAGAGTTTAAATTAATCTTACCTTCCTCTTCTACTAATACCTCAATTTCTGAATCATTTTCACCTAATTCACTAGCAATAGAACGAACCATAAAGGTGTTTGGCTTCTTTGCTTCAAGAACCACAGATCCACTAGCACTTCTTCTTGCAAAGAGAGCAGCAAGCTTTGTATCACGTACTAATTCTTCGCGCTCCAAAGTTAATTTAATATTATTATCTTTTGGAATTAATTTCTTATAATCAGGGAAGCTTGCGTCAATAATCTTCGAAATGATTTCTACCTCACCTAGACGGAAACGAACTAAATCTTCATTAAAGGAGATTTCAATCTCCTCCATGTCTTCATTAATAGCTCGAAGTACTTCTTGTAGTGAGCTGGTTGGCACAATTACTTGGATTTCACTTTCGATATTCTTAATTAGTTTCTTTTCCGCTAGACGATAACCATCTGTAGAAGCGATAGCTAGGGTTTTATCATATGTATTAAAGAATACACCAGTAAGAGCTGGGCGAGTAAGATCATTTGAGCTAGCAATAACCACCTGATTAATGCCAGTCTTAAAGTCTTCCACACTCATTTTAAATACCACAGCTTCTTTTTCATTAATCTCTGGGAGTTCTGGAAAATCATCTGCACTAGTACCATTAATTGTTGACGAATACTTTCCAGCCGAGATAGTGATTTTATTATCTTTGGAAGATAGTTTAATTGTTTCCCCCTTTGGAAGGGTAGAGACATATTCTGCTAGGAGTTTTGCTGGGATTGTAATTACACCATCCCTACTGCTAGATACTGGCAAGAAGTCTACTACTGCCATATCTAGATTGGTGGTGATTAAGGATACTTTCTTTTTATCTACTCTAATTAATACATTATTTAAAATAGGAAGCGTAACTTTACCAACTGCTATACGACTCACATTATTTAGTGCTTTTGCGAGTTTGTCTTGTGATACTTCTATTTCCATATTCACTCCTTTCTATTTATTTAATTAGTAGTAATAATAAGCTTGGTGGAAAAGTGGAAAAGATTCCTTAGAAACAGGTAAGAAGAAGCTGTTGAAAACTTAGTGTAAATAAGTGAAAAAGTGTGTGAAAAACTGTGCTTTTCCACGCTATTTAGTGTGCTTTTTATTATTCCACAAATTCTTACACATGAAATACACATAGATTTTAACAAGGTTTTACACAAGATATCCACTTTTTTAGTATTATTCATAGATCTGTCCTTTAATTTGCTCAATTTGATCACGAAGAGTGAAATCTAATTTAATATCATTTGCAATCTTATCGCGGCCATGCATTACAGTGGTATGATCTTTTAAGCCAACTTCTTTTGCAACTTTAGTTGTACTAAGTGATAACTCTGTGCAAAGAAGATAGATAGCTACCTGGCGGGCAGTCTTAATATTAGCTACACGAGATTTACTAGTGAGTTCTTTACTGGTAAGATTGTAATACTTTGCTACTTTCTCGATAATCTGTTTACTAGATACTGGGCGAGGGTTTGGTGACTTAGAGATATTAGTGGAGCCACTATTAATTAACTCTAGTGGTGTGAGACCGCGTACATCAGACATTAATAGTATAGTAGATAGTTCGCTTCCGAGATCACGGATATTTGTATTAACATTCTCTGCGATATACTCAATAGCTTCATCTTCAATTTCGGCGCCAATTTGATCTGCTTTTGCGCGGAGAATTGCACATTTATCCTCAAACTTTGGTAACTGAAGATCAAATGCACCACCTTGTGCTAGGCGAGAAGTAAGACGAGCGTCGAGGGTTTCTAGCTGACTTGGTAGACGATCCGATGTGACAATAATCTGTTTATTTAATTGGTATAAAGCGTTGAAGATATTAAAGAATTCTTCCTGGCTTTTTTCCTTACCAATAATGGATTGGAAATCATCAAGGATAAGACAATCTAACTTCTGGAATTTTTTATGGAAATCATCACCTTTACCATTACGTACGGCTACAATAAAATCGTTATAGAATTCTGATGTAGGTAGGTATAGAATTTTTAGACTAGGATCTTTTTTAAGAAGAGCGTTACCAATTGCTTGGATAAGGTGGGTTTTACCTAGGCCAGGGCCACCATATAGGAAGAATGGGTTAAATCTAGTGCCAGGAGCATCAATAATGCTTTTTGCGGCGGCCACTGCGAGATCATTATTGGAACCTACAATAAGGTTATCTAGAGTATATTCTGGTTTTAAGTTGTGGTGGGTTGTAGTGGTAAGGTGAGTTGGTTTCTTGATGTCTTTAACTAAGGTAGGGGCACTACTGACAACCTCACGTGGGCGAACCTTGTTTTTATTCTCAGTGGATACCTCAAAAGTGATATCATTAAAGTCTGTTTCGGTATCTTTAATAGCTGTTTCAATAAGATCACGATACTTTGAAGATAGTTGTTTTGAGATGAAGATATTTTTTACACCAATAATAATATGGCCATCTGCATCTGAAATGAGGGAAGTGTCTTTAAAAAATGTAGCAAAAACAGTGTCTGTGACTTTTTGCTCTATAGCCGCAAGAACATTGTTCCAAATATTGTACACTTAACCTCCTTTTCAACTAGTATAGCAGAGAAGGGGAGAGTTTTCCACAGGTTTTTTACAAAAAATAATTATTGTATAATATGTTTTTAGGTTTACAGGGGTAGTGATTTCCACAATAAGCTTTGTATCTCTAAAACATTTGTGGAAAACTCCTTGAAAAATGTGGAAAAGTGCGGTATACTATAACAAGATTTTGAAAATAATTAAATATTAAGGAATAATATGCCAAAACGTACTTATCAGCCACACAAGCGCCAACGCAAAGTTGAGCATGGCTTCATGAAGCGTAATGCTACCGCTAATGGCCGTAAGGTATTAGCTCGTCGCCGTCTAAAAGGACGCGCACGTCTAACAGCTTAATAATAAGCCCCTCAGGGGGCTTATTTTGTTATATAATATATATAGTATGTTAAACAGGCGATATAGATTTCATTCACGCGGAGGCGTGAGATATGTATACCAGAAAGGGAAGACAATTCGCCGCCCAAAGGCGTCTCTAGTTTTTGCTGAGAATACGAGAGGATTCACTCGTGTTGGGGTTGTGGTATCTAAGAAGGTAATGAAATCTGCTGTAGGAAGAAATAGAATTCGTCGCCGTATTTATGAAGTAATCCGTAATAATTGGGACCTTCTTCCAGGTAAGACTGATTATATATTTGTAATCTTTAGTAAGGACTTACTCACTATGCCACTCTCTGACTTAGAAAAACTCCTAGGGGAACTAGTCGAAGAGAGTAAAGTATGCTATACTGGTAGCAATGAATAAGAGTGTGAAAAAATATATTATTTGGGGGCTTATTATTGCTTTTATCGCGGGCTCAATCGCGGTTGGTGGACCATTTAATCTTATTGATATTATATTAGTACGTCCAATTGTTAATATTCTATTTATTATCTTCAACCTAGTACATGACTTTGGTCTTGCTATTATTATCTTTACTGTACTTGTAAAGCTTTGTATGTGGCCTCTTACTAAGAGCCAACTAAACCAAACTAAGCTCATGCGTAAGATCCAGCCAGAGCTTACTCAGATTCGTAAGAACTGCAATGGTAATAAGCAGCTTGAATCTCTCCAGACTATGGATCTTTATAAGAGATATAACATCAAACCATTTGCTTCTATTGCTACACTTCTTGTACAGCTACCAATCTTTATTGCGATTTTCTCTGCAATTCGCGTAATTGCAACACCGCTTCCACAAGATAATCTAATGAACCGCGCATATGATATTGTTGCATATGAAGGATCTGAAATTCGTACTCTAGAAGATAAGCAAAAAGTATACCTAGAAGATCTTCAAAACGCTGAAATTCCAGCAGAAGAGAAGACCACTTATGATTTTCATCCACAACTCTTTGGATTTATTAATCTTTCTGCCAAGGCTAGTGATGTGATTAATCCTGCTAGATTCTCTTGGAGTGCAGTATTTATGCTTGTAATCTCTATCTGCGCTGCAATATCACAGTACCTAGTTACAAAGCAGCAAATGCCTTCTGGTAAGTCTGAAAAGAAAAAGAGCTTTAGAGACCTAATTAATGACGCTAAGGCTGGTAAAGAAGTAGAAAACAGTGATGTAAATAGTTTTGCTACTGGACAGATGGGGAAGATGATGCCAATTATGATGTTCCTTATCATGATGAACCTTCATGGTGCGTTGGCATTCTACTACTTCTTAAGTAACATGATTACTATTTTGCAACAAAAGATTATTTACTCTAAGGCGCGTGGCGAGATGGATGATGCCACAGATAAAGCTATGGTGAGGGAGCTTAAAAAGATTAAAGAAGCACAAGTAATTGAAAACAAAAAAACAGGAACAAAAATCACTCGTATCTCCGCAAAGGATAATAAAAAGAAAAGGAGATAATAATGAATCAAGATGAATCAATCCGGTTCGCAGCAAAATACCTAGAAGACCTACTTAGCTTCTTTGGTATAAATGTGGCAGTATATTCCACAATCGATGACGAAGTGATACAGCTTTCTGTTCCTTCTACATCACTAAACTCACTACTTATTGGCCGTAATGCTGATAATCTACGTGCGCTCCAGCATATTGTTTCTATGGCTCTAAATGCTAAGAACGCTGAGATTACTCGCGTAAATGTAGATGTAGCAAACTACAAGCGTCAACGCGCTGATCGTATTGAAGAGAAGGCTGAAGGTTGGATCGCTAAGGTTCGTGAAACTGGTGAACCTATGACCATCAATCTAAATGCTGCTGATCGTCGTGTAGTACATAAACTAGCACAAGATTACTCTGATATTGAGACACATTCAGAAGGCGAAGGTCGCGAACGCAAGCTTATTATTAGTAGAGTAGCAGAATAAAAAATATCCCCCGGAAGGGGGTATTTTTTTATTCGGTTATCTCTTCTGGTGATGTGCTTGGGCTTGGGCCAAGAACTAGGACGAGGTCATAGTCACGAGGAATGATTTCTGGGATTTCCTCGCCAGTTTTTGCGGTAACTGCATAACGTTGCTCAAGCATAGGTGTGGTACCTGGAGTGCGAGTGTTAAGATCATACAAGGTAAAGTTTTCTTCGAAAGAACCTTCGATATTATCAATCGTAGTGATAGTATAGCCTTCTTCTTCAAGCTTGGCTTTTTGTTCTGCGGCTACACCAGCTTCGCCAGTAGCATTAAGGATTGCGATCTTTGGTTGTTCATATGTGCGTGGATCGTTGTCTAGAAGGGTAGAAACAATCTTGTGAATTGCGCTATAGTTGCCTACGCCAGCAGATGGTACTACATATGAAATGCCATTAATATTAGCGGTCTTCATATAATATATATTATTTGCAGGGTCATATAGGGAAATTTGGCGCATACTTTCTAGGTCGAATAGGTAAGAAAGATGAGCGATAGTCTTTAATTCGTCCACACTAAAGTTGGAACGGAGGTTATCGCCAAGAGCTGTGGCAAGGGAAAGATAGTCGGTGATAGACAATTGTTTCTCGACTAGCTTGTTCTTGATGCCGATCAAAATCTTTTGTTGGCTGTTGCCACGAGAGAAGTCACCACCTCTAGTACCATGACGAGCGCGGGCAAGACCAAGAGCTTGTGCCCCATCGATTGTGTATTCTACACCAGCATCAAATACCGCGCCGGTCCAGTTTGGATCATGGATATCTTCGTCTAGTTTGACGGTAATGCCACCGAGGGTATTTACGATTTGAACAAGTGAACCCCAGTTCAAATGAGCGTAATATTGGAACTCTACGCCGAGGATTCCACTAACTTCGTTCATAAGTGCAGTCGCAGCTGCAGATTCTTGTTCTAGAGTTGCGTCGCCTTTACCGCCTTTACACCAATAGACTTCATTAATTTTGCCGGTTGCGGTACAAGTAGGTGTAGCTTTTAGGTCGCGTGGAAGGGAAAGCATAGCAATATCACCGGTATCTTGATTCAAACTAATCATCATGATTGAGTCTGTAAGCTGAGCGCCGGCGTGAGTGCCGTTGCCTTCGTCACCGTCCATATTGTAACCGCTAGTACCGAAGGCAAGAATGTTGGTGCGGCCGTTTGCATCGGTTCTTAGAGGCTGGTAATTGTCATCCATGAAGGTGAATAAATCAAATACGTTGCCTTGGCCGCCGGTAATTTTGGCAATAATATCATTACCCCAGACGAGAGCCCAGATAACTACACCGATAATAGCAAGCACAATTACGAGTACAACGCTAGCAATAATATTGCGTACTTTATGGGATTTCTTGCCGGATGCTTCGAGTTCTTCTTTTTTGAGACGTTTTTTCTCAGCTTTTTCGAGTTTTTTGTTGGCTTTTCTTTCAACTCTTTCTTCTTTTTTAGTTTTTGGAGCAGCGGATTCTTTTAATTCGCCGCTTTCTTCATCAAAATCAAATGCTTGGACAGGTTTCAAAAAGTCATCTACAGTTTGATCTGGTTTAACCTTGGTTTTGATCTTTGGTTTAACCTCTGTAGGTTGTTCATCGGATTTAACTTTAATCTCTTTTTTTACTGGTTTTTTAGGTGTAGTAGGTTTTTTAACTGTACTAACCGGTGCCTGTTTTTTGGCACTGCGAACCGTAAGCCCATCAATTGATTTATTGTTTTTCATTATATATAATTATAGCATAATGGCTATAAAACTGACAAAAAAACAATTAGCGGTAATAGACTTTATCCAAGATTTTACAGAGGAGAAGGGTTGTTCTCCGACATACCGCGAGATTATGGCTGGTCTTAAACTAAAATCTGTTTCGGCTGTGGCTGAGCATATCGACAATTTGGTGGCAAAGGGCGTAATCAGAAAAGTGCCAACCGCTGCTAGGACGCTTGAGATTTTGGATTATAAACATGAGGAAACTACAGAACTTTTTAAAGTAAAGATGCTAGATTGCTCCGAAGAGGACAAGGCTACTCTTATTCGCGCTGCTCAGATTCTAGGGATAGACCTTGATTAATAATCTAAAGCTGTTATAGTTGTATTAGGAGTAATACGCTCATGGCAAAAAAACGTCGACGTCGCAGTAAAAAATGGGTTTCAAGAGTACTATTTTTGCTTCTTATTGTTGCTGCGGGTGTGATTTGCTACTTTGTTTGGGATGGCTATTTTAGAGATAAGAGTAACGATACACCAAAGTCTGGCGAAACTACTTTAACAGAGCAAAAGAATGATAAAAAAGAAGAAAACAAACCTGAAGAGAAAAAGAAAGAGCCGGAAGTAAAGGAAAAAGAGCCGGTGGTGCAATATGACGGCGGTGATCCAAATACGGCAAATGATATTACCGGCGTAATTACATATGCCGGGGTAACTGGTTCGAATTTGGTAATTCGCGTGAATATTGATCAGTTCTTGAATGGTGGTACATGTACGCTTAGCATTAAGCAGGGTGGTTCTACTGTATATAATAGTAGCGCTGCTGTAGCGGAATCTGCATCAACGTCTACTTGCCAAGGCTTCAATGTTCCAGTTTCTGGCTTGCCAAAAGGACAGGTAGAAATTGTTATTAATGTGAGCAGTAATGGTAAGAGCGGTAATATTAGTGGTGGGGTAACACTATGATAAAGATTAATGACGGTGGAATTAGAAGGAGAGATCATAGAATTTGGTTTGTTGCTCTTGGTATGTTCTTTGCAGTATTTTTGTTTACTTTCTTATCACGTTATCATAATGCTACCGAAGAAAGTGTAAATGCGGCTAGCTTAGATAAGTTTGATCCGGGATATATTATTTCGGACTGGCAAATGGGGAATTATACCTCTATGGATGAGGCGGCTATCCAGGCATTCCTTACTTCTAAAAATCCTTGTTCGAATACGAACTATGCGTATTATCAACAGCTCTCTGCAAACAAGAACTATACCTGGCATTGGGAAAACGGACATTTTATTTGCCTTTCTGAAGAGAAATTTGGTGATGGCGAAGTAATTGGTTCTGGCGAAACGGCTGCACATATTATTTGGCAGGCTGCACAGGATTACAAGATTAATCCACAAGCCCTTATTGTTTTGCTTCAAAAAGAGACAGGCCTTATTACCGATCCAATCCCAAATAACGGTGATTATCGTAAGGCTACTGGATATGGTTGTCCTGACACTGCGGCTTGTTCTTCTAAGTATTATGGGTTTAAGAACCAAATTAGAAATGCTGCGGCGCTTTTCCGTACCGTTCTTGATGGCGGCTGGACAAACTATCCACTTGGTGAAAACTATGTACAGTATAATCCAAACGCTGGATGTGGTGGTTCTGTAGTGAATATTAGATCACTTGCTACATCTGCTCTTTATCGTTATACCCCATACCAGCCAAATGCCGGGGCGCTTGCTGCTGGATATGGCACGGCTTACTGTGGCGCATATGGAAATAGAAACTTTTATCTATACTTTGAGGATTGGTTTGGCGGGATAACGGATGAAACGCCTTCTGCCGAGCAAGCCATCAACAAAGTCTACGAAAAATATGGCGGTGAAAAGGGTGTACTCGGAAAGAGAAAAACAGACGTAATGACAAATGCTAAGTCTGGTATTGAATGGATTGAATATGAAAAAGGGTTCATCGTGGGTAATAGTGAACATGGATATTATATTTCTATGGGAAAAATCCGTGATGTGTGGGCAAAACAAAATTGGGAATTAGGCGTTCTAGGTTTTCCAAAGACAGATCTAAAGTCTAACCCTACTTCTGGTATTGAATGGCAAGAGTTTGAAAACGGATATATTGT
>JAEEGJ010009753.1_pt1 | contig 25430 bp, 9 predicted proteins | sample 8958761 | NCBI WGS metagenome assembly JAEEGJ01 (sample SAMN16246546, study PRJNA631951) | gut metagenome | biome: gut microbiome; feature: rumen; material: RS-attached | host: Bos | place: Iran: Karaj | collected 2018-10 | reverse complement strand
AGGTCGATGCCCAGGACGGCATCGTCGTTGTCCTCGAAAATGACTTCAATGCCTTGAACGAAGTCGTCGTGACCGCCATGGGTATCACCCGTGAGAAGAAAGCCCTTGGTTATGCAATCCAGGAAGTGAAGTCCGACGAACTCATGGCGGCGGGCGCCCCGTCCGTCACCAGCGCCCTCAACGGTAAGATCGCGGGTGTTCAGATCAATACCTTCGGCGGTTCGGTCGGTGCCTCCTCCCGTATCTCCGTGCGAGGCAATTCCTCCCTGTCCGCCAACCAGCAGCCGCTTATCGTCGTGGACGGCGTTCCGATCTCCAATGACACGCAGCGTACCGGTGACAACACCTACCAGGGCGTCGACTTCGGTTCTGGCTTGAACGACATCAACCCGGAGGACATCGAGTCCATCTCTGTCCTCAAGGGCGGTTCTGCTGCACTGTACGGCATGCGCGCTGGTAACGGCGTTATCCTCATCACCACCAAGACCGGTAAGCGTTCCAGCGGCATGGAGATTTCCTACGACGGATCCATCACTTTCGACCGTGTGGCAAACATCCCGAAACTGCAGAATTCCTACGGTCAAGGTTACGACGGTGACGGTTACCACTATAACGCGTACAAGGCCGACGGCGGCACCCTCGACCGCCAGGCCTATGCAGAGACCTACAACTTCAAGTACGTGGACGGTAACTGGGGCGGTGTCCAGGACGGTAACGACGAGTCCTGGGGTGCTCCGCTCGATGCCGGTCTCCAGCTGGTCCAGTTCAACAGCAACGGTCAGAAAGCCCCGTGGGTGTCCCACCCGAACAACATCCGGGACTTCTTCCAGACCGGTATCACCCAGAACCACATGATCTCCCTGCAGTCCCGCAGCGAGAAGGCCACGACCCGTGTTTCCCTGTCCTACCGTAACCAGACCGGTACCGTTCCGAATACGGACCAGACCCGCTACGGCGCCCAGTTCAACACGCAGATGACCCTGAACAGGTTCTTCTCCTTCGACTTCGCCGGCAACTATACCCGCACGGAGAGCGACAACCTCGTGAACCAGGGTTACCATGCGAACAACCCGATCAACTCCCTCGTCGCCTGGAGCGGCCGTCAGATCGACATGGCGCCCTTGAAGGCAAACTGGGACCAGAAGGACGAGCAGGGCAATTACACGATGTACAACTGGAACACCAGCTACCACATCAACCCGTACTTCAACGTCTATATGAACACGAACAGCTACCAGCGCGACCGTATGTTCGGCAAGACGTCCCTGTACTTCAATCCGCTGGACTGGCTCAAGATCGAAGGCCGCCTGGGCTTCGACTACTACAATTCCCGGATGTTCGAGCGTCAGTACTACAACCCGGATGATCCGGAAGGCGGCTTCTATTCCACGGATATCGCCAACACCGAGTTCAATGCCGACCTGATCGCTTCCATCAACAAGACCTTCGGCGACTTCAACCTCACCGCCATCCTGGGTGGTAACTACCGCGACTCCAAGTATCTCTACGAGCAGATGGGCGCCACCGCCCTGGTCATCCCGGGCGTCTACACCATCGGCAACAAGTCCGGTGACGCCGTGACCAGCATGGACCACAGCTGGATCCGTTCCAACTCCGTGTACGGCAACTTCTCCCTGGGCTGGAAGAACATGCTCTACCTGGATGCTTCCGCCCGTAACGACTGGAGCTCCACCATCCGCCAGGCCTTCTTCTATCCGTCCGTGTCCCTGAGCTGGATCATCACCGAGTCCTTCCCGGGCCTCAAGCAGGGGAACGTCCTCTCGTTCTGGAAGCTCCGCGGCGGCATCGCGCAGATCGGTTCCGCGACCAGCGCCTACCGGAACTCTTACTACTATTATTCCACTTCCGCCGCCTACAACGGCGTTGCCCAGATGTACAAGAGTTATTCTTATCCGAACCTGAACCTCAAGCCGGAAAAGGTGACCTCCTGGGAAGTGGGTACGGAAATCGGCCTGTTTGACGACCGCCTCCACCTGGATGTCGCCTACTATCAGAAGAAGACCGAGGACCAGATCCTTTCCGTTACGACCTCCAATGTCGTCGGTTTCGGCTCCATGCTCGTGAACGCCGGCCGGATTGACAACAAGGGTATCGAAGTCCAGCTGACGGCGGATATCTTCCGCAACCCGAACGGATTCAACTGGACCTCCACGCTGAACTTCGCCCGCGACCGGAGCAAGATCGTGGAACTCTATCCGGAGCAGCCGGACCTGAAGGACTACACCATGGGTTGGACCTGGGGCTACAGCACTACGGCTACCGTGGGCGATGCCTGGGGTAACATCCGCGGTACGGGTCTGGCCCGGGTCACCGAGAAGGATGTGGAGAAAGGAACGGCCACAGCCGACCAGATCGGAGCCATCAAGGTGAATTCCGCCGGTTTCCCGACCACGGCCAGCGATGTGGTCGTCGGTAACGTCGCGCCGGATGCCATCATGGGCTGGCGCAACGACTTCTCCTACAAGAACGTGAGCTTCGGCGCCATGTTCGACTTCCGCCTGGGCGGTGACATCTGGTCCCAGACCATGGCCCACGCCTACAATGCGGGTCTTGCTTCCTACACCGTGGACGGTGATACCGGCAATGTCCGTGAAAAGGGCATCATCGCCGGCCGGGATGTCTATTCCGACCAGAAGTTCGTCATGCTGGAAGGCGGCAAGTACGTCACGAACAACATCGAGACCAATGCCCAGGACTTCTTCGAGTGGGGTAACGGCGGCGGCGGCGAATTCGCCGTCTTCAAGGGCTCCTATCTGAAGCTCCGGGAACTCTACCTGACTTATCAGCTCCCGAAGATCGTGATCAACCGGGCCAAGTACATCAAGCGGGCCACGATTTCCGCCATCGCAGGCAACGTGCTGCTCCTTTGGGTGGACAAGTCCAACACCATGCGTATCGACCCGGAAACGGGCGGTGTTTCCAGTGATACCCGCGGCGTCGGTTTCGAGCAGGCCTCCGTGCCGGGCTCCCGCAGCTTCGGTGTCAAGTTGAACCTTACATTCTAATCAATGGGAGGATTTGATATGAAAAATATAGTGAAAATCTCTGTTTGGGCTTCCCTCCTGGTTCTCGCCGCAGCGTGCACCAAGGATTTCGAGAAGATCAATACCGACCCGGATGCCTACACCACCGTTCCGATGACGAACATGCTGGCCTATGTCCATTCCCGGACGGCCGTGCAGGTCGGTGATATCACCGGTCCTACCATCTGGGCGGGCTACATGTGCAAGCTCAGCTATATCGACCAGTACAACGACTACATCCCCACCAACAATACCTATGGCAACAAATGGTATCAGGTGTACTGGGGGAGCGTACAGCTCAATGACATCATCGCCCGTACCGACGAGAGCGTGACCAAGAACATGCACAACGCCGCCATCGTGATGAAGGATTTCCTGCTGCTCTGGAACCTCGACTGCTTCGGCGACATGCCTTATTTCGACGCCTTCAAGGGCGCTCCGGAAGACGGCGGCATCCTGCTGACCAAGTATGACAAGCAGGAGGACGTCTATCCGGCCATCCTCGAGGAACTCGGCAAGGTGGCGGACAGCTGGGCCGGTGGCCTGGGCTCCGACGCGATCGGCGACGGAGACTTCCTCTTCGGCGGCGATGCGGAACTCTGGCAGCGCTTCTGCAACTCCCTGCGCCTGCGTTATGCGATGCGTCTTTCTTCCGTCTGGAGCGGCTCCAAGGCGCTCGCCGAGACCATCCTGAACAATCCGTCCAAGTATCCCGTCATTGAGGAGAACGACCAGCGCGCCTACTTCTGGTGGCAGGGCAGCGGCGACTATTACGAGCCGTTCCGCAGCACGTTCCGTACCCGCCCCAACGACTGGTGCGCCTCCGAGATTTTCGTGAATCACCTGCTGGAGATGAACGACCCGCGCCTGCGCCTGTATGTCCAGCCCTGCCGGGAAGATGGAGAGACCTATCGGGGCGGCGAGCACGGCATTGCTGCGCAGCAGCTGTCCAACCAGGTGCGCTACTCCTTCCTGGGCGAGGCTTACATGACGGCCAACAACGCTGGTTTCACCCCGTACTACAAGGCTTGCGAGACCTACTTCATGATGGCCGAAGCCGCCCTGAAGGGTTGGAAGACCCCGCTTTCCGCCAAGGATGCGTATGAGAAGGCCGTCCGCCTGTCCTTCGAGGATGAGATGGACATTGCCAACAGCTGGGTCCCTGCCGAGCGGAAAGTGACGGATGACGAGGTGGATGCCTATCTGGCCGGAAAGGGCGCCTGGGACGGCACCGAAGACCGTCTGTTCTACGAAGAGTGGGTTGCCCTCTTCAAGGAAGTGAACGAGGCCTGGGCTCTCTATCGTCGTACCGGCTATCCCAAGTACATCCAGACCGCCGTGTATTCCACGGAATCTGCCGAGATCTATGCGGCCGCCGGTTGCAAGGCCGGTGCCCGCCAGTATCTGGGCGACCGCGCCGAGGCTTACTGGAAAGGTGCCCACAACGACGTCCCGTTCCGCATGCCGTACCCGAACAACCAGTTCCAGTACAACAAGGAGAACGTGGAAGCCGCTTCCCAGGGCATCGTGGACTACTGCTGGGGCAAGCAGCTCTGGTGGGACAAGCGCACCGGTGTGAAGTAACCGGTTCCCGCTTCAAGATCAGGGGGGATGGCCGTCCGGCCGTCCCCCTTATTCTTTGTTGAACTGCGCCCAGTCATGCGGCGTCACGCCGAACTGGGCGAAGAAACTCTTGGAAAAATAGCTGGGGGAGGAGAAGCCGGTCATGTAGCAGATCTCACCGATGGAATGGCGGCCCTCCGAGATGAGTTTGGCCGCCAGGTTCAGCCGGGCCTGGTTGATGAGTTTGTTAGGCGTTTCCCCGCTCAGCTCCTTGGTCTTGGCGAAGAGCCCGGAACGGGAGATGGCCATCTCACGGGCCAGGAACTCCACTGAGAGGTCCGGGTTGGCGATATTCTCTGTGATGATCCGGCCCAAGCGCAGGAGGAAATCCTCCTGCCGGTCCGGAGCATCTTCCGCCTCTTCCGGTACTTTCCCTTCCCGGAGGGACAGGGCGGCTCGCATCTGCTGCAGGCTGGCGGAGAGGCTGCGGAGCATCCGGTGATTCTTTTCGATGACGGAAAGCCCTCCCTTGAGGGACTGCGGGACTTTCGGTTCCTCTTTCATCCGTTCCAACTGGACACCGATGCCCGTCAGGGGTGCTTCCAGCTGTTCGGCCAGGGAGGTAAGCAACTGAACCCGGTCATCCCGTTCCTCTTCCTTGACGAGGGATACGGCGGCATCCAGCCGCTGCTCGTAGCGGGCCTTGGATTCTTCTTCCATCCGCTTCAGGTACCATCGTCCCAGCAGGTAGAACAGGACGCCTGCCAGGAGCGTGTACAGGATGACCGCCACATTGGAAAGGAGGGGATGCGGCCGTACGGTGAAGGTCAGGGTGGTTCCATCGGTGTTCCAGACGCCGCTGTTGTTGCAGGCGGTAAGTTGCAGGCGGTACCGTCCTGCCGGCAAATAACTTAAAGACAAGAAGTTTTGGTTTCCGATCTGCTTCCATTCCGGATCCAGGCCTTCCAGACGGTAGGCAAACCTGTTTTTTTCCGGAGCCTCGTAACTGAGCGCGGCGAAGGTGAAGTAGGCGTCCCGCATCCGCCAGGGCAGGACGTAGTGGCCGCGGCTGGTGCTTCGGAAGACATCCATGGAGGTTCCGTGCCCGGAGGCGCGGAAGCGGGTGAACAGCACGGGCGGCGGTGTTTCGTTTCCTTTGACGCCCGGAAAGAAAGAGACGAATCCGTCAGCGGCGCCCAGGTAGATCCGGCCGTCCCGCGTGACGGTGCCGGCATTCGTGGAGAACAAACTGGATGTGATCCCATCGTTGGCACCGAACTGTTCCTGCCTTCCGTCGGAAAGGTAGTAGCGGACGACGGAAGAGGATGTGGACAGCCACAACTGGTTTCCATCGAAGGCGATGCGGAGGATGTCCTCGCCGTCCATCAGGGTTTTTGTCCCGCCATCCTCCGACAGGAGGACGAGCCCGTTCTGCGTGCCGGCGAAAACCCCCTGGGGGGCGGATGCGAGGCAATTGATATAATTGGACGGCAGTCCGTTTTCCGCGGTCGTGAAGGCTTGCCAGGAACCGTCGGCTTTCCGGCGTAGGACTCCGCTCCGGGAAGTGGCGAACCACAGTGAGCCGTTGGCATCCGCCTGGATGTCCATGACCCAGTCACCGGCTGCCAGCTCTTCCGCGAAGCGGTCTGACGCGGCGTCATACCGGCAGATTCCGCTGCTGGTGCCGGCCCACAGGATGCCGTCCGCATCCCGGCACAGGCCGTACACGCTGGGGGCGTCCAGCCCCTCTGCCTCGCTGTATACCCGTACTTGGCCGGTCTTCAGGTCCAGCCGGAGCAGGTTGTCGGAATAGGTGCCGATCCATAGATCGTCCCCTTCCCGGAGTAGGGCATGAACATTGAGTGCGGACAGCCGGCCTGTCCAGCCCCGGGTGGCGTTCCACTGGACGGCGTTGTCCCGGACCGGATCGTACCGGAATACGCCGCCATTGTCGGACCCGATCCACAATGTTCCGTCCGGGTCCTCACAGAAGCAGCTGACAACGAATTGCTCGTCGGCGCCCAGCAGTCCGGACAACGAACGGGTCTTGAACTGTCCCAGGTGTGGCGCCACGTAATTCAGGCCCCCATAGTATGTCCCGATCCAGAGTCCCCCCTCGTGGTCCCGGGTTACGGGATAGACGAACTGGTCGGATAGGGATGCGGGATCGTTCCGGTCGTTCCGGTACAGGACTTGCTCCCCGGTTTGCGGGGCGAACACCAGCAGGCCGTCATCCGAGCCGATCAGGAGGTCCTGGGTGCCGTCGCGGGTGAGGGAATGGATGTGGTTGAGGCCCTTTCCGGGCGGAACGGCGCAACGGACCGTCCGCGTGGAGGCGTCCATCCGGTACAACCCGAGGTTCCAGGTGCCCAACCAGAGGTTTCCGCTTCCGTCCTCTTCCAAGGCGCATACGCGTGTGGGGGCGCAACCCTGGAAGGAGAGCCCCGGTGACTCGAACGACCGCCTCGCGGAGTTGAACACCATCATGCCCTCTTCCGTGGACGAATCAGCCACCCAGAGCCGGCCGTCTCCGGAAGAAATGACGGCTTCCACCAGGTGTCCGTGCAGGAAGCCGGAGACCGTGCCACCGGTGATGCGGAAAACCCCCTGGCCCCAGGTGCTGACCCAAAGGCCCCCGTCCCGGTCTTCCGTCAGGCCGGTGACCTGGCTTTCAGGAATGTCCGGGACCCGGACGATGGCGTTTTCATGGTACCGGTACAGGCCGCTGTCCGTCCCGATCCACAGGGTGTGGCCGGTGTCCTCGAACAGGACCTGGACCGTCCCGCTTTCTCCGTCCGGGAAGTCGTGGTGGATGGCGTCCCGTCCGTCAAAGCTGTCCAGGCCGACGGACGTCCCTACCCAGACCAGGCCGAGGTGGTCCTGGACGATGGCGCGGACCGAATTGGATGAAAGACCATCCCGGGATGTAATGTGACGGAAGGAATACCCGGCGGCTTCCGCCGGACGGATACCGATGTATGCGAATAATAAGAAAAGGAGGGCTGTCTTCTTTTTCATATAATGCAAAGATAATCTAAAAAAATAAAAAGCAGGTTCTTGGACGAATTTACCAAAAGATTGGATTTCCATGGCAACCGATGCGCGGTATAAACGATATTTTTGTACAAACCCGATTATTGACACGATGACCAGAACGATCCTGTCTCTCCTCCCTAGTATTTTGACCGTCATCCTGGCGGCTTTTTCATGCACCCCACAGGATATCCAGGAACCTGACCCGAATCCCGGTGAAGAGGAGAAACCCGGGGTTCCCGGTCCTCCGGACGGGAAGCAAGTGTATATTCCCAAGGAATTCAAGGACATGAACCTTCTGTCTGAAGACAGCCGCTACTGTTGGAAACGGTCCTTTGCCACAGAAGATATCATTATCTTCTGGGAGAAGGGTTTCGGGGATGACCTTTCTGCGGCGTCTCCCTATAAGGGCCATGAAATGACGGTGGACCTTGCGCGCCTTTCCACCCAGGCACAAGGTTTCTACGACCTGTACAAGAAGGACTTGAACTTCATTCAGGCTGGTTCCAAAGCCGACAAGTACCGCATGATGGTCATGCTCCAGTACGACGATGACGGAACGGCCTACGGCGGCTCGTATGATGATGTCATCGGCGCCCTTTGGGTGACGCCCCTCCGTACCCATGACAAGCGCCTGAATGCCATCGCCCACGAACTGGGGCATAGTTTCCAGTTCCAGCTCTCGATTGACGGAAACACCGGCTTCGGCGGCGGCGGTGTGTATGAAATGACCTCCCAGTGGATGCTGTGGCAGACCAATCCCGCCTGGTACGATGACGAAGTTTACCATTGGGACGCCCTCCTGGACCAGCTGCATCTGGCTTTCATGCATCCAGACAACATGTACCACACGGCCCATGTGTTTGAGGCCTGGTCGAATGACCGTGGACAACCCTTCATGGCCGACCTGTGGCGCGCCGCCCGGAAGAAGAATGATGTGGTGAAAGTGTACGAAGGCCTCACAGGCATGTCCCATGAGGAATTCTGCGACGAGCAGTTCCAGATCTGCCGCCGTCTGGCAACCTTTGACTTCGACCGTGTCCGGGAAGCCTGTGCCAGGTATTCCGGCTTCCGCGGGAGCAACGGCTCCTCCCGATCCACTTCCTACGGAGCGGCCGATGCCGACGGCTGGCGCACCGTCTCCGCCAAGGAGGCGCCCCAACAGTATGGTTTCAACCGCCTCAAACTCAAGGACGGGCAGCGCCGCGTGGGCTTCAGGTCCGGGACCGGAGGCTGGCGTTACGGTTTCGTGGGCATAAAGGCCGATGGCACGCCCGTGTACAGCCCCATGTTCAGTGCCGCGGAGGGGGAAGCAATCTTTGACTCGGAGGAGACCTTCAAGGAAATCTGGTTCCTTGTGATGGCCGCTCCTTCCGCCCACCAGTCGCTGGACGAATCTCAGGCAAAATCTTATAAGTCATATACCTACAAGCTTAAATACTGATCTGGAACATGAATATGAACAGACTACTTTCCTGGCTCGTCCCGCTTGCCTGCGTCCTGGCGCTCGTCTCCTGCAGCGATCACAAAGTGGCTTCCTACCGGATGGACTATACGGTCGCGCTGGATACGGCCGGCCATTACCTGCTCGTGGACCTGGACCTGTCGATGGCGCCCGGTTCCGGCCCCGTTACGCTCAACATGCCCCGCTGGACGCCCGGCTACTATGAGATGCTGGATTTCCCCAAGCATTTGTGCGATTTTTCCGCGGCCGATGCCGCCGGAGAACCGGTCGGATGGGAGAAAAGCGGCATGAACCGCTGGATCGTCTCCCTTCCCGCCGACGGCCGGGTGAAGGTCTCCTACCGGGTCTATGCCAACCGGCGGGATGTCGGATCCAGCCGCGTGGAGAGCGGCATCGCCTTCGTCTCCCCGGCCGGGACGTTCATGCACGTGGACGGGGACCTGCAGCATCCGGTGCGCGTGCGTTTCGAACTCCCCGGCGGCTGGGAGAAGATCTCCTCCGGACTCCTTCCCGTCGAGGGGATGGTGGACACGTTCCAGGCCGACGATTTCGACCGCCTGTATGACAGCCCGTTCCTCCTGGGCAACTACTACACCTCCGATTTCGAGCACGAAGGGCACCCTTATCATTTTGCCGTCGAAACGCCCGAGGGCATCGAGGAGAGCGGCTTCCGGGAGGATTTCTGCCGGATCGTGAGTGCGGCGACGCGCCTGATGGGGGAGGTCCCCTACGACAACTACTGCCTCATCCACATGGGTGCGGGCGGCGGCGGCCTCGAGCATTGGAACTCCCAGGCCTGCTACACGGACGGGACTTACCGCTTCGCGGACCGGGGCCGGCATGTCTCCTTCCTGGCTTTCACGGCCCACGAGTATTTCCATCTGTATAATGTGAAATGTATCCGTCCGGCGGAGCTGTGGCCTTTCAACTACGACACCGAGGCGGTTACGCCCATGCTCTGGGTGAGCGAGGGCCTTACCTGCTACTACGAGTTCCGCCTTCTGCGTACCTCCGGCGTCGCCACCCCGGACGAGGCGCTCGGCCAGCTTTCCGGCTACTTCTCCCGGTATGCCCCCTATGAGGGCCAGCGCCATATGAGCCTTCGGCAGAGCAGCTACGACATCTGGCTCAATTTCATGAACGGGGATGCCAACGAGCGGGACGTCCGGATCAACTATTATTTCAAGGGGCCCGTCGTGGGCCTGCTGATGGACATCGACATCCGGCGCCATACCGCGCAGGAGAAATCCCTGGACGACGTGATGCGCGGCCTGTACAACCGTTATTACAAGCAGCTGCAGCGGGGCTTTACGGAAGAGGAGTTCTGGCAGGAGGTGGAAAAGGCTTACGGCGGTCCCGTTCCGCACCTGCGCGCCCTCGTGAACACCACGGAAGATATCGATTACGAGGCCTACCTGAAGGACGCCGGACTGTGCGTGGACACGGAATCCTGGGCCATCCGGCGGGTGGAAAACCCCGATCCGGCCCAAATCGCCTTCCTGGAGCGCCTGGAACTGCTTTAAAGGCCTTTTTTTGGAGTATAATCCAAGAAAATTAGACAATTTTTACACACTTTTCAGCGGTGGTTTTGCAATTTTGTGACGAAGCAGCGAGCTGTTTTCGAACTTTTTTTGCTACCAACCTTAATTAACCACATAATGAAAAGCATTAAAAGTTGTTTCCTTTCCCTTGCCATCCTGCTGGGAGCCGTCCTTCCCGTGGCGGCGCAGCAGACAGCGGTAAGGGGAACGGTTTCCGACCCTGCGGGAGCCCCCCTGGTCGGAGTCACTGTGATGGCGGATGCCACGCATGCTACCATTACCGCAGCGGACGGTTCCTATTCCCTGCGCGTACCCGCGGATGCGGTTCTCACCTTCTCTTCCATCGGCTACAAGACCATCGAGGAGTCCGTGGCCGGCCGCACGCTCATCAATGTCGTCCTTGCCGAGGATGCCGAGTATCTGGATGAAATCGTGGTCGTGGGCTACGGTGTCCAGAAAAAGGCGACCCTGACGGGTTCGATTTCCGCCGTGAACGGCGAGGAACTCAAGAAGGTCTCCACCGCCAACCTGTCCAACACCCTGGCCGGCAAGACGGCCGGCGTCATCGCCAACATGCGTTCCGGCGAGCCGGGCGAGGATGACGCCGTGATCCTCATCCGCGGCAAGGGAACGCTGGGGGACACCAGTCCGCTCATCGTGGTGGACGGCATCGCCGACCGCGACTTCTCGCGCCTGAACCCCGAAGACATTGAGAGCATTTCCATCCTGAAGGATGCTTCCGCCGCCATTTACGGCGCCCGTGCCGCGAACGGCGTCATCCTCGTGACCACCAAGCGCGGAGCGGAAGGAAAGGTCCGGGTCAGCTACAACGGCAGTTACACGCTGTCCCAGCCGACCCGCGTCCCGCAGATGCTGAACGCTTATCAGTATGGTACTTACGTGAATGAGTACGATGCCATTGAGCGTCATGCCCAGGCCGGTCAGACCTATACGCAGGACGTCCTCAACCACTATCTGTCCGGAGACGACCCGGTCAACTACCCCAGCGCCGACTGGTGGGGGGAGACCACCAGGAAATGGGCCGGCAAGACCCAGCACAGCGTCTCGCTGAGCGGCGGATCCGACAAGGTCTCTTTCTACACCTCCGCCCAGTACATGACCCAGGACGCCATCTACAAGGACAGTGCGTACGGCTATGACCAGTACCAGTTCGTCACCAATGTGGACGCCAAGCTCAACAAGTCCATCCGCATGTCGCTGGACATCCTCGGACGGCAGGAAAACCGCAAGCGGGGCAACGCCTCCACGGACTACCTGTTCACTTACTTCCTGACCACGTTCCCGGGATCGGCCCCCTTCTATCCGAACGGACTGCCGCGCGCCGGCTACGACGGCCTGACCAACAATGCGGCCGTCATGATGACGGACAAGCCCGGCCACAGCAACACCGTCCGGAACATCCTCACCCTGAAGCCGCTCCTGCATATCGACCTGGACGTCCTCACCCCGGGCCTGTACCTGGAGGGATATGCCGCCCTGGACATGATGTTCTCCAACACCAAGTCCATGGGCCAGCCTTTCGACCTCTACCAGTATGACCGTGCCGCCAACGAATATGTCAACCGTCACGACGACACGGGTGTCATCTGGGTGGACAATTCTTCCTCCAACTCCCGCACCGTGACCCTGAACGGGCGGATCGGTTACCGGAGGACGTTCGGGGAGGACCATCACGTGGACGCCTTCGCCGCCTACGAGCAGATGAAGTATGACTTCAGCTACCTGTCCGCCTCCCGGACGAACTACCTCTCCTCCGCGATTCCCGAACTGTTCGCCGGTTCCGCGAAGCCCGAGGACAAGGACAATACCGGTTATTCCACGGCCGAGGCCCGCGTGAATTTCTTCGGTCGCATGAACTACGACTACAAGGAGAAGTACCTGGCCGAGATCACCTGGCGCTATGACGGCTCCATGAACTTCGCCCCCGGACACCGCTGGGGCTTCTTCCCCGGCGCTTCCGCCGGCTGGGTCCTTTCCGAAGAGGACTTCTGGGCCCCCCTGAAGGACAAGGTCAGCTTCTTCAAGCTCAAGGGTTCCTGGGGCATGATGGGTAACGACAACGTCGCGGCCTACCAGTACATGACCCAATACCAGTTCACGGACTATGCCCCGTTCTTCGACGGTTCCCCGGTGCAGGGCTTCGAGAAAGTCCGTACGGCCAATCCGGACATCACCTGGGAAAAGGCCACGACCTACAATGTGGGCCTTGTCGCCGGATTCCTGGGCGGCAAATACACCCTGGAGGCCGATTACTTCCTGTCGAACCGCCGCGACATCCTCATCACCCGCAACGCTTCCGTCCCGACCTATTCCGGCCTGACCCTTCCGCAGGAGAATCTCGGAAAGGTGCGGAACCAGGGCTTCGAGGTGATCGCTTCCTATCGGGACCATGCCGGTGACTGGGAGTGGGGCGTGAACGGCAACCTGACCTATGCCCGCAACAAGATCGTGTATATGGACGAGGCGGCCGATACGCCCGACTGGCAGCGCCGGGAGGGCTATCCCATCGACAGCCAGCTCCTGTACGATGCCGTGAAGATCTACCAGACCGATGCCGAAGCCGCCGGAACCGGCCGCGTGGACGATACGGTGGGCGCCGGCGACCTGATGTACACGGATACCGACGGAAACGGGACGATCGACGCCAACGACATGGTCCGCATCTTCTACACCGCGACGCCGCGCCTGATGTACGGTCTGACACTCAATGCCTCCTGGAAGGGTATCGACGTGAACTGCTTCTTCCAGGGACAGGGACTGTCCAAGCGCCTGGTGATGCCCACGATGAACATGCCCGTGGACTTCTACGAAGGCCGCTGGATCGATTCCGACGCCTCCACCCACGCGAACGCCCGCTGGCCGCGCGCGCTCATCAAGCAGACCTACACCGACAAGTGGAACGGCTTGAGCAGCACCTGGTGGCTCCGGGATGCGTCCTTCCTCCGCCTGAAGTCCCTCGAAATCGGATACACCTTCCCCAAGGACCTGGTCCGCCGCATCAGCGTGGAGAATCTCCGGATCTACGTGAACGGTAGCAACCTCTTCACCATCGACAAGTTCAAGGTCGCGGACCCGGAAGTGGGCTATGTCAGCTCCAGCGACCGGTTCTCCGTCAGCAACCCTATCCTCGGCTATCCGCTCCAGCGGATGATCAACTTCGGCGTGAACCTCACTTTCTAAAATGGATCCGATCATGAAAAAGATATTCAAATACATGCTGGTGGCCTTCGCGGCCCTGTCCCTCGGTTCCTGCACGAGTCTCCTGGACCAGGAACCGCTGGATTCCTTCACGGACGAGGCGGTCTGGGGCGACCTTTCCCTGGCGGAGGTCTATCTGAACGCCCAGTACAGCTGCAACGGACTGCGGGGCGAAAACTCCAAGAACGTCCGGTACGCCTGCTTTGTGGATGAACTCTTCCACAAGCACGGTTACGGCACGGCCAATACGACCCATACCGAATATACTCCCTCCCAGCCCTACATCTGGTACTATGAGGAAGGCTGGCGTCCCTGGAATACCTTCTACGGCAACATTTCCCGGGTGAACCTGTTCCTGGAGAATATCGACGGCGTGCCCGCCGAGGGCGAAGACAATGTGGACAAGCGGAACCGCATGAAGGGCGAAGGCCTTTTCCTCCGCGCCTGGAACTACCACATGCTGTATGCCATCTATGGCCGGGTCGTGCTGGTGGACCACGTCTATGACCTGGACGCCACCTTTGACGAAGGCCTCTCCGACATGGATGCCGTGGCCGATTTCATCGTCAAGGACTTGGATGCGGCCATCGCCCTCCTTCCCCTCGAGAACGAGTCCGGCCGGGCCACGAAGGGTGCCGCCATGGCCCTGAAGGCCCGCGTGCTCCTGTACAAGGCCTCCCCGTTGTTCGGTACGCCTTCTTCCGCGAAATGGCAGGCCGCGTCCGACGCCGCCAAGGCGGTCATCGACCTGGGCCTGTACCATCTCGCCCCGGTGACCGGTTGGGAAGACTATGCCGCCCTCTTCTATGACAACGACAACCCGGAAGGGATCTGGGTCAAGCATTACGATCCGAACCATCCGGATGCCTGGAGCGACCCGGAATCCACGACGATGGGCGTCGTCCATACCGTTCCTCCGGGACCGGGCAACCTCTATGAGGGCTGGGGCACCTTCGACGTGACGCAGAACCTCATCGACAAGATCCAGATGGCCGACGGAACCCCTTATGTGAAGCCTTCCGGCGTCACGACGGAGAACCCTTGGGAAGGCCGTGAGATCCGCCTCAAGGCCAACATCCTCTGCGACGGCGACCTCTGGGGCTATGCCGGCGACCAGCGCGAGGTGGAGGTTTTCGTGGGTAGCGACGACAGTGTCGTCCCCGGCAAGGACAGTTCGGAGGGCGAGTACTGGTGGAACGCCTCTAACACCGGCTATTCCATGCGGAAGGGCATGGATCCCGACTATGACATGTACGGTACCACCCAGATGGACTGGCCCTGGTTCTATTTCCGTCTCTCCGAGATTTACCTGGACTACGCCGAGTGCCAGATCGAGCTCGGGAACAACGCCGAAGCCGCCAAGTACATCAACCTGGTCCGCAACCGCGCCCTTCTTCCGGACTTCACCGGCGACATCCGCGCCGCCTACCGCTACGAGCGCCAGATGGAGCTGCTGTTCGAGGGACAGTGGTGGTTCGACAAGCGCCGCTGGAAGGAGATGGACCAGGAATACAATGCGGCTCCGATCATCGGCTGCAAGATCGTCAAGTATCCGGACGGCCACAAGACCTATGACCTGAACAATGTCATCGACCAGCGTGTCTGGAACGGCGACCAGTGCTATTTCTATCCCATTCCGCAGGAAGAACTGAACAAGTCGTCCAAGCTGAAGGAGCAGTACAAGACCTATCCCTTCTGATTGAATATGAAACGATCTTTGAAACGAATCCTGACCGCCGTGGCCGCACTCTCCCTGTGCGGCTCCGGCCTTTGGGCGCAGGAGAAGCCTGTCCCCCTGTCCGACTCCCTGTACCGGAGCCTGGCGGCGACCCCGCCGATGGGCTGGAACAGCTGGAACAAGTTCGGCTGCAACGTGAGCGAGAAACTCATCAAGGAGATCGCCGACGCCATGGCCGCCTCCGGCATGGCCGATGCGGGCTACGAGTACATCGTCATCGACGACTGCTGGCAGGTGGAACGGGATGCCGACGGAAACATCGTCCCCGATCCGGAGCGGTTCCCTTCCGGGATGAAGGCCCTTGCGGACTACATCCACGACCTGGGCCTGAAGTTCGGCGTGTATTCCTGCGCCGGCTCCCTCACCTGCCAGGGGCGACCCGGCAGCAAGGGCCACCAGTTCCAGGATGCCCTCCAATACGCCAAGTGGGGGGTTGATTACCTCAAGTATGACTGGTGCTCCAACGATGGCCAGAATGCCAAGGCTGCGTACCAGACGATGTCCGAGGCCATCAAGGCCAGCGGACGTCCGATTGTCCTCTCCATCTGCGAATGGGGCGAGAACAAGCCCTGGGAGTGGGGCGAGGGCATCGGCCACCTGTGGCGGGTCACCCCGGACATCCGGGCCTGCTATGACTGCGCCTTCGACTGGGGCGGAGTGGGCGTCCTCCAGTGCATCGACGCCGCCGCGGACCTGTACCCTTATGCCGGCCCCGGCCACTGGAACGACGCAGAAATGCTGGAGGTCGGCAACGGTGAGCTGACCTGGGACGAGAGCGTGACGCATTTTTCCATGTGGTGCATGCTGGCCGCTCCGCTGATGAGCGGGAACGACCTTCGCGAGATGGACTACAAGACCCTCCAGATCCTCACCAACAAGGAAGTCATCGCCGTGAACCAGGACCCGCTGGGCAAGCAGGGCATCCGCTTCATGGACATGGGCGACCAGGAGATCTGGGCGAAACCCCTTGCGAACGGTGAAATCGCCGTGTGCTTCCTGAACCGGAGCGCCAATATCTGGAACCTGGACTACAACTGGCTGAACCAGACGATGTATTTCGCCCGGGACATCAACTTCCGGAAGAAGGAGTATACTGTCCGTGACCTTTGGGCCCACAAGGACCTGGGCACCAGCAAGGACCGCCTGAAGGCCGCCATCCCTGGCCATGGGGTCCTGATGGTGCGCCTGAGCCCGAAGAAGGCCGATCCGGTGGCCCTCCCCAAGGGCAAGGCCATCTACATTGCCGAGGATGAGCGGAACATGGACTGGAATGACCCGGAGAGCAAGTGGAGCTACCACCGGATGTACTGCACCCCCAACGTGGCCATCTTCTGGGAGAAGGGTTTCGGGGATGACCCGGCCAAGGCCCCCGAGGCCGACGGGCATGACATGACCTGGAACCTTCCGAACCTCGCCGCCAAACTGGAGGAGTTCTATAAGGTCTATGCCGACGACATGAAGTTCATCCTGCCCGGCTCCAAGACGGAGAAATACCGGATGAACTGCTATGTCCTGTATGAATACAAGGACGAGACGGCCTACGGCGGCTGCGTGGACGACATGGTCGGCGGGCTGTGGCTCACCCCGGGCCGGATCCGCCGGACCGACGAGTTGAACGTCGTGGCCCACGAGCTGGGGCACTGCTTCCAGACCCAGGTCATGTGTGACGGCCAGGGCGATGGCGGTGGCGGCGGTCTCTACGAGATGGCCGCCCAGTGGATGCTCTGGCAGGTGAATCCCGCCTGGCAGACCAGCGAGAAATATCACTGGGAAGCGTGGAACAAGTTGACCCACAAGGCTTTCATGGCTGGAGAGAACATGTACCACAGTCCCTATGTCCTGGAATACTGGAGCACGAAGCATGGCATCACAGTCATTGCCGACATCTTCCGTGCGGGCAAACGGGGTGAGGATCCCGTGCAGATCTACAAGCGGATGTTCAACCTCTCGCAGGAGCAGTTCAACGCGGAGATGTTCGACGCCTGCCGCCACTTCGTGAACTGGGATTTCGACCGTGTATGGAAGGAGAGCCGTCCCTATGCGTGCAAGAATGTGACGGCCCTGATGCCCCTGGGCGACGGATGGATGAGGGTCGCTGCATCCAACTGTCCCGAGAACTACGGATTCAACGCCGTGCCCATGCCCGTCCCCGCCGTCGGCCAGACGGTCACGGTGGATTTCCGGGGGGAGGCTGGTGCCGAAGGTTTCGCGGCTGTGAAGACGGACAAGGCCGGCTGGCGCTACGGCTTCGTGGCCGTGGGCAAGGACGGCAAGTCCGTGTACGGAGACATGCATTCCGATGCCTCCGGGACCGTGTCCTATACGGCTGACCGGGAACTCGGGCACCTGTATCTCGTGGTGATGGGCGCTCCGTCGGAGCACTGGCCGAATCCTTTCGGCAGGGGCCGTGATCCCGAGCCGGTGGCCCAGTGGCCTTACAGCATCCGGATTCGATAAAAACGGTTGGTTCTGGATGGACGGCGCGTTTTCCTCCGGGAGGGCGCGCCGTTTTGTGTTTCTTTGGACGATTTTGCCAGACGATTGGACAATCGTATCATTCCTTGCAAAGTAGTTTTTCCATATTTGTCATTAGCCACAACCACGTATTACTTTTTAACAACTCATAACTAACAAACCAACCGTATGAAACGATTCCATCAATTCTGTCTGACCCTGGCACTGCTCCTCGCGGCCCTTCCTTCGATGGCCGCGGTCACGGTGCGGGGAACCGTCACTGACGCAACGGGCCAGCCCGTCGTCGGAGCCGGCGTCGTGGAAGTGGGGACGACGAACGGTGTCGTGACCGGCATCGACGGCAAGTACGTCATCTCGGTCAAGGGCGCCTCCTCCGTCCTCCAGTTCTCCTGCATCGGCTATGAGACCGTCGAAGAGACCGTCGGGAACCGCGCCGTCATCGACGTCGTGCTCCAGGAGGCGGTGTCCTTCCTGCAGGAAGCCGTCGCCATCGGCTACGGTACCCAGAAAAAGGCCGACATCACGTCCTCCGTGCAGAGCGTGAAGTCCGACGAGTTCATCCAGGGCGCCGTGATCGACGCCGGCCAGCTCATCCAGGGCAAGGTCGCCGGTCTGCAGATCACCATCCCTTCCGGTGACCCGACCGCGTCCTCCTCCGTGATGCTCCGCGGTACTTCCTCCCTGTACGGCTCGTCCGCTCCGCTCATCCTTGTGGACGGCATCCCGGGATCCCTCGCCACCGTGGCCCCGGAAGACATCGAGTCCATCGACGTGCTGAAAGATGGTTCCGCCACCGCCATCTACGGTACCCGCGGTACCAACGGCGTCATCATCATCACCACCCGCAACGCCAAGCGCGAGATGCCCGCCACCATCGAGTACAGCGCTTATGTGACTGCTTCCCAGTGGCTTAAGCGCCCGGACTTCATGACGGCTGACGATGTCCTCGCCCGTAGGGCCGAAGGCTGGAGCTTCCAGGGTGCCAACGGCCAGCTCGCCGTGGAGGAACCCACCGACTGGCTGGGTCTGATCAGCCGGACGGCCGTCTCCCAGAACCACAATCTGTCCATCCGCGGCGGTTCCCGTCACAACTTCTACACCGCCAATGTGACCTATAACGACAACAAGGGTACCATCATCAACACCGGCCGGTCCAACATCCGCGCCCGCGCCCTCGTCTCCCAGTACCTGCTGGACGACAAGCTCAAGCTCACCGGTGAAGTGATGGCCAACGAAACCAACGTGGACTCCCGCGTGAACGCCTCCTACGCCTACCGCCAGGCCTGCATCCAGGGCCCGCTCCAGCCGGTGTACAACGAGGACGGATCCTATGTGACCCGTGACATCTATCTCTATGCGAACCCGATGACCCTCCTCAAAGAGCAGCTGGGCATGTACCGCAACCGCAACGTCCGCTTCAACGGCACCGTCGAGTTCAAGCCTTGGGATCCCCTCACCCTCAAGATGATGTACGTCCGCAAGGGCCAGAGCGGCCTGGGCGGCTACTATAACACCCGCCAGGACGAAAGCACCACCAAGAGCGGTGCCAACGGCCAGGCCGGCCGCAACGCCTCCGACTACACCGCCAACATGCTGGAGCTCAGCGCCAACTATGTGGGCGACTTTGGCAACCACCATGTGACCGGTGTCGCCGGTTATTCCTACGAGGACGGCTACAGCGAGAACTTCAGCGCCTCCAACTGGAACTTCCCGAATGACGGCTACCTCTGGAACGCCCTCGAAAAGGGCCAGGCCCTCAAGGAAGGCAATGCGAGCATGTCCTCCTACAAGAGCATGTCCAAGCTTATCGGTCTGTTCGGCCGTGTGACGTACAACTACGGCGACCGCTACCTCCTGATGGCCTCCCTCCGTATGGACGGCTCCACCAAGTTCGGTGCCGATCACCGCTGGGGCTACTTCCCGGGCATCTCCGCCGGCTGGCGTCTCAACAACGAGGACTTCCTCAAGGGCGTCAAGTGGCTGAACAACCTCAAGCTCCGCGCCGGTTTCGGTATCACCGGCATCGACATCAACAGCCCGTACCAGTCCCTGGCCTCCATCGACTACAGCGGCAACTATATGTACAACGGCAAGTGGATCCAGCCCATCACCCCTACCCGTAACAACAATCCCGACCTCCGCTGGGAAAAGAAGTACGAGTACAATCTGGGTCTCGATTTCTCCGTCTTCGACGAGCGCCTGAACGGTAGCATCGACGTGTACCGCCGTGACACCAAGGACGGTCTCTACTACTATTCCGTCCCGACTCCTCCGTACTACTACGGCACCATCATGGCCAATGTCGCGCAGATCCGCAACGAAGGCGTGGAACTGCTCCTCAACGCCACGCCGGTCCGCACCCGCGACTTCGAGTGGAACAGCTCCGTTACCTTCTCCCACAACCGGAACGAGCTCCTGTCCATCTCCAATGACCAGTTCCAGAGCGAGAACGACTACTTCGATGAGGGCTACACCGGTGAGCCTATCCAGAAGACCACGCACCAGGTGAAGGTGGGACAGCCGATCGGCAACTTCTTCAACCTCCGTTCCATCGGTCTTGACGAAAGCGGCAAGTGGGTCGTCGAGCGTCTCCGCCGCGATGCCGACGGCAACGTGGTGAGCAAGTACTACGGCCTCGCCGCCGACGCCGGCTACACCGACTGGCAGATCCTCGGAAACGGCGTTCCGGACATCTACCTGAACTTCAACAACAACTTCCGTTACAAGAACTTCGACCTCGCCGTCACCATGCGCGGCGCCTTCGGATTCCAGATCCTGAATTTCCAGAAGATGTTCTACGGAAACCCGACCATCCTGTACAACACGCTCAACTGCGCCTTCGACCAGTTCGAGGCTGTGGATGCCCGCACCGGCGAGAAGACCGGCAAGATGGTGAACCTTTCCGACACGCAGCGTATCGTGAGTTACTACATCGAGGACGGTGACTACTGGAAGATTGACAACGTGACCCTGGGTTACACCCTCAATTTCAAGAACAGCAACTTCATCAAGCGGTTCCGCGTGTACGGTTCCGTCCACAACCTCGCGACCTTCACCGGCTACACCGGCCTGGATCCCGAAGTCCGTGTCACCGGCTTCGATGCCGGTACCGACGAGCGTGACAAGTACCCGACCATCCGGTCCTTCACCTTCGGTCTGAACCTCACCTTCTAAATGGAAACGATCATGAAAAAGATATTTTCTTCCATAGCTATCCTTGCGGTTTCCGCGACTTGCTTCACCGGTTGTTTCAACCTGGACGAAGTCGCTTATTCCGAAATCCTCCAGGAGAGTTTCGTCCCCAATGAGCAGGACGTGGCTGCCCTGCTGGCGAGCTCCTATTCCGAGTTCGGTGCCTTCATGGACTGGTACGGCATGTTCGACGCCCAGGAAGAAGCGGCCGACGTGGTGATTACCCCGGCCCGCCCGAACGGTTGGGTGGACGGCGGCGTCTATCAGCGCATGCATGAGCATACCTGGTATGCCGACGATCCGGGTTCCCCTTCCTCCATTTACGGCTATGCTTTCACCGGCATCAACGCCGCCAACCGCGTCATGGACCAGATCAAGGACGGTTCCCTGAACGCCGGCGACCTCGAAGATTATGCCCTGGACGAGCTCAAGGCCGTCCGCGCCCTCTGGTATGCCGTTCTCCTGGATTCCCACGGTAACGTGCCCATCGTGACTTCCTATAAGGACACCGAACTGCCCAAGCAGAGCTCCCGCCGCCGCGTGTACGAGTTCGTGACCAAGCAGCTGCAGGAGGTCATCGACCATGGTGTGCTGTCCGAGGAACGCTCCGCCGCGACCTACGGCCGTCTGAATATGTGGGGTGTCAAGATGGCCCTCATGCGTGTGTATCTGAACGCCGAGGTCTATACCGCCACCGAGCAGAGCAAGGGTACTCCGGCTTACGACAAGGCCCTCGCCCTGGCGGAAGACATCATCCACAACGGACCGTACAGCCTGTCCGCCAAGTATCTGGACAACTTCCAGGCCTTCGACGACGCCACGGCCGTGAACAATACCGAAATCATCTTCGCCATCCCTTATGACAACACCTTCAACACCGGTGAGCACGTCTTCTGCATGGCGATGAAATTCTATCCCCCGTCCGAGGGCAAGCTCCACTTCGGCTACACCCGCAATACCTGGGGCGGCAACTGCGCGAACCCGCAGTTCATCAACTCTTACCAGGAAGGCGATACCCGTCTCTCCGACACCTGGCTCTATGGCCCTCAGTTCGTGAATACGCCTAAGCGTTCCGACAACGACGCCAAGACTGCCAAGTACTTCCAGGATGTGGAAGACGGCGTGGAAGTGGGCAAGCGCGACCAGATCGCCTGGTGGTGCCTGAACTACCTGCCGTCCATCACCGGCGCGAAGGGCAAGGAGAGCATCACCTCCATCGACTTCGGCTGCCGCCAGGCTAAGTATCAGCCCGACTTCGATGCTGCTTACACCAACCAGTGGACCAACGACTTCCCTTGGTTCCGCCTGGCCGAGGCCTACTACACCGCTGCCGAGTGCATCCTCCGAGGAGCGAAGAGCAGCTACGGTGACACGCCGGACGCCCTGGTGAACGCCGTCCGTCAGCGCAGCGCGCCGGCCCTGACCCTGGCCGACCTCCAGTCCACCAAGTCCAAGATGGTCTATGGCAAGGCCAACTTCGGCGACATCACCACCGACATGCTCAATATCTACGGCAACGGTTATGCGAAGGGTGACGACGGCTGGTCCGCGGATGCAACCCGCCAGCCGCACGACTGGACCGAGGTGTACAAGGAGCTTGAGGCTTCCCAGAAGTACAAGTCCACCGGTGCCGACAAGGAGCCCATCCAGTTTGCCGGCATGTACGACGAGTGGGGCTGGGAGTTTGCCCTGGAGGGCCTCCGCCGCCAGCAGATGATCCGCTTCGGGACCTTCGGTACCCGCAACTGGTTCAACCACACGGCAATCGGTGACAACCATACCGCTCTCTTCCCGATCGACAAGAGCACCCAGCAGGACAACAAGAACATGGGTCAGAACCCGGGTTATGTCTCTGCTAACGGCGCCATGGCCGCGGATGTCGCCATCGACGATCCGATTCCCGACAACATGTAATGCATAAAGAGACGAAAGTAATATGAAAAAGATATTCGTATATATGGCCCTCGCCTCGCTTGCGCTGACGGCGTGCCATACCAAGTCCTTCTACGAGAATGACGGCATCCCCGTGGAACCGGAACCGGAGCCCGAGATCGTCTATGAGGGCGAAGGCAACCTGGAGAAGGCGAACAAGGACGGCGACATCGCCGAGACCAACAGCACCTACACCTGGAAGGCCGAGGGAAACACGATCACCATCGACGCTTACATCGACACCGGCCAGTACATGCACGGTGACGACGAGTTCGCCGGCGGCGAGTACTGCATCGGCTGGTTCACCCTTCCGATCGCGGCGATGAACGAGTTCCTGGGTCTGGATGTCCGTTCGGACCTGACCGCCGCCACGTTCTGGGGTGTGAACCCGGACGGTACGAAGCTGGATTCCTTCAGCTCCTATGCTCCCGGCATGTGGGTGGACGCTGCCGGCGTCACCTCCAACTGGAGCGCCGGCTCCGCCTTCTGGCAGTGGTATGTCTGGGAAGACCAGGGTGTCAAGTATGACATGAGCCAGAAAGATTATCCGGGCATCATCTACCTGGGTTGCCAGCCGGCCAACGCCGGCGCCGTGGCGGGCAAGACCGTCACGTCCAAGGCGAAACTCACGGCGAACGGCACGGAGTACGACTGGATTGTCAATTTCCATTACAGCGAGACCGAAAAGATCGTGGAAGGCTCCGGCAAGCTGCAGGCCTTCGTCTGGGACGACGATGACAATTACCATGCGGAGGAGCGCCTCAGCTCTTACAGCTATACGATGGCCGCCGAATCCGGCCTCGAGATCACCGTGGAGGTGAATACCCAGGAATGGATCGACTCCAAGGACTGGATGATCGGCTGGTTCGACTTCCCGCGCGACGCGTTCAAGGAAGTGGTCGGCTTCGATCCCGCCGAGCTGGATGAAAGCACCTTCTACGCCCTCGACGACTTCGGCGATCCGGTGGAGGAAATGACCTCCTACAAGCCCGGCATGTGGGTCGATGAGAAGGGTCTCCCGGCTCCCGGCTATTCCGAGGGCGTCGCCTACTGGCAGTGGTACATCTGGGGTGGCAAGAGCAGTGTCAATAAAGCGACGGGTGAATCCTACACCATCGGATACGACTACGACTATGAGAAGCACCCCGACATCTTCGTCGTGGGCGGCAACCCGGGCAACAACTCCAAGGTCACCTTTGACGAGCCTTTCACCGCCACGGCGATGATGAAGAGCGGCGACAAGGAATATCCGGTGAGCATCACCTACATCTTCCATGAGGTGATCCTTCCGGAGACCGAAGGCTATCCCGAAGGCCTTGCCGACGGCGTGGGCACCCCGTATCCGTACGGTGGCGGCGCGGACGGCGACCACCAGATTTCCTGGTACTTCGACGAGGAAGGCCTGACCGTGGACGTGGATGCCTATGTCCCGACAATTGTCGCGAACGGCGACTATGTCTTCACGGCGGCCGTTATTCCGACGGATGTCATGGCCAGCTATCTGGGCGTGGATGTTGAACAGCTCTTCGACACTTCCTACTTCTATCCGCTGGAACCGGACGGATCCGCGGCAGGCGACTGGACTTGCAACAATCATCCCGGCCAGTGGGTGGATGCCGACGGAAAGGCGACCGGCTGGTCCACCGGATCCATGTACTGGTGGTACCAGTGGGGCGACCATAAGTATGAAGGACACTTCACCGATGGCCTCTTCCTTGTGGGCACCAATCCGGGCAACGTCTCCGCCGTGGCGGGCAAGACCGTTGTTTCCAAGGCGAAGATGGGCGACAAGCTCCTGACCGTCAAGGTTACCTTCCACGATGCGTATCCGACCGCCAAGTCCGGAAAGATCGGCCCGCACAAGTACAGCTGGGCCATCACCGATGCGGGCGTCGACATCGTTGCCGAGGTTTCTGCGGCCGCGAAGGACGACAGCTGGGGCTGGGTCGGCTTCCCGCTGAACGAGGTGTACCTGAACCAGGCCTTCGGCATTGACGTAGATGCCCTGACCGAGGACTTCGAGGCCGGCTTCTATCCCATCGGTGCCGATGGTTCCAAGCTCGAGAGCTGGACGTCCTACGTCCCTGGCATGTGGTTTGGGCAGGACGGCAACGCCGGCGGTTATGCTTTCTGGCAGTATTACACGACGCAGGAGCATGAGTTCCCGGGCTTCTACAACATGTTCTACGTGGGTAAGAATCCTGGCAATACCTATACGCCCGGCGAGA